>Ga0206117_100602_pt1 | contig 31990 bp, 36 predicted proteins | sample 3A5Ametagenome_FD_177997 | JGI IMG/M metagenome (GOLD analysis project Ga0206117, IMG submission 177997) | Enriched microbial communities from leaf-cutter ant dump, University of Wisconsin, Madison, United States - 3A5A | ecosystem: Environmental > Terrestrial > Nest > Insects nest > Nest dump... | reverse complement strand
TGACCAAAGCGGTCGTTGACCTCCTTGAAATCATCCAGGTCGACCAGGGCGACGGCAAAACCCTGGCCGCCGCTGGCCTGGCGTTCCAATGCCTGGGACAGCCGCTGGTCGAGCTGGGCGCGATTGGCCAGGCCGGTCAGCGGATCGGTCAGGGCCAGGGCGTGCAGCCGCGCCTCGGCCAGGCGGCGGGCCGTGACCTCGGCCTGCAGGCGGCGGATGCGGTCGGCCACCGCCAGGGAAAACAGCATGACCGCGATGGTCGACCCGGTCATGAACGGATGGGCGAACGGCCAGGCCTCGACCACCACCCAGCCGGTTTCACGCGCCAGGTGCAGCGCCGCCCCCAGGGTCTGGGCGGCATAGGCGACCAGGTAGATGCGGGCCGCCCGGTCGCCGCGGCGCGCCAGGAAGATGCCGGCCCCGAAGGTCACCACCGCCACCGCCGCCGCGATGCCCCAGCTGGGCCAGTAAAGCCAGGTGCCCAGCGGGGTCCACCAGCCCACCGCGGTCAATATCGCCAGCACCGCCAGGCCACGCAGGGATTGATAGACCAGTGGCAATGCCCGCCGCAGGTCCAGCAGCAGCACGGCGAAGATCATGCCGGCCAGCGATTGGACGATGATGGCCATGCCGGCGAACCGGTCGGCGAACAGGGGCTGGTCGGACAGGCCTAGCTGATGGACATGGCCGTTGAACGCCGCGACCAGCAACGCCACCGCGACGATGTCGAGGGCGAAGGCGGCATAGATCTTGTCGCGGATCATCAGCGCCAGGCACAGGCCATAGGCGGTCATGACCGCGATCAGGCCGTAGAACGCGCCGTAGACCAGGCTTTCCCCCAGCCGCGTTTCGAAAAATGCGACCGGCCGCCACAGGAACATCGGCACCGTCACCGGCTCGACCCCGGCCAGCCGCAGGTAGTAGGTCGCGATCTGCCCTTCGGGCAGGGTCAGGGCAAAGACCGGGACACGGTAGTTGATGTCGTTGCCGGCGATCGGCAGATGATCGCCGGCCTGGCGCACCTCGCCGGTGGCGGCATCGTAGAGGGCGATGTAATCCAGCTGGGGGGCCACGACCTCGAGCAGCCAGTCGTCGGACGCGTCACCGGTGCGGTCGATCTCGATGCGCAGCCAGATCGCGCCCGCCGTGGCGCCGAACCGCAGGTCGGGCGGCGCGGGCTTGAACCGTGCGGCCATCGCCGGCGACGACACCTGGGCCAGGTCGAGCTGGCCGGTATCGTCACGCAGGGCCGACACCATGCCGGCCAGGGGCACCACGCCGGTATGTGCGTCGAGCCTGACGACCGACGACGCGGCAGGCTCCGCCGCCGGCACCAGCACCGCCAGCAGCAGAACGGCCAGCACGATCAGCCGATGCCAGCGTAAACCCAAGCCCATCATCCCCCCGAATCGCGCCCGCCTGCATGGCGGCGGGACGTCAGTCATACCATCAATCGGCGGGCGGTCATTCAGCCGGATTGGCGGCGGCGACGGGGTTGCGGCGCAGGGTCAGCAGGCACAGCCCGACCGCGCCGGCGGCACACAGGAAGATGGCGGTGACCATCGGCAGGGCGGTGCCGTCGAAGAACAGGCTGACCACCAGGATCATCACCCCGCCGGTCACCATCTGCAGCGTGCCGCCCAGGGCCGAGGCCATGCCCGCGATCGGCCCGTGGTCTTCCAGCGCCAGCACCATGGTGGCGGGAATCACCAGGCCCAGCCAGGCGAAGGCGACGAACAGCAGCACGATCAGCACGTCCAGCCGGTCGACCCCCGCCAGCGTCACGACGAACAGGATGGTGGCAAACAGGGCATAGAGGGCGGCGGCGACCAGCACCACCCGGCCCATGCCGAACCGCCCGCCCAGCCAGGCCGTGGCCTGCGAGGCGCCGATGAAGCCGATCGCATTCATCGAGAACGTCAGGCTGTATTGCGTCGGCGTCAGGCCGAAATGGTCGATATAGATGAACGAGGACGAGGCCAGGAAGGCAAAGAAGGACGACATCCCCAGCCCGCCGATGAAGGTCAGGCCCATGAAACGCCCGTCGCGCAGCAATTGGCCGAAACCGCCCAGCACCGCCCCGACCGACACGCGTATACGGTCGGCCGGCGGCCGGGTTTCCGGCAGCCCCACCGCGATCAGGGCCAGGCAGACGGCCGCGACGATGGTGACGGCGACGAACACCGCGCGCCAGCCGAACGGCACGATCAGCGCCGACCCGCCCAGCGGCGCCAGGATGGGCGAGACCGACAGCACCAGCATGACCAGCGACATCAGCCTGGTCGCCTCGATGCCGGTATGCAGGTCGCGGATGATGGCGCGCGGGATCACCATGACGGCCGCCGCCCCGACGCCCTGCACCAGGCGGCAGGCGATCAGCCATTCGACCGTCGGCGAAACAGCGCAGCCGACCGACGCCACGGTGAAGACGATCAGCCCGAAATAGAGCGGTCCCTTGCGCCCGACCATGTCGGATATCGGGCCATAGGCGATCTGGCAGACGCCGAAGGCCAGGAAAAAGGCCATCAGCGTCATCTGCGTCGCCGCCGTCGTCGCGCCCAGGTCGGTCGCGATCGTCGGCAGGGCCGGAATATACATGTCGATGGCGAACGGCCCGACCGCGGACAACAGGCCCAGGATGATCGCGTTGCGCGCGTAACTGGACAGCATGACAAATAAACCGAGCGATTGCAGGTACCGCCGGCTAGATACGGGCGCGACGATTTGGCGTCAAGCAACCATCATGCTGCGGCCGGTCAGGACCGCCAGGATAATCAGGCCGCCCGGATAAATCAGGCCGCCAGGATGAACATCCCCGTCACGATGGCCGCGGTCACCAGCAGCCCGGCTATCACCGGCAGCGGCGACATGCCCTCGCCCACCATATCCTCGCGGCGGTCCAGCGCCCGCGGATCGGTGAACGGGCTGTCGTCGGGCGGGGCCCGGGGTCCCACGCGGGGTTCGGTCCTGACATCGTTGAGACGTGCGTCGGTCATGGCGTTCTCCTCCGCAACATGACCTTAGGAACGCAAGCGACGGCAGCGGGTTTCCCGGCCCGCCGCAAAAACACCGTCTACTTGCCGAACGCGGCGCGATACGCGTCAGGCTTGAAACCGACCAGCAGCTTGCCGTCGATGTCCAGCACCGGGCGCTTGATCATCGAAGGCTGAGCCTGCATCAGGGCGATCGCCTTGGCCGCATCGATATCCTGCCGCTCGTCCTCGGGCAATTTGCGGAACGTCGTGCCGGCGCGGTTCAGCAGGATTTCCCAGCCCAGTTGGGCCGACCAGGCCTTGAGCGTGGCGGCGTCGATGCCCGCAACCTTGTAGTCGTGAAAGTCGTGGGCGATGCCGGCCTGGGCCAGCCAGTCCCGCGCCTTCTTCATCGTGTCGCAATTCTTGATGCCGTAGATCGTGACGCCCAAGGCCGCCTGCCTCCCTGCAATGACGGGCATCGGTATACGCGAAAAACGTTTCGCCTCAAGCCCTAGGACCTGCTTCCTGCGGCGTCATCGAGCCATGCGACCGCGAATTCGGTGATGTCGGCGGCATCGACCATCAGGGTCGGCGCCTCACCGACAAAACCGTGCACGGCGCGGCCGCTGGCGATGTAATCGGCCACGATCCGTTCGAAGCAGTCGTCATCCAGTCCGTCCACCACCGGCCGCGCCGTATCGAATTCCTCGACCATGCGCCAGACCGTGCCCGACGGGGCGGCGAACGGCACCTCGCAGCGTTTGATGCGCTTGCCGGGCAGGCGGGCAAGATGTTCGGCGTGATGCAGCAGCGTCATCGTGTCGAGCGGCGCGCCGACCAGCAGCACCCGGGCGCCGAGCGTCACCAGCCGGGCCAGCGGGGTACCGGGGCCATAGCCGTAATCCAGCGGATGGTCGGCCGTGATTTCGGCCGCCCGTGCGCCCAGCGCGACGATCGAGGCACCGGGATTGCCGCTGCGCAACGCGCCGGGGGTGGTGCGCAGGAATTCGGGAAAGACCCCGTTGTCGCGGATCGCGCGCGCGGTGGCCGGATCGAACCCCGGCACCTGGTGCCGCCAGGCATCCGGCATGCGCCCGTCGGCATCCAGCAATTCCTCGTAGCGGCTTTCCCAATCGGCATAGGCGACGATCGTGCCGCCGGTGCCGACCGCGGCGCGCAGCGCCTGGATCAGCGCGTCCGGGCCGTTCACCAGGCGGCCCACGCTGCGCATCGCGGCATGGACCATCACGGTGTCGCCTTCCCGCAACCCCAGGCGGCGCAGGTCCAGTTCCAGCGCGGCCGGCATCCGCAGGTCGTTCGTCATGGGCGCGATCATACCGCAACCATATCGTTCAAGACATCCCGGTCGAAATGGGTAAGGTCGCCGGTCTGGCGTGACGCTACCCAGCGGTCCGGCGTGGCCGCGAGGTGATTTGCGGGATTTTCGATGAGTGCGAGTGTGAAGGTCGTGCTGCCGCTGGCGGCCGTGACGGGTGTCGGCATGCTGGCGACCGACCTGTACCTGCCCGCCCTGCCCCAGTTGCCGGCGGCGCTGGGCGGCACCATCCCGCAGGCCCAGGCCACGCTTGCCGTCTTTACTGCCACGCTGGCCCTGTCGCAGCTGGTCTGGGGTCATGCCGCCGACCGCTACGGCGCGCGGGCGGTGCTGGCCACGGCGCTGGTGCTGCAGGTGATCGCGGGCCTGGCCTGTGCGCTGGCGCCGTCGATGGCGGCGCTGATCGTCGCCCGCGCCTTCCAGGGTTTCGGGGTCGGCGCCGCCGCCGTGGTGGTGCCCGGCGTAATCCGCCAGCGTTTCGGCGACACCGACACGGTCAAGGCCATGTCGTGGCTGGCGATCTGCGAAAGCGTGATCCCGGCCGCAGCCCCGATCGCCGGCGCCCTGCTGCTGCAACTGGCGGGGTGGCAATCGACGTTCTGGATCACGACCGTGGTGGCGGCAGGGCTGGCGCCGCTGGCCCTGGCCCAGGTGCCGCCCGCCGCCGCGCGGCCTGCGGGCCCGCCGGCCGGTGGTTATGCCGCGCTGCTCGGCAATCAGGTCTATCTGGGTTACGCGCTGGGCCACGCCCTGTGTTTTGCCGCGCTGGTCGGTTTCGTCGCCAGCGCGCCGCAGGTGGTCGAACTCTGGCTGGCCGGCGAACCGATGACCTTCGCCATCCTGCAGGCCTGCGGCGTCGCCGCCTTCGTCTGTACCGCGTCACAATCGGCGCGGCTGACCACCCGCTTCGGCATCGACCCGATGATCGTCGCCGGCGTCGCGGTGCAGGTGGTGGCGACCGCGATCTTCGTCGGCCTGGCCCTGGCCGACCTGCGCAGCCTGGGCCTGCTGGTCGTCGGCTGGGTCCTGTTCTGCGGCGCGCTGGGCCTGCGCGGCCCGGGCACGATGGCGCGGGCGCTGGCCGTCGACGCGCCGATGGTCGGGCGGGCCGCCGGGCTGATGATGTTTGCCGCCCTGGCCATCACCGCCCTGGCCACCCAGGCGGTCGCGCCGTTCCTGCATCTGGGCCTGTTGCCGGTCGCGGGCATGTGCCTGGCCTTCACCCTGGCCAGCGGCGCCGTGATCCTGTGGGGGATCGGCCGGCGCCGGGGCTGATCACCGCGGCAGCATGGCGTCGAGCCGGGCGTAGCTCGCCTCCATCCCATGCTCCATCCCGGTCGCCAGCATGGCGGCGCGCACCTCGGCACTGGGCAGGGTCATCCGCATCGTCATCAGCGTGCCCGCCCCGTCGGCGGCGAACCGGGTTTCGACATGGTTGTCCGGCGTCGGGTCGGGCAGGTGCATGCGTTCGACATGGACGAGACGGGTGAACGGTTCCAGGGCGACGTATTCGCCGGTCAGGTGGAAGCCGTTGCCCTGGCCGTCGGTCCATTCATAGCGGATGCGCCCGCCGGGCCACGCCTCGTTGATGCAGACCGGCATCGACCAGCCATCGGGGCCCAGCACCCATTGCTGGATCAGCGCCGGTTCGGTATGGGCGCGATAGACCAGTTCGGGCGGCGCGGCGAATCGCCTGGTCACCACGACATGGCGGTCGGCTTCGGTCGTCAGGGTCAGCTGGCTCATGGCGTTTCCTTCTGCATGCGGGCAAGCAGGGTGTCGAGACGGTCGTAATTGGCGGTCAGCGCCCGGCGCAGCAGGTCCAGCCACTGGTCGATGGCCCGCACCCCGTCGGGCGCCAGGCGGCAGGGCCGGCGCGTGCCGTCGACCCGCCGCAGGATCAGCCCCGCCCCTTCCAGCACCTTCAGGTGACGCGAAATCGCCGGCTGGGTCATCGCGAAGGGTTCGGCCAGTTCCATCACCGTCGCCTCGCCGCTGGCGAGGCGAGCAAGGATCGCCCGGCGGGTCGGGTCGGCCAGGGCGGCGAAGGTGGCGTCGAGATTCGGCAATATCGCTGCTCCGTTATATATCCTTTAAGTTATATAATTGATCAGTTATGTCAACCGCCTCATGACCGCCCTTTCCCGCCGGTCCGTGCCGGGTTGTGGCGCAGGGCCGACGGCGGGCGTCCGGCATCGCGCCGCAGCAGACGGCGCAGGGTGGTGGGTTCGGCATAACCGACGCGCCGCGCCACCTCGTCGACGGCCAGGCCCGTCGTCGCCAGCAGGGTGACGGCCGCTTCCAGCCGGATGCGTTGGGCGAAGCGCACCGGCGACAGGCCGCAGACCGCCTTCAGCCGCCGGGCGAAAGTGCGCGGGGTCAGCCCGGCCGCCCCGGCCAGGTCGTCCATCGTGACGTCGCGGTCCAGATTTCGCCTCAGCCAGCTTTCGGCCCTTGCGACCTGGGGGTCCTGGCCGGCCATGAACGTAATCGCCATGTAGGGCACCTGCGAGGCCCGCCGGTCGAGCAGCAGGTAGCGGGCGCAGGCTTCGGCCAACCCCGTGCCGGCGAATTTCGCGATCACCGCCAGCATCAGGTCCATCTGCGCCATCGCGGCGCCGGCGGTGGCGACGGGCCAGTCGGCGACGACGATCTGTTCGGGCACCAGGTCGACATCCGGATGCAGCCGGCGAAAGACCTGGCCCAGCCACCAGGTGGTGGTCGCCCGCCGACCGGCCAGCAGCCCGGCCGCCGCCACCAGGAACGTGCCGGCGCACGAGGCGGCAATCATCGCGCCGTCGGCCCGCGCCTGGGCCAGCAGCCGCACGGCCCGCTGCACCGCCGGCTCGGCCAGCCGCGCCGTCAAGCTTTCCTCGGTCGCGGTGCCCAGCCCCGGCACGATGACGACGTCGCCCGGGGCAAAGGCGAAGCGCACGGCCCGGCCGATCTTGAGCCGCACCACGTCGAACGGTGCCGGGCCGCGCGCCAGGGTGTTGGCGGTGGCCAGCGCATCCAGCGTGATGGCAAGGCTTGAGGCCATGCCGCCGGGCAGGTCGAGGACGACGGCGCGGGTCATTGGCGAAATATCCCCGAAAGATGTCAAATCCGACACTAGCCGCCCGACGCGCGCCCGGCAATGCTGGCGGCACACCGACAGGGAGAGAGCGATGAACCCGGCACGCAATGTCCATCACGACGACCCGCTGGACGATTTCACCCGCCGCGACATCACGCTGGATGGCGTGACCAAGGCCGTCCATGTCGCCGGCCGCGGCCCGGCGGTGATCGTGATGGCCGAGATGCCGGGGATCAGCCCGCATGTCGCCCGCTTCGCCCGCTGGGTGCGCGATGCCGGGTTCACCGTCTACATGCCCTCGCTGTTCGGCCGCGACGGCGCGGTCGCCAGCGCCGACGACGGGGCGGCCGTGTTCCAGCGCGCCTGCGTCAGCGCCGAGTTCCGCGCCCTGGCCGCCGGCCAGTCCAGCCCGGTGACCGCCTGGCTGCGGGCGCTCGCGGCATTTGCCCATGGCGAATGCGGCGGGCCGGGCGTCGGCGCGATCGGCATGTGCTTCACCGGCAATTTCGCGCTGACCATAATGCTGGAACCGGCGGTGCTGGCGCCGGTGCTGGCCCAGCCCAGCCTGCCGTTGAACGATCCGGCGGGCCTGGAGATTTCCGGCGACGAACTGAGCGCCGTGCGCGAGCGGCTGGAGCGCGAGGACCTGACCGTGCTGGCCTATCGTTTTGCCGGCGACAAGTTCTGCCGCGCCCAGCGTTTTGCCGCCTATGCCGAGGCGCTGGGCGACCGCTTCGTGCCCCGCGTCCTGCCCGACAGCGCCGCCGGCACCGACCTGCCGCCGTTCCACGCCCGCCACGTGACCACGCCGCACAGCGTCGTGACCGCCCATCTGATCGACGAGGCGGGCCAGCCGACGCTGGCGGCGCGTGACGAGATCCTCGACTTCTTCGCCCGGCGGCTCAGACCCGATTGATCAGTGCAGGGGCCAACGATCGAGGATGTTGTAGTTGCTCAAGCCGCGTTCGCTGTGGATCAGGAGAACCCTGCGCACGGTCAGCCGGATCGGCCGGATTTCGGTAAACGGCACCATGTCGGGGCCATAAAGCAGCGTGACATGCGGGCTGATCCCCTCGGATGGCCGCCGCCCGAAGCCCTCCATGGCCTTCACCAGAGTGCCGTTCAGGAACTTGATCGGGGCGCAGTCGCCGACCAGCACCAGCGGCCGGCGCGGCGCCTCGCCCATCCTCGGCGGCGGCCCCTCGAAGCTTTGTATGCCGCTGAACGTGACCTCGAAGGATGGCATGTCGATGCGCCGGCCGACCCGCCTGGCGACCTCGACGACTTGGGACGACAGCGAGGAAAAGTCGCCGAACTTCATGAACGAGAGATGCAGCCGGTGCGGCGGGATCAGTGATCCGCGTAGACCGTGCAGGCGGATGAAGGCGGCACGTAATTCATCCACCTTCGCGGCCATCTCGGGCTCCAGCAGATCCGCATAGAACAGCCTTTCCGGCTGGTCCGGCCGGGAACGCCGAGGCTCACGCTTGCCGCCGAACATGAATTCGCCCTGCTCGTCCATGCCAAGCACTCCTCGAGTTGATGTTGCGAACGGAATGAACAGAACATATCATGAACACTTCAACTCGGCAACGACTCGCGAGTCGCTTTTCAGCGTGGCGGCATCTGCATGAAATGCGGGATGTCAGGGGCCACCAGGTCCCAGGGCTGGGCGCTCGCCGTCCAGGTGACGATCTGCGGCCGGTAGCGGCCGGGGTCGTCGAGGCTGCCGGCGCTGACCAGGAAGATGCCGGGCATGTCGGGAAAGGTCATGTAGACCGGCGAGCCGCAAGTCGGGCAGAAGGCGCGCGCCTTGGCCGTGCCGCCCGCGCCTGTCGCGGTCCACTGCGTTGCCGTCCCGGTCAGCGCGACATCGGCCCCCTGGAAGATCAGGTGCGAGGCATGGCCGGTGCCACTGTCGTGCTGGCAGTCGCGGCACTGGCAATCGTTCATGACCAGCGGGTCGCCGGCCACCGTATAGCGGACCGCGCCGCAGGCGCAGCCGCCGGTATAGGGTTCGCTCATGATGGGCATATCCTCCTGCAGAGTGCTCAATGCGATTCGCCGGCGATCGCGGCCATGGCGGGCACGACCTTCTTCCACCCCTCGCCCATCGTCTTCAGCGCGCCCTCGTTGCGCGGCACGACAAAGCCGTCATGGACCAGTTGCACCCGTGTGCCGCCGGGCACCGGCGTCAGGGTCCAGGTCACGACGGTGTCGAGGGGCGAGCCATATCCCTCGTTCCCCTCATGCCCGCCCGCCCAGCTATAGGCGAGGCGCTGGTTGGTCACGACATCGAGCACTTCGCAGCGGATGGTGCCGTCCCACTGGCCGGCGGGTTTGGTGTGATAGGTGAAGCGGTTGCCGACCACCGCCTCGAAACCCTCGGGTTTCATCAGCCAGCGGGCGATCAGCGCGCCGGTGGTGAGCGCCCGCCAGATCACCTCGGGCGCATGGGGAAAGACATCGTCGATGGTAATGGCACGGGTTTCGGTCATCAGGGGTCGATCTCCTTGAGAAGGCTGCGCAGGTCGGCGAAACGATCGCGCCAGAACGGGCCGTAATGGGTCATCCAGTCGACCAGCGGCGCCAGGCCCTGCGGCGCCGCCCGGTAGAAGACGTGGCGCCCCTCGGGCCGTTCGGCGATCAGCCCGGCCTGTTTCAGGGTTTTCAGATGCTGCGACACGGCCCCCTGGGTCACGCCGCTGCCACGGGTCAGGTCGGCCACCGTGATTTCGTCGGCCTGCACGATACGCTCGAACACGGCCCGACGGGTCGGGTCGGCCAGGGCGCGCATGACTGATGTGACGGGCACGGTCTCGATCATGCCGACAAATTAGCTGCCACTAATTCATTAGTCAATACTAATCAGTCTGCGAACCGCCAGCGCTGCAGGTGATCGACCAGCGCGCGCAGCTTGGGCGCCAGATGGCGACGGCTGGGGTAGTAGAGGTAGAAGCCCGAGAAATAAGGACAGAATTCCTCGAGCAGCGGGATCAGCGCGCCGCGGGCGATCAGCGCGCGGAAGCTTGTCTCCATGCCGAAGGAGATGCCGGCGCCGGCCACGGCCAGCTTGACCATCAGCGCCATGTCGTTGGTGGTGAAGCCGGGCCCGACCGCGACGCTGAAGTCCTTGCCCCCTTCGGCGAATTCCCAGCGATAGGGCGGCAGGTCGGGGGCAGGCCGCCAGCCGATGCAGCGATGCCGGGCCAGGTCGCGCGGATGGACGGGCACCCCATGGGCGTCGCGATAGGCCGGCGCGCAGACCGCCAGCTGGCGTTCGTCGCCGGCCACGGGCACGGCGATCATGTCCTGCTCGATCACCTCGCCCAGCCGCACCCCGGCATCGAAACCGGCGGCGACGATGTCGAATTCCTCGTCGGTGACGGTGATGTCGAGTTCGACATCGGGGTGGGCGTCGGCAAAGCCCGCCAGGAACGGCCCGGACAGGAACCGTTCGGCGATCGAGGACACCGCCAGCCGCAGCAGGCCGCGCGGCCGCCCCTGCACCTCGCCGGCCGCCTCGACCGCCGCGCGCATGTCGGCGATGGCCGGCGCCGCACTGGCCAGCAGGCGTTCGCCGGCCTCGGTCAGGCTGACGCTGCGGGTGGTGCGGCGCACCAGGGCGGTGCCCACCCCCTCCTCCAGCCGGGCGATGGTCTGGCTGACCGCGGAACGGGTGACGGCCAGGCGCTTGGCCGCCGCGCTGAAACTGCGGGTTTCCGCCACCAGGCAGAACACGGCCAGGGCATTGAAGTCGGGGTTCATTGGTTAGATACGCTTTCCAGTGTGTCGAGAAATCGCCGGCTTATCGCAACAATACCACCGATCTACCTTGGTTTCACACCAACCCCAAGGGAGACCGACAATGGCCATCGACAAGACGATCCTGATCACCGGCGCCTCCAGCGGTATCGGCGCCGGCATCGCCCGCGAGCTGGGCGCCCATGGCGCGCGGCTGGTGCTGGGTGCCCGCCGCACCGACCGGCTGGACGAGTTGGCCGCCGAAATCCGCGCCACCGGCGGCTCGGTGCTGACCCGCGCCCTGGACGTGACCGACCGCGCCGATGTCGCGGCCTTTGCCGCGGCGGGGCGCGAGGCTTTCGGCCCGATCGACGTCATCGTCAACAATGCCGGGGTGATGCCGCTGTCGCCGATGGCGTCGCTGAAGGTCGACGAATGGGACCGCATGGTCGACGTCAACATCAAGGGCGTGCTGTATGGCATTGCCGCCGTGCTGCCCGAGATGGTGGCGCGCGGCAGCGGCCAGATCATCAACATCGCCTCGATCGGCGCGCTGCAGGTCGTGCCGACCGCGGCGGTCTACTGCGCGACGAAATACGCCGTGCGCGCGATTTCCGACGGCCTGCGCCAGGAACACGCCACCTTGCGTGTCACCTGCATCCATCCTGGTGTCGTGGAAAGCGAGCTGGCCTCGACCATCACCGACCCGACCGCGGCCGCGGCGATGCGGACCTATCGCGCCATCGCCCTGCAGCCCGATGCGATCGCCCGTGCGGTGCGCTTTGCCATCGAACAGCCGGGCGACGTCGACGTGAACGAGATCGTCGTCCGCCCCACCGCGACCACCTGACCGGAGGCCCGGCGCCATGAAACGCCTGATCCCCCTCGCCCTCGCCGCCCTGATCCTGCCCCAGACCGGAGTTGCCCAGATGAAACCCCAGCCCGAACAGACTGCACCGGCCGCCGACCAGCATCGCTACGTCGGCATGTGGGTCACCCAGGACGGCCGCATCCGCCACGAACTGCTGCCCAACGGGCGGTACGACGAAGCGCGCGGCAGCCGGCAGAGCGCCTATCAGGGCCGCTATGTCGTCACCGGCAACCACATCGACTATTGGGACGACACCGGCTTCACCGCCGACGGCACCTTCGTGTCCGACGACGTGCTGCACCATGGCGGCATGGTGTTCTACCGGCAGAAGCCGGGGCAGTAACCTCAGGCCATCCGTTGCGGTGTCGGATCGCCGAGTTCGGCGACCGGCACCGGGCGCAGCCCGGCTTCGCAACGCACCAGCGGTGCTGGATGCCGGCGGGGTCGCGGCCGGTATCGGCGGCCAGGGCGGCGATCATCGCGTCGTGATCGTGGGTGGCGAGGCGGTCGATGACGGCCTGCTGGTCCAGGCCGAGCGCCTAGGCCACCGCCCGCGCGGTGCGGGCGCGCAGGCGGAATTCGAAATCGAGCAGCTTGGCGGTTTCGTATTCCGCCTTCCTGATCAGGGCGCCGCGCAGGTCGAAGGCCATCGTTACACCCGGAGGTACGAATGGGAACATAGGGTCGGCGGGCAGGCTTGACTACCCGCCGCACGCCGAACATCCGAGGTTTCCCATGCCCGATCCCGCCCTGCCCGACAGCCTGGTCCTGCCGCGCAACGGCTGGGTGCCCAACAACCCGCGCCTGCCGGTGCTGCATTATCGCGGCGTGATCGACGCGGTCGCGGCCGACCGCGTGGCCCGGGCCTTCGAGGCGCTGTTTGCCGGCCATGGCTGGCCGCCGCAATGGCGCGACGGCATCTTCGACTATCACCACTATCACACCGAGGGGCATGAAGTGCTGGGCATCGCCGCCGGCCGGGCCCTGATAATGCTGGGCGGGCCCGACAGCCGCGTCGTGGCGCTTGCCGCCGGCGACGTCGTGGTGCTGCCGGCGGGCACCGGCCATTGCCGGATCCAGGCGGAGGCGGACTTTCTGGTCGTCGGGGCCTATCCGCCGGGCCAGCACCCCGATATCTGCCGCGGCCCGGCGACAGCGGACATGCTGGACCGCATCCGCACCCTGCCCTTTCCCGCCAGCGATCCGGTCGCCGGCGGGGACGGGCCGCTGGTCGGGCTGTGGCGCCCGGACTGAAGCGTCAGGCCAGCACCTCGGCCAGCTCGATCAGGTTGCCGAACGGGTCGCAGAAAAAGGCCAGGCGGCGGCTGATCGCGGGCAGGTCGAAGGGTTCGGCGACGATGGTGACGCCGCGGCCGCGCAAGGTGGCGACCGTCGCCTCGACGCTGGTGACGTTCAGGCAGAAATGGTGATACCCGCGATAGGCCAGGCTGTCGGCCAGGCCGGTGTAGGGCCGGGTTTCGCGCGGCGCCGGTTGGCCGCCCCCCAGCACCTCGACATAGAACCCGTCGTCATTGGCCGGTGCCAGATAGGCCAGCTTTTCGTCGGCATAATCCCATTCGGCGACGATGCGGAAATCGAGCGTTTCGACGTACCACCGCTTGGCGGTTTCCAGGTCGGGGGTACGCACCGCGACGTGGTGGCCCCGCATGTCGGCGAAGGGCGAGGCGCTGTTGCGGGGCGGGGGAATGAAGTCGGCCATCCGAAGTCTCCTCAAGGCAGGGGTGACGGGGGCCAGTTTCCGACTTTTCGATTGCAGCGATTAGCGCGATAGTTTTGGAGATACTGCTGAACCAGGTTCATCAATGCGTGCCACCGACCTGTCGGAACTGGCGGCCTTCGACGCCGTCGCCCGCCATCGCAGCTTTCGCCGCGCCGGCGTCGAGCGCGGCGTCACCCCCTCGGCCATCAGCCATGCGGTATCGAGCCTTGAGGCGCGGATCGGCGTGCGGCTGTTGAACCGCACCACCCGCAGCGTGTCGCTGACCGATGCCGGGGCCATGCTGTTCGCCCTGGCGTCGCCGGCCTTCGGCGAGATCGGCGCGGCCCTGGATGCCCTGAACCAGTTCCGCGACACACCGTTCGGCAAGGTGCGGATCAACGCGCCCAATTCGATCGCCCCCTTCGTGTTCGGCCCGGTCATGGGCCCGCTGATGGCGCAGAACCCGAAGCTGGAAGTGGAGATCGTGGCGACCGACCGCCTGGTCGACATTGTCGCCGAAGGGTTCGATGCCGGCATCCGCCTGGGCGAAAGCCTGCGGGACGGCATGACCGCGGTAAAAATCGGGCCACCCTTGCGCCTGATCGTGGTGGGATCGCCGGCCTATCTGGCCGAGCGGCCGGCACCGAAGACACCGGCCGAGCTGCGCCACCATGCCTGCATCCGCAATCTGTACCCCAGCGGCGCGCCCTATCCCTGGACCTTCGCCCGCGGGACCCGGACGGTCGAGGTGGAACCGTCGGGGCCGCTGGCGCTGGACGACCATGAATTGATGATCGCGGCGGCGTTGTCGGGCGTCGCGCTGGCCTATGTCTGGGACGTGCGCGCCCGCCCCCATCTGGACAGCGGCCGGCTGGTCGAATGCATGGGAGCATGGCGCGCGCCGGCGGAAGCGCTGTATCTGTATTATCCAGCGCGCAAGCACCTGTCGGCGGGACTGCGCGCGGTCATCGCGGCGCTGCGACCAGCCTGACCGCCGTGGCGAGATCATCGCGGAAACGCCCGGTCTCGGCCGCCCGCACCCCCGGATCGGGCAGGCGCAGCAGATAGGACGGATGCACGGTCGCGAGCACCGCACGGCCGCCGCCCAGATCCATCACCCGGCCGCGCCGGTCGCCCAGCCGACCCCTGGCCCCGGTCAAGGCGTGCAGCGCGGTGGCGCCCAGGCCGAGGATCAGCCGGGGCCGCACCAGATCGATTTCCCGGTCCAGCCACCAGCGGCATTGCTCGACCTCGGGCGCATCGGGCGTGCGGTGCAGGCGGCGCTTGCCGCGCGGTTCGTGCTTGAAATGCTTGACCGCGTTGGTGACGTAGGCGGCGGCGCGGTCCAGCCCGACTTCGGCCGCCACCTGGTCGAACACTTGCCCGGCGGGACCGACGAAGGGGCGACCGGCCAGATCCTCGCGATCACCGGGCTGTTCGCCGACGATCATCAGCGCGGCCCGGTCGGGCCCTTCGCCGAACACCGTCTGCGTAGCGCAACGATGCAGCGGGCAGCGCGTGCAGTTGCGCGCCGCGGCGCGCAACCCATCCAGCGTATCGGCCTGTGGCGTGTCGTCGACCAACGCGCGCCGGGCCTGCAGCCGGGTGTGGAAGGCCGGCGGCGGCTGGGCCGCCTGGTCCGCCATCGCCGCGACGCGGGCCGGTGCGGTGGCGATCAGGTCGGCGATCAGCGCCGCCTCGGGCAGGTTCTTCCAGTATTTCTTGGGCATCTCGGCCTGCATCGCCTTAACCTTGACCCGCGCGGGGTTAAAGATCGACGCGTAATAGGTTCGCCACAGGTCGTCGGTCGGGTCGGCCAGGTCGGGTTTTTCGGCCGGTTCGTCCGACAGGGTCAGCGCGCCATCGGCAAAGGCCGCCGTGCCCGCAGGCGTCAGGATCATCCAGTCCATGTCGGCGAAACGCCGGGCAAAAAACGGCGCGGTGCGGGCAACGATGTGATGGTCGGGTTCGAACCAGGCACAGAACCGCCGCCGCCCCGCCCCCGCACCGGGCAGTTCGTTGAAGCGGACGAAGGCGGTCATCTTGTGGCAATCGCGCCGCACCGATTTTTCCAGCCGGCGGGCCGCGGTGACATCGGCATCGGCGATGTCGGCCAGCAACCCGCGATCATCCTGCAGCCGCACCAGCAGGCGGTAGAGCAGCGCGAAGCGTCCGGGATCGCGGTGGCACACCACCGCCTCGGCCAGATCGAGAAACGCGCGCGGCACGCTGATCGCCGCCGGGCCGGTCGCAGGCGGCGGGGGCGCGGCAAACAGCGCGCCGCCGTCCGAACCGATGCGCCAGTCGACATCCGCCGGCCGCACCCCGGCGGCCAGCAGGCCGCGCGCCGCATCGCGCCATTCGCCCAGGTCGCCGCGGCCGCGCAGCACTACGCCGTGCATCACAGCAGCGACAATTGTTCGGCCGGCGGGGCGACCAGCGTCGACAGGTCGGACCGGTCGATCAGCCGCAGCGGCGTCCACCCCTGGGCCGTCACGAACGGCCGTACCTTCTTCAGCGGCACGCGCAGCCGGGCCAGATCGTCCAGCCGCAACGACCGGTGCCGGCGCGAGGCGATGATGGCGTCGACCGCCTTGACCCCCAGCCCCGGCACCCGCAGCAGCATGTCGCGCGGGCCGCGGTTGACGTCGACCGGAAACCGGTCGCGATGGTCCAGCGCCCAGGCCAGCTTGGGGTCGAGATCGAGGGCCAGCATGCCGTCCGGGCGGCCGGCCGTGACCTCGTCGATGCCGAAACCATAGAAGCGGTACAGCCAGTCGGCCTGGTACAGCCGGTGTTCGCGCATCAAGGGCGGCTTAGCCGGCGGCAGGCGCGACGACGCGTCGGGGATCGGGCTGAAGGCGGAATAATAGACCCGCTTCAGGCCGTAACCGCTGTACAGCCGTGCGCTGGCGCCCAGGATGGTCGCATCGTCGGCCCCGTCGGCGCCCACGATCATCTGCGTCGATTGCCCTCCCGGGGCAAAGCGCCGGCGCAGGCCCGAGCGCAGCGTGGGTTCGGCCGCATCCTCGATATGCAGCCGCACGCCGGCCATGGCGCCGCGAATGCCGTCGGGCTGTTTTTCCGGCGCCAGGCTGGCGATGGCGGCATCGGTCGGCAGTTCGATATTGATCGACAGCCGGTCGGCGTACAGCCCCGCTTCCTCGATCAGCCTGGGCGCCGCATCGGGAATGGTCTTCAGGTGGATATAGCCGGCGAAGTTGTGTTTCTGCCGCAGGTCGCGGGCGATCCGCACCATCTGTTCCATGGTGTGGTCGGACGAGCGCACGATGCCCGAGGACAGGAACAGCCCTTCGATGTAATTGCGCCGATAGAATTCCAGCGTCAGCCAGACGACTTCGTCGGGCGTGAACCGCGCCCGTTCGACATTGCTGGACGACCGGTTGATGCAATAGGCGCAGTCGTAGATGCAGAAATTCGTCAACAGGATCTTCAGCAGCGAGATGCAGCGGCCGTCGGGGGCATAGGCATGGCAGATGCCCGACCCTTCGGTCGAACCGAGGCCGCCGGTCTGCGATGAATCGCGCCGCACCGTGCCGCTCGACGCGCAGGACGCGTCGTATTTGGCGGCATCGGACAGGATGGCAAGCCGGTCGCGCAAGGGTTTGGGCATGCGATGTTCTATATATGTTCTTGTCCGCCCCCGCAAGCCCGGCGCGGGGACGCCGGGGTCATCCCGGCGTCAACACCACCTTGCCGAAGCCGCCACCGGCCTCCATGTAGCGATGCGCCTCGGCCGCTTCCGCCAGGGGAAAGGTCCGGCCGACCACGGGGTGCAGGCGGCCTTGCGCGAACATCGGCAGGGCGCCATGGGCAAAGCGGCGCACCATCGCCCGCTTTTCCTCCGGCGTGCGCGACTTCATGACCGTGCCGATCACCCGCAGATGTTTGTGCAGCAGCAGGCCCAGCGGCATGACAGCCTGGTCCTGGCCGCCCAGCAGCCCGACCTGCACCAGGCGGCCGCCCGGCGTCAGGCAATGCAGGTTGCGGGCGAGATAGTCGCCGCCGACGAAGTCGACGACCAGGTCGACCCCGCGCCCGCCCGTGCCCTCGGCCACCACCGACACGAAATCTTCGCCGCGATAATCGATCACCCGTTCCGCGCCCAGCCCGGCCACGTCGTCCCGCCGCGCGGCATTCGCGGTGGCCAGCACGCGCGCGCCCAGGGCATGGGCGATCTGCACGGCCGCCGAACCGATGCCGCCGGCCGCGGCGTGGATCAGCACGGTGCTGCCCGGCCCCGCCCCGCCCAGATGCACCACCGCCTCCCACGCGGTGACGAAGGATTCCATCACCGCGCCGGCCTGAACCAGGTCGAGGTGGTCGGGAACGGGCACGGCCAGGCCGCGATCGACCCGGGCATAGTCGGCATAGGCACCGCCGCCCACGATCGCCATGACCCGATCGCCCACGGCGATATCGGCCACGTCATCGCCCACCGCGACCACCTCGCCCGCCACCTCCAGCCCCAGCAGGTCGCTGTCGCCATAGGTCTGCTGGCCATAACGCCCTTCGCGTTGCAGCAGGTCGGCGCGGTTGACGCCGGCGGCCATCACCCGCACCAGCAGGTCGCCGGGGCGCAGCACGGGCATCGGCACCTCGGCCAGCCGCAGGACATCGGCCGGGCCGAAGCGGTCGAAGACCACGCCCTTCATCGCGCCGCCGCCCGCGCCAGCGCCTTGCGCGCGATGCTGGCGGCAAACATCGGGGTTTCGCGGCGGTTGTGGTCGCCGCCGGCGGCCTGGCGCGCGGCGGCCGCCTGGTCATAGGTCAGGCCGTGCTGGGCGATGAAGGCCATGAACGCATCCGTCGGATGGGCGGTGACCCGGTTGGTGTAACGCGTGCAGCCGCCCGCGATCCCCTCGGCGATCAATTCCCAGACGACGTTGACCTGGGTGCGCCCGGCCGGGGTGAAAACGTCCGAGATCGAATTCATCCGGCAATAGGTCGGCGTCGCCTCCTCCGCCACGTAATGCTGCACGACCAGGCCGGAACCGATCATCTCGACATTGATCGACATGCGCCGGCCGTCATCGGTGGCGGTGGTGGCGCAGGCGATATGGTCGGGCGCGCAGCAACGCTGGTATTCCGCTTCGGTCAGGTTGAACAGCCAGTCGGGGATATCGATCTGGTCGATGGGAATATCGACCTCGGCTGAAAATGCCGATTGCGAAAGGATCTTGTCGGTCAGGACCTGCATCACGCCACTCCTTGATTGCACCGTCGATGCGCTGATCTGCGTTGCATCGACGGGGCCGATCCTGCAGCGGCGCGGCGTGTCCGATAACCATCTCTAGGTATGGTGGCGCCTTACGGCCCACCGCGCCCGCCGACGGCGCCGAAGATCTGGCCCGTGGTATAGCTGAACATCGGGTCGGCCAGCGCCACGAACAGCGGCGCCAGTTCGGCCGGCTGGCCCGGCCGGCCCATCGGCGTGTCGGCACCGAACTTGACCAGCATGTCCGGTTCCTGGCCGCCGGTGACCTGCAGCGGTGTCCAGACCGGGCCCGGCGCCACGCCGTTGACGCGGATGCCCTTGGCGGCCAGCTGCTTGGCCAGCCCCTTGGTGAAGTTCATGATCGCTGCCTTGGTGCAGGCATAATCGATGATGTTTTCCGGCGGGTCATAGGCCACGACCGAGGTGGTGTTGATGATCGATGACCCCGGCTGCATCAGCGGAATGGCCGCCTTGCTCAGCCAGAACGTGGCATAGACGTTGGTGCGCATGGTGGTGTCGAACTGTTCGGACGTGATGTCCAGGATCGACGTCTGGCTGACCTGGCGGGCGGCGTTGTTGACCAGGATGTCCAGCCCGCCCAGCTGGTCATGCGCCTGGGTGATCAGCTGGCGGCAAACCGCCTCGGTCCTGATGTCGCCGGGCAGGCCGACGAATTTGCGCCCGGCCTGGCGCACCAGTTCGCCGACCGCGCGGGCATCGGGTTCCTCGTCCGGCAGATAGCCGATGGCGACATCGGCCCCTTCGCGGGCAAAGGCGATGGCGGCGGCGCGGCCGATGCCGCTGTCGCCGCCGGTGATCAGCGCCTTCATGCCGGCCAGGCGGCTCGACCCGCGATAGGTGCCCTCGCCATGATCAGGGCGCGGCACCATCGGGTCGGTCAGGCCGGGCCAGGGTTGCTGCTGTTTTTCGAATGGCGGCTTGGCGAAATCGGCGGCCCGCGCGCTGGTCGGCGCGCCCGGTGCCTTCTTCTCCTGGGCCAGGGCCGGGGCCACGACCGAGGCGGCGGCCAGCCCCATGACGGCCCCGCCCAGCACGCCGCGGCGCGGCGCGAGGTGGTGATCAGATCTTCCGCAGCCATGGCATATCCTCCAGCCTGACAAACAGCCCCGTTCGGCCACGGCACAACGGGCCGGCGGCACGACGGTTCACCGGGCCGGAGAAAAATCCCCGTGATGTATCCTATGTTAAGCGCCCTACTGCGCCAGGTAGCCACCGTCGATGACGAGTTCCGTGCCGGTGACATAACTCGCCTCGTCCGACGCCAGGTACAAACAGCCATAGGCGATTTCGCCAGGCCGCCCGGCGCGTTTCATCGGGGTGGCGGCGATCACCTGGTCGTTCAGGTCGGCGGCCTGGGCCCGGGTCAGCGGGGTGTCGATAAAACCGGGATGGATCGAATTGACCCTGATTCCCTCGCCCACATAGGTCATCGCCGCATTCTTGCTCATGTTGCGCACCGCGTCCTTGGCGGCATGATAGGCGTGCGCCCCGGCGACCGCGGCGTTGTCCCAGATCGACGAGATGTTGACGATCGCCCCGGCCTTCTGCCGGCGCATCACCCGCACTGCCTCGCGCATGCCCAGAAACACGCCGGTCTGGTCGACCGCGATCATCTGCAGCCATTCCTTCATCGCCAGGGCATCAAGCGGTTCATAGGCGATGATGCCGGCATTGTTGATCGGCACGTCCAGCCGGCCGTGGCGCGCGACGATGGCGGCGACGGTGGTTTCCCATGCTGCTTCGCTGGTGACGTCGAGCCGCATTTCCTCCACCCCGGCGGCATGGGGTTCGGCCGGCGCCGCGATATCGGCGGCAAAGACCAGGGCCCCTTCGCGGGCGAAGAGGGTGGCGACGGCATGACCGATCCCGCTGGCGGCCCCGGTGACCAGGGCCACTTTTCCTTCCAGTCGCATATCACGCTTTCCTTCCTATGCGCGCGTGACAGCGTTGCCGCGCTTCTGCCCCGCCAGCATCGGGGCCGGCGCGCCGCCAAGGGAGTTAAGCGTGGTAAATCGGGGATAAGCCCCGACGGTCGGGCGGGATCAGCCGATCAGCAGCGCATGCAGGCCGTAATAGACCAGGAAGGCATTGACCAGGGCCAGGTAATAAAGGCCGGTCATGAAATACGCCTCGACCTGCGGCGATTTCGACGACAGCACCAGGATGTCGCGCGCCTGGGTGGGGCCACGCACGATCAGCACGAACAGGATGGCGTTGATCATCAGATGGCCTATCGCATCGATCAGCCCGAATTCGAAGATGCCTAGGACCAGAAGCGTCTGAAAGGCAAAGGCGATCAGCCGCGTGGCCGGTGACGCGGCGCCGAGCAGCAGGAAGACGACGACAAATTCGACGAAGCCGGCCAGGACCATATAGGTTTCCGGCGCAATGCCCATCAACAGGTCCTGGTGCTTGGCCAGCAGCGGATAGGTCCATTGCGGATAGGCGAACTTCTCGATCGACAGCCACAGGAAGTTGACGCCCGTCGCCGCGAACAGCACGACGAACCCCGACTTCCTCCACCCCGGCGACGCACCGCCCCACCCGGTGGCCACGAAGAAATAAGCGATCGCCGGAAAGATCACATAGTCGATCAGGTGATAGGTGCCGTACCGGGCCAGCGACAGGCCATACAGCACCATGATGCCCACCCCCACCAGCGGCGTGGTCCGCCGGCCCAACGCACACAGCGCGATGGCCAGTTGCAGCCAGGGCACCCAGCCCTCATGCGCGACCAATTCCGGCGCCAGGTAGAAACTGAACCCGCCCATCAGCGCGAAGGCACAGACCGAGGCAAAGAACACCACCGCCGCGCCGCGCATGATCAGGATCGACAACCCGTCGAAGACCTTCAGCCGCTCATCCAGTTCCCGCATCACCCCGCGCCGCACGGCGATGCGGTCGGCCAGGAAGAACAGATAGACGACGGCGACCGAGGCCATGAAGAAATAGATGAAGGTGGAGCTCAGCACCTCGCCGATGGGTTTCGGCTGGGTCGTGATGTCGAAGGGCTCGAACCACTTGATGTGGGCTTGGGCGGGTGGGGTGAGGGAGAGCGTCGCGAGCAAACTTCCGAACGCGATGGTCGGAATCGACACGCCGTTGCACCGCCTCGCCATACTCGCTCCCCACGATCCATCAACCAAGACGAACTACGGCATACGCGGGGTCAGGCAATTCAGGCAAGCGCGGGGGAAGGGGCGATATCGGCCCAGGAACGCATTGATAGCCTTGTAACGTGTCGATTTGCCGCAACCCACAACGATCAAAACAGATTTTGATAACGAGATGTTGGCACAAACACGGTAGCGCCGGTAACCGGGCGCCCACTCTATTCCAACGTCGTTTATGTATTTCTTTTCAGAGGGACATCTATGGAGACAAACGTCATATTTTTCCAGTCCCAAGCCTTACTCTGAAACGACGGAACGACGGAACGACGGAACGACGGAACGACGAGGATGGATGAAGCAAATTACCGTGAACAGGTGGATCGGTGCTAGAAGTAGGATCGTAAAAGAAGAAGAATCTCCAGTGAAACAAAATACATAAAAAAATCCTAATAATCCTCTCGTAACTTATCTCTCAATGCCAAAATATCGAGATATCGGCGTCTAAAATTTTCACCTTCATTTCCGATCAGAGGATTTCGATCAATAGAAAATGTTTGCCCCCTAATTATATCCAAAATTCTTAATTCTGCGAACTCTATGTCTGGAAATGCCTGATTAAGCATCCATAAACCCAGACGAGCAGATTCATCTGTAAGAACAGGCTTTGGTGAAAAATATGGGTAGACAAAATGATCATCTCTATTGCCATCTTGCGCAGATAATATATTATTTATCTTTACAACAGCATCTAGATCCGAAAAATTTACGTTTTTCTTTAAATAAGTCCCCTTTGTGAACGGCCGGTTTGTCCAACGACGCCTTTGATTCCACCACAATAAGAAACCATCACATAGTTGTGGATATAGGTTCGCTCGCTTGAGATTGGCAGATATCCGCCTCTTTACGCTTTCACGGAGATCCAAATTTTCAAAAACGTGCCCTTTGGCGTCTGCCCAAAATGGGCCATAAAAATCTCCTCCACTTCCATTCTCATCCGACTGCTTTTTTATATCACCCCTAATATCCTTTCTTATTTCTGATATTTGACCTTTTCGATCAAGAAACATTATTTTTAATAGCTTACGGAGATGTATTGCATTGAGAGACATCAGCGATTCTCATTTATGCTTGGTATATTAAGATTAAAATAATTTTATATTTCATACCAAGCCTTGCGTCAACAGAAACCAGCAACCATACTCATTTTTACTCACCAAGAGCACGAGAACTACAAAATAAAATTTCCCTTTCAAAATGAAATGATTAAAACTAAATTAGCCATCAATATCCTAATCCAACCCGCCGACATACTGACATGATAACCGCCCCTCTATCCGAACCACCATTCCGCAATATACCCGGAGATGAAAGAATGCCCGATCCAGCCGAAGTATTAAAACAGATATTGGATAGACACCACGCAGCGCCATTTTTATTTATTGGGTCGGGATTTTCTAGAAGGTATTTAGGTCTGGAAGACTGGGCTGGGCTTTTAACACGTTTTTGCGCGCCCATTCGGGACTTCCGATATTACAGTTCCAAAGCAAATGGAGATTTGCCCCTAGCCGCCTCGTATATGGCAAGGGACTATAACGAATGGTGGTGGAATGCCGCTGAAACCGCAGAAAGCCGTGAAATATTTGCAAACTCTATTAGATCTCAATCCGATGCCCTTAAAATAGAAATATCCAAGTATATGACCAACCTCTCCCTTGATCGAGCACTAGAGTCTGAATTCGCAAATGAAATTGCGTTATTTTCTGAAGTTTCAGTTGACGGCATCATCACGACAAACTGGGACTTCCTCCTTGAAGATCTGTTTCCAGATTATAAGGTTTTCGTGGGACAAGAAGAGTTATTATTTTCAAATCCTCAAGCTATCGGAGAGATTTATAAAATTCATGGATCAGCACACACCCCCCAAAGCCTCGTCCTGACGAGTGAAGATTACGAAGAATTCTCCTCCAAAAACCCCTACCTTGCCGCAAAATTAGTTACAATATTTGTAGAACATCCCATAATTTTTTTAGGATATTCAATTACTGACCCACATATTCGGAGCATTATCACTTCAATTGCCCAATGCCTGAAACAAGACAAGATTGCATCCTTTCAAGAAAATTTAATCTTTATTCAAAGAACCAAAAAATCAGAATCCCCGAGCATAGAAAAGACTACAATACAATCGGGAGCGTTTAGCGTCACGTTGATGGTTGCTAAAGTTCATGATTACAGAGAAGTATATGCTACCCTTACTGGATCCAAACGCAAAATCCCGGCACGAGTACTGCGATTTTTTAAAGAACAACTTTACGAGCTCGTCCACACTCCTACGGCAAATGAAGAAAAAATAGCGGTTGTAGATTTTGAAGAAATTAGTTCAGCAGATACGGTGGAATTCGTAGTTGGGGTTGGTGTAGCAAAACGACAACAGGCAATTGGAGCAAAAGTTGATAAAGCGGTCCAGAGCGCACTTGCGCAAAAAGGATATGCGGGAGTTTCTCCAGATGAGCTTTTTAATGATTGCTTACAAGAAACCTCTAAATTCGACGCATCAGATCTCTTAAATTCCGCATTTCCGGGATACGCGCGCTCAAATAGAACTTTCATACCTATTTTTCGTTATCTTCATTTAGCAGGCATTAACTCTACTGAGGAACTAATTGCTTCGAAATTTGAAGGGGCAAAGAAGGTCGTACAAAAAATGAAAGCTGCAGATTACACGCTCCCCTCTTATAGTCGAAGATACAAAACCTCTTTCTCTGATTTATCGACTTCTCAAATTATTGAGAAATCCACATCGCCAAGTGAAGCCGTTCTAATGCTTGCATTTCAACCGAGCTCGGAGGTTGATTTAGATAGGCTTCGTGATTTCCTCAAAGATAATCAAAGCGTCGTTGATCGAGAACCTTATCGGACTTCCTACCGAAAATTGGTGTGTCGCTACGATCGGATGGTGTTTGGTTTCTGATCCTCACATGTCCTTTACTACTTAAGCCGAGTAGGTATTTACTCCTACTTGTACAGAGACGGTAATCGGCTGACAGTACCGCCTTCTTAGGCAGGCGGTTTTCAGACGGCTTTGGTGCTTGGAATCGTCTTCATGTGCTTCTCCTTCGGCAGTCCGTCGATGAAGGCTTTCAGGGGCGTGCGGCCGTTCATGGCGCGCCCCTGGTGAGGTCGTTTGGTATTGTAGCCGATCAGGTAGGTGTCGAGCGCGCCCTGCATCTCATTGATGGTTTCGAACCAGGTGCGGCGTCCCTCGACCTGAAGTGCTCGTCGAGCAATGTACGATGCAGTCGCTCGACGATGCCGTCGGACTGCGGCCGCTTCACGCGCGTGCGCTTATGTTCGATCTCCTCGAACTGGGGGAAGAGTTTGTAGGGATGCTGGTCGTCGCGACCGCAAAGTTCGCGGCCATTATCGCTGAGTACCGCATCGATCCTCGCCATGGGCATCGAAGGTTGGCAGGACGTCGTTGTTCATCAACTGGACGGCGGTGATCGGCAGCTTGTTCGGTTAGAGCCTGGCCCAGGCATGGCGGCTGTGGCAGTCGATCGCGGTCTGCAGGTAGACCTTGCCCACGCCATCGAGCGCGCCGACGAAGAAGGTGTCGACGGCAATGAGAGCGCCGGTATGCGGCGCTTCGATGTGACGTTCGCGGAATTCGGGGCTGAAGCGTTCGAGCAGGCGGACCTGGTCCTCCGACAGGGTCAGCTTGCGTTCGGCCGTGGCCTTTTCCAGGCGTAGTAGGCGTTCGTGTTTGGTCAGCAACCCATAAACGCTGCCAGACGCCTCGAACACCGCCAGAGGACACCTGGACGCCTTGCAGGATCAGTTCCTGTGCCACCCGCATCGGGCCATGGCACGGGTTCGCCAGGGCATGGTCGAGAATGGCCTGCTCGACATCGGCCACCACCCGGTTCGGGTGCGGGCCGCGGGCGCCGGGCAGGCAGTCGATCAACCGTCCGCCCCATAGGTCTGGAAATTCCGCCGGATCTCGTATAACTGCTGGCGGGAATAGCCCATCACGCGACAGGCCTTGCTGATGTTGCCAAGGTCGGTTGCCAGTTCGAGCAAGCTCAGCTTGCGGCGTGCTACCTTCTTTTCCGTGGTCATATCGGTCTCCGGTTCAGGTCAGATGTTGCTCGCAACACCATCAAACCTGCCCAGAGGCGGCATGGCCACACCGGCCCCGCGCGCGGGGCCGGTGTGGCCGGACCTGTCAGGTAATTACCGGTCAGGTAATTACCGTTTCAGCTCACAAAGATCGAAGCGTTCCTTCGAGTGAAAGAGGTGGAAAAAGCCTATCATAATCTTCGTGAGGTCCAAGATAATTGGATCCGATCTTTACGCGGACAGATCACACGACTGGACAAGAAAATAGCCGCCCCCACATGAAGTAGAACCCTTCCCCTCACTCCCACTCAATCGTCCCCGGCGGCTTCGACGTAATGTCATACGTCACCCGGTTGATCCCCTTCACCTCGTTGATGATCCGCGTGGCGACCCGGCCCAGGAAGTCGTGGGGGAACGGGTAGTAGTCGGCGGTCATGCCGTCGGTCGAGGTGACGGCGCGCAGGGCGCAGGCATAATCATAGGTGCGGCCGTCGCCCATCACGCCGACGGTGCGCACGGGCAGCAGCACGGCAAAGGCCTGCCAGATGGCGTCGTACAGGCCGGCCTGGCGGATTTCGTCGAGGTAGATGGCGTCGGCCTTGCGCAGCAGGTCCAGCTTGTCCTCGGTTATCGCGCCGGGGATGCGGATGGCCAGGCCTGGGCCGGGGAACGGGTGGCGGCCGACCAGGCTGTCGGGCAGGCCCAGTTCACGGCCCAGCGCGCGGACCTCGTCCTTGAACAATTCGCGCAGCGGTTCGACCAGCTTCAGCTTCATGTGCTCGGGCAGGCCGCCGACATTGTGGTGCGACTTGATGGTGACGCTGGGGCCGCCGTGGAACGACACGCTCTCGATCACATCGGGGTACAGCGTCCCTTGCGCCAGGAACTGGGCGTCGGTGATCTTGTTCGATTCCTCGTCGAACACCTCGATGAAGGTGGCGCCGATGATCTTGCGCTTCTTTTCCGGGTCGTCGACACCCTTGAGCTTGCCCAGGAACAGGTCGGACGCATCCTTGTGCACCAGGGGGATGTTGTAATGGTCGCGGAACAGGGTCACGACCTGCTCGGCCTCGCCCGCCCGCAACAGGCCGTGATCGACGAACACGCAGGTCAGCTGGTCGCCGATCGCCTCGTGCAGCAGCACGGCGACGACGGATGAATCGACCCCGCCCGACAGGCCGCAGATCACCCGGCCCTTGCCCACCTGGGCGCGGACCTTGTCGATGGCCTGCTGGCGGAACGCCTTCATCGTCCAGTCGCCGGCACAGCCGACGATGTTGTGGGTGAAGTTGCGGATCAGCTTGGCGCCATCGGGGGTATGGGCGACTTCCGGGTGGAACTGCAGGCCATAGAACTTGCGCGCCTCGTCGGCGATGGCGGCAAAGGGTGCGGTGTCGGTGGTGGCGACAACACGGAAACCCGGCGGGATCGCGGTGATGCGGTCACCGTGGCTCATCCACACCTGTTCCTTGGTGCCGGTCTGCCACACGCCCTCGAACAGCGCGCAATCCTCGCGCACATCGACGAAGGCGCGGCCGAATTCGCGATGGTCCGACGTTTCGACCGCCCCGCCCAGCTGGCCGCACATCGTCATCTCGCCGTAACAGATGCCCAGGACCGGAATGCCCATGGTCCACAGCTTGTCCGGCGCCCGCGGCGTGCCGATATCGGCGACCGAGGCCGGGCCGCCCGACAGGATCACGCCCCGGGGCTTGAACTCGTCCAGCGCGGCATCCGCCTTGTTGAACGGCACGACCTCGCTGTAGACGCCCGATTCACGCACCCGCCGGGCGATCAGCTGGGTCACCTGGCTGCCGAAATCGATGATCAGGATGCGGTCGGTCATGGCTCACTCTCTATCAAGGCTGGCGGGTGAGGACGGCGGTGAAAAAGCCGTCGGTATCGTGGCTGGCGGGGCTCAAGGCAAGGTAGGGATCGCCCGGGCACGGGCCCCAGGCATCGTCCCAGATGCGGGCGATGGGCAGCACGGCGAAATCGGGATGGTCGGCCAGAAAGGCGGCGACCCGATCCTCGTTTTCTTCCGGCAACAGCGAACAGGTGGCATAGACCAGCCGCCCGCCCGGCCGCACCAGGTCGGCGGCATCGCGCAGCACCTGGTCCTGGCGGCGCGTATGGGCGGCCAGCATGTCGGGCGTCAGGCGGAAACGCGCCTCGGGGTTGCGGCGCCAGGTGCCGGTGCCCGAACAGGGCGCATCGACCAGCACGCGGTCGCAGCGCCCGGCCAGCTCGGCCAACCACGGGTCATCGGCCTTGATCGGCCGGGCCTGGATGTTGCGCGCACCCGCTCGCTGGGCCCGGGGCCCCAGGCGCTGCAGCCGGCGGGGATCGCGGTCCAGGGCATAGACCTGACCCTTGTTGCGCATCAGGGCGGCCAGCGCCAGGGCCTTGCCGCCGGCGCCGGCGCAATAATCGACGACCTGCATGCCCGGTTCGGCGCCCACCAGCAGGGCGCAAAGCTGGGCGGCCTCGTCCTGCGGTTCGACCAGGCCTTCGCGCAGCAGGGCCAGTTCATCAAGGCGGTCATGGGCATCGAGGCGCAGGCCATGGGGCGAGCGCGCGGTGGGTCTGGCCGCAATCCCCTTGGCCGCCAGTTGGGCCAGGGCCGCGTCGCGCGTGGTCTTCAGCAGATTGGCGCGCAGGTCGACCGGGGCGCGGCCGGCCATCGCCGCCATTTCGGTGGCGGTGCGGTCGCCGAAGCGGCGGCGCAGCGACGCATCGAGCCAACAGGGATAACCCGCCACGGCCCAATCGGGCATGTCGGCGGGTGCCGGATCGGCCAGGGCGGTCAGCGCCGCGGCCTCGGCCGCATCGGGGGCGGGCGGGGAAAACCGTTCGCTGGCATAGGCGGCCAGGTCGGAAACGGCCAGGCCGCTGGCCGCCAGCACCATCAGCCGCGGGGTGGCAGCCGCGTTCTGGCGGGCCAGCCGCCAGGACAGCGCCTCGGCCCGCCGCAGCGTGCCATAGACCAGATCGGCCACCGCGCGGCGGTCCTTGGACCCGGCGTAACGATGCTTGCGCGCCCAGTTGGTCAGCAGGCGGTCGGCCGGGTCGCGACCATCGGTGATGGCCTGGTACAGCTCGATCGCCGCGGAGAGGCGCGCGCCCGGGGTCATTGCCTCGCCGTCATTGCTGGCCCGTCACTGCCGGCCCGTCAGGTTTCCGCGCGATAGTTCGGCGGTTCGCGGGTGATGGCGACGTCGTGGACATGGCTTTCGCGCAGGCCGGCATTGGTGATGCGCAGGAACTTGCAATTCTTGCGCATGTCGGCGATCGACCCATTGCCGGTATAGCCCATGGCGGCGCGCAGGCCGCCGACCAGCTGGTGGATGACCACCCCGGCCGGGCCCTTGTAGGGCACGCGGCCCTCGATGCCCTCGGGCACCAGCTTCATGGTCTCGCGCACTTCCTGCTGGAAATAACGGTCGGCCGACCCGCGGGCCATGGCGCCCAGCGAGCCCATGCCGCGATACGACTTGTACGACCGGCCCTGGAACAGGAAGGTTTCGCCGGGGCTTTCGTCCGTCCCGGCCAGCAGGCCGCCGACCATGGCGGCCGAGGCACCGGCCGCGATCGCCTTGGCCAGGTCGCCCGAAAACTTGATGCCGCCATCGGCGATGATCGGAATGCCCTGGTCGGCCGCGGCGCGCACCGCATCGTCGATCGCGGTCAGCTGCGGCACGCCGACACCGGCCACGATCCGGGTGGTGCAGATCGATCCCGGCCCGATGCCGATCTTGACCGCATCGGCCCCGGCATCGATCAGCGCCTTGGTGCCGTCGGCCGTGGCGACATTGCCGCCGACGACCTGGGTGTAGTTCGAATGTTTCTTGATGGCGGCGATGGTTTCCAGCACGCCGGCCGAATGGCCATGCGCGGTATCGACCACGATCAGGTCGCAACCGGCATCGATCAGCGCCTCGGCGCGTTCCAGGCCGTCCTTGCCGACCGACGTCGCGGCGGCGACCCGCAGCCGCCCCTGCTCGTCCTTGCAGGCGTTCGGGTACTGCTTGGCCTTTTCGATATCCTTGACCGTGATCAGCCCGGTGCAGCGATAATCGCCGTCGACCACCACCAGCTTCTCGATGCGATGCTGGTGCAGCAGGCGCTTGGCTTCCTCGATCGACACGCCCTCGCGCACGGTGATCAGACGCTCGCGCGTCATCAGCTCGTAGACCTTGGCCTTGTCGTCGGTGGCGAAACGCACGTCGCGGTTGGTCAGGATGCCGACCAGCCGGCCGCCCGGCCCCTCGGTCACCGGAATGCCGGAAATGCCGTACTGCTCCATCAGGGCGTACGCATCCGCCAACGTCTGGTCGGGGCGGATGGTCACGGGATTGACCACCATCCCCGATTCGAACTTCTTGACCTTGCGGACCTCGTTGGCCTGTTCCTCGTTCGAGAAGTTCTTGTGTATCACGCCGATGCCGCCCGACTGGGCCATGGCGATGGCCATGCGCGCCTCGGTCACCGTGTCCATCGCCGACGACAGCAGGGGGATGCCCAGCTCGATCGTCTTGGTCACCCGGGTGCGGGTGTCGACCTGGGTCGGCAGCACCTCGGAATAACCGGGCTCGAGCAGCACGTCGTCGAAGGTCAGGGCTGTGCGCAGTTCCATGGGTGCCGTCCTCAAGCGTTCGGGTTGTTCTCGGCCGCGGCTTCGGCGGCGAAATCGCCACCGGGGGCGCCGCCGTCCTGCCAGTTCAGGCCGGGATAAAGTCGCAACATCGCCTCGTGGATCTCGTCATAGGGCAGATCGGCACGGGGCCCGCGGTCCAGCACGTATTCCATATGCCGCCGGTTGTCGGCGTCGAAGGGATGGAACAGCGAATCGGACTTGCCGTCGAATTCGAGCGGCAGGACGCGGAATTTGGTGCAAAGCTCCAGGTTGAAGGCCGGGGTCGCCTTGACCCAGCGGCCGTCCAGGAACAGTTCGGTATAGCCGTGGTAATAGAAGATGTCGGTGCCCATCATCTTCTTCAGCCGCTCGGTCGCGATGTGGTTTTTCACGTCGCCGAAGCCGATGCGGGCGGGCACGCCCATGGCGCGCGCGGCGGCCGCCAGCAGCACCGCCTTGGTCACGCAATAGCCGCGCCCCCTGGCAATGACCGTCGAGGCCTTCAGGCCCGGCCGGCTGATATCGACCTGATAGGGATCGTACAGGAAACCGTCGCGGACCAGGTAATACAGGCGCACGGCCTGTTCGGTCTGGCTGCCCCCGCCCTCGGCCGCCCTGGCGGCAAGCGCGCGCACTTCGGGGTGATCGGAATCCAGAAATTCGGTAGCCTGAAGATAGGCCGAGAGGTCGCCGGCGGGTGCCGACGCGGCGTTATCCATGGACATCGATTCACCTTGGGGCTGCGTGGCCGTCATATAAACGGTTTGCCCCGGGCTTACCAGCCCTTAGACCAGCGCCCGCCGCCGGTCTGCCATGCGCCGCCGGCGATGTGGGGCCCGAGACAGGCCGACAATTAAACGAGACGCAGCGTCAAGTCGGCGACGCCCCGTCCCGCTATACCTTGGGACGAACTTACAGTCCCAGGGGGTTCTGACCGCCATGACGCTTCGCCATCTCGGCCTTGCCGCGCTTGCCGCGGCCGCCCTTGCCGCCCTGCCCGCCCAGGCCCAAGCCCAAGCCCAGGCCCAAACCCAGGCAGCGGACAGCCGCGGCAACCGCATCATCAACGGGTTCGACGCCGCGCCGAATCGCTGGCCGATCCAGGTCTCGATCCAGTGGCCCGACGACGAGGGCAAGGTC
>Ga0206117_100601_pt1 | contig 32408 bp, 27 predicted proteins | sample 3A5Ametagenome_FD_177997 | JGI IMG/M metagenome (GOLD analysis project Ga0206117, IMG submission 177997) | Enriched microbial communities from leaf-cutter ant dump, University of Wisconsin, Madison, United States - 3A5A | ecosystem: Environmental > Terrestrial > Nest > Insects nest > Nest dump... | reverse complement strand
CTCGACCGCCGCGGTCAGCCAGCCGTCGAAGGCGTCCGATACCGGCGCATAACGCGGATCGCCGTAGCCGCGCATGTTGTGGAAACTCATGCCGCTGCCCACGATCAGCACCCCTTCGTCGCGCAACGGCGCCAGCGCTCGGCCCGCGGCCAGATGGGCGGCCGGATCCAGGTCGGCCCGCAGCGACAGCGGCAGGACGGGGATGTCGGCGTCGGGGAAGACCAGCTTCAGCGGGATGAACACCCCGTGGTCGTAACCCCGGTCGGGATCGGCTCCGGTGGCGATGCCGGCCTGGGCCAGCAGGTCCTGGATGCGCGCGGCCAGGGCCGGGTCACCGGGGGCGGGCCAGGTCAGCTGATAGGTATGGGGCGGAAAGCCGTAATAGTCGAAGATCAGCGGCGGCTGGGGGTTCGACCCGACGGCAAAACGGTCGGTCGCCCAGTGTCCCGAAATCACCACGACCGCCTTGGGCCGTTCGGGCAGGGTCGCGGCGATGCCTTTCAGGAAATCGCCCATGCGGGTCCAGGTGTCGCGCGGGTTCCAGTCCATGAAGAAGCACGGACCCCCGCCATGCGGGATGAACAGGGTGGGCATGCGGGTGCTGGCGGTGGTCATCGGGCTGTCCCCTGGGTGGCACGTAGTCCTTGATCTGGGGTCACGCTAGCTGGCAGGGAAGGGGTAAGTCGAGTGAGGGAGGAGAGAATGACTGTTTACGTTATCGCCCAGATCACCATCCACGATCGCGCGGCCTATGACCGCTACCTCGCCGGGTTCATGCCCGTCCTGATCCAGTATGGCGGCCGGCTGCTGGTGGCCGACGAAGCGCCCGAGGTGGTGCAGGGCACCTGGTCGGGATCGAAGGTCATCGTGCTGTCGTTCGCCGACCGCGCGGCGTTCCAGCGCTGGGAGAGTTCCGCGGAATACCGGCGGATTGCGGTCGATCGCGAAGCGGGGACCGAGGGCGTGATTCTTCTGGTGCGCGGCGTGAAGGCAGGCTGACCGCCGCCTCGGCCGCGGCCTGGCGGATCGTCAGGGCCACCACCGCGGCCGCGGCCGGCCCGGCATCGCCGATCAGCCGCAGCGGCTGGTCGGCTTCCGGTCCCAGGTCGTGGCGCGCGATGGTTGCCTCCCACCCCGCAGGGAAACACAGGCCGGGCACCAGCGAGACGCCATGGCCGGCGCCGACCAGGGCGAACAGCGTCGCCGTGTCCTGCGCGGTCAGCACCACCTGGGGCACGACGCCCGCCGCCGCCAGCATCCGGCGGATCATCGGCTCGCAGCCCGAGGCCGGCATGATGAACGGCAGCCCGGCAAAATCCGCCAGCCCGACCGGGCCGGGACCGAGCGGCCCGCCCTGGCGGGCCGCGACCGCGTGGAAACGGTCGTCCAGCACCGCCTCGCCGCCCCCTTGCGTGTCGAAACTGAGGCCGAGATCGGCGGCGCCCTGCGCGACCCAGTCGCAGACCTCGGCGTCGGTCCCGATCAGCAGGGTCAGCGCCAGTTGCGGCCAGGCGCGCAGCCGCGTCAGCACCGCCGGCGCGATGCGGACCGACGCGCTGGCCACCAGGGCCAGCCGGACGGTGCCGGCCACCGGGGCCTGGCCCAGCCTGATGATGTCGTCGACCGCCGCCAGGGCCGCCCGGGCCGAAGCCAGCGCGGCCCGACCTGCCGCCGTCACCTCGATGCCGCGCCGGCCGCGCAACAGCAGCGCCACGCCGGCCGCCTGCTCCAACCCGCGCACCGCATGGCTGACCGCCGACTGGGTCAGGGCCAGGCGACCGGCGGCCTGGACGAAGCTGCCGGTTTCGGCCACCGCCACCAGTACCCGCAGCATCGACAGATTGATATGAGCGGAATTCATCCAGCCAAGAATATCCGTCATTTTACTCATGCGCACGAAGTTCCTATCGTCCGCCCGGCGAACGGGGAGAACGATTGGCATGACACAGACGATTTCATCACCGGCGGCGCAGTCGCGTTACCTGACCGGCGCCTGTTTCGGCGTCGCGACCATCCTGATCTGGGCCGGCTGGATGTCGATCACGCGGGTCGGGATTGCGACCGCGCTGACCGCGGCCGACATCACCATGCTGCGCTACGGCACCGCCGGCCTCCTGCTGCTGCCGGTGGTGCTGCGCCATGGCATGGGGTTGGGCCGGCTGCGCTGGTGGCAACTGGCGGTGCTGGTCGGCGGCGCCGGCGCGCCCTATGCGATGGTCGCGTCGTCGGGCCTGCGTTATGCGCCGGCGGCCGATGCGGGCGTGCTGATCCCGGGCGTCATGCCGCTGTTCGTCGCCATTCTGTCCGTCCTGCTGCTGGGCGAGAAGATCGGGGTCAGCCGCAAGGCCGGTTATGGCCTGATCCTGCTGGGGGTTCTGGCCATCGCCGGCATGGCGGTGCTGCTGCCGGGCAGCGGGCGGACGTCGGGCCATCTGCTGTTCCTGACCGCGTCGTTCATGTGGGCCAGCTATACCATCGTGCTGCGGCGATCGGGGCTGGCGCCGTTGCATGCCGCCGCCATCGTGTCGGTCTGGTCGGCGCTTTTATTCCTGCCGGTCTATCTGTGGCTGCGCGGGCCGGCGCTGCTCGACATCCCGCTCGGCGACAGCGCGCTGCAGGCGATCTTCCAGGGCGTGCTGGCCACCATCATGTCGCTCTACCTGTTCGGCAAGACCATCGAATTGCTGGGTGCTTCCGGCGGGGCGGCGTTCGGCGCGCTGGTGCCGGCACTGGCCGCCTTGCTGGCCATTCCGGTGCTGGGCGAACACCCGTCGCCGACCGACTGGCTCGGCATCGCCGCGGTCACGGCGGGCGTCTATCTCGCCTCGGGCGGGCCGGTGTGGCGCTTCACGCCTCGGTCATGAGGATGGTCTCGCCGGTGGCGACCAGCTTTTCGGTGCCGGCCCTGATCGCGAACAACTCGGCGGCGGTGAAGATCTGGCGCTTGCCGGCGCGCACCACCCGGCCGCGGGCGATGAAGGTCTCGCCCACCGCCGGGCTCAGGCAATTGACGCTGTAATGCGAGGCCAGCACGCGGCCCGATACGGTCGCGGCGGCAAAACCGCAGACCGTGTCGATCAACGCCCCGGTCAGGCCGGCATGCAGGAAACCGGCGTATTGGCCGAATTCGGGGCGCCAGGCCAGGCGGATCTCGGCCCGGCCATTGGCTGCCGCGGTGACCTCGAACCCCGCCCAGCGGTTGAACGCGGCCGTCTCGCTGATGCCGCGGATCATGTCCAGCGCGCTCATCGCGTCACCACACGAAAGGTCGCGTTGGCCCGCGCGCAGGGCACGCCGTCGGCTGATACGAAGGCCTGGGCGAAACACAGCGTGCCGCCCGGCCGCACGAAGGTCGTGTCGAATTCCAGCCATTGGCCGGGCCGGGCCGATCCCAGGTAGTCGACACTCAACGATACCGTCAGCGGCGCGGCCCCCTCGGGCAGTTGGCGCGCGCAGGACAGGCCCATCGCATTGTCGGCCAGGGCCGAGATCAGCCCGCCATGGGCCAGGCCACGCGAATTGGTATGCGCCTCGCGCAGCCGCAGGCCCAGCACCACCGCCGTGTCGGTTTGCCGGGAATACAGCGGTTCCCACGGTTCGGTCAGCGGGCTGCGCCGGAAATGCGGGGCGAAGCCCGCGGGGATATCGTCGCTCATCGTGGTCTCCATTGCGATTCGATATAGACCAGTCTATATAATTCGCAGTTCTTGCCAAGGAGATCGGATGGCCCCGCCGCCCAAACATCGCGACAAGATCGTGCGTTCGGCCGCCGAACTGTTCCGCCGGCGGGGTTATGCCGCCACCGGCACCAACGACATCGTGGCGCTGAGCGGCGCGCCCAAGGGGTCGCTTTACCACTACTTCCCCGACGGCAAGACCCAGATCGCCGAGGAGGCGGTGACCTATGCCGGGGGCCGCGTGACCGCGACCCTGACGGCGCTCATCGCCGAACACGGCCCGCCCGAGGCCCTGCGCATCTATGGCCGCATGCTGGCGGGCTGGCTCGAGAAATCGGGCTGGCGCGACGGCTGCCCGATCGCCACCACCCTGCTGGAAATTGCGCCCGACGCCGACGGCGTGGCCGCGGCCGGCCGCGCGGCCTTTGCCGCCTGGGCCGGGATCTTTGCCGCCGCGCTGGCCGCGGCCGGGGTGGCCGAGGATCGCGCCCGCCGGCTGGGTGACTTTGCCATTACCGCGATCGAAGGCGCGCTGGTGCTGGCCCGGGTCGAACGACGGGCCGGGCCGATCCTTGCGGCGGTGGACGAGGTGGCGGACCTGTTCGCCGCGGCGATTTCGGCTGGGCGCGGGGATTGAGGGGCGCTATCTTCCGCCCGTGACCGCATCCAGCGCCCTGTCGAACCTGCCCGAACTGACCGTCTCGGAACTGTCCTTTCAACTGAAACGGACGGTCGAGGACGCGTTTTCCCTGGTCAAGGTGCGCGGCGAGATTACGGGGTTCAAGCGCGCCGCCTCGGGCCATCTGTATCTCTGCCTGAAGGACGACGACGCGCTGATCGACGCGGTGTGCTGGAAGGGCACCGCCATGCGGCTGCAGGCCAAGCCCCAGGACGGGCTGGAAGTGGTCTGCACCGGCAAGCTGACCACCTATCCCGGCCGGTCGAAATACCAGCTGGTCATCGAATCGATGGAACTGGCGGGGCTGGGCGCCCTGATGGCGATGCTGGAACAGCGGCGCCAGAAGCTGGCGGCCGAAGGGTTGTTCGCCGCCGAACGCAAGCGCCCGCTGCCGTTCCTGCCGCGCGTCATCGGCGTCGTGACCTCGCCGACCGGCGCGGTGATCCGCGACATCCTGCATCGCCTGCGCGACCGGTTTCCCCGCCATGTCCTGGTCTGGCCGGTGCTGGTCCAGGGCGACGGTGCGGCCGACCAGGTCGCGGCGGCGATCCGCGGTTTCAACGCGATCGAACCCGGCGGCCCGGTGCCGCGGCCCGACCTGCTGATCGTGGCGCGCGGCGGCGGCAGCCTGGAAGACCTGATGGCCTTCAACGAGGAGGCCGTGGTGCGCGCCGCGGCGGCCTCCGACATTCCGCTGATTTCGGCGGTGGGGCACGAAACCGACACGACGCTGATCGATTTCGCCTCGGACCGCCGGGCGCCGACGCCGACGGCCGCGGCCGAAATGGCGGTGCCGGTGCGGCTGGATCTGGCCGAGCGGCTGGATGCGCTGGGCAGCCGGCTGGACCGCGCCGCCGTGCGGCTGACGGCCGAGCGGCGCGAACGGGTGGCAAGCCTGGCCCGCGGCCTGCGCGGCCCCCGCGAATTGCTGATGCTGGCCCGCCAGCGCACCGACGAACTGGCCGACCGCCTGCCGCGTGCCCTGCAGGCCCTGGTCACCGAACGCCAGGGGCGGCTGGCGCGCACCACCGGCGGCCTGCGCCCCGCGCTGCTGGCCCGCGAACTGGCGGTGCTGGGCGAACGGCTGCAGGCGCAATGGGCCCGGGCCGACCGTGCGGCGCGCCAGGACCTGGCCCGCCATCGCGACGATCTGACGGCGCGCGCGCGCCTGCTGGAAAGCCTGTCCTATCGCGGCGTGCTGGCCCGCGGTTTCGCCGTGGTGCATGGTCCCGACCATGCGCTGACCTCGGCCGCCGCGGCGACACCGGGCATGGCCGTGTCGATCGAATTCCATGACGGCCGGCGCGATGCGGTGGTTGCCGGCAGCAGCGCTGCCACGGCGGCCCCGCCGCGCCGCCCGCGCAAATCGGGTCCGCCCGACGACCAGGGGAGCCTGCTCTGATGCAGCAGCCATACAAGGAAAGCGAAGCCAGGCTGGTCTACGAGGACGGCAACTACCGCGTCGTCCTGCCCGGCAGCTATGTCACCTGCGCGGTGTCGGGCAAGCATATCCCGCTCGACCTGCTGCGCTACTGGCGGGTCGACCGCCAGGAAGCCTATGCCGGGCCGGCCGAGGCGCGGGTGGGTTTCAGCCGCTGAGGCCTAGCTGCGAATTCTGGCCATCGCGGCGCGATAGCGCGCCAGAATATTTTCCTCGTCGCGATGCCGGCCGTCCTCGACCGCCAGGCGGCCGCCGACGATGACGTCGCGCACCAGCGCATTGTCGCCGGCAAAGACCAGGGAATCGAGGATCAGGTCGCCGCGCCGCTCGACCAGCTTGGGGTTGGCGCCGTCCAGCACCACCAGGTCGGCGGCCTGGCCGACGGCGATCTCGCCGCCCGCCACGCCCATCGCCTGGGCGCCGCCCCGGGCCGCGGCGCGATACAGCCCGGCCCCGATCGACGGGCCATCGATGCGCAGGCGGTTGCGCTGGCGCAGGGCCAGGCGCTGGCCGTATTCCATCAGGCGCAATTCTTCCGACGCGCTGACCCCGATATGGCTGTCCGACCCGACGCCGAAACGGCCGCCCGCGGCGAGGTAGTCGGGCGCGGGGAACAGCCCGTCGCCCAGATTGGCTTCGGTGGTCAGGCACAGCCCGGCCACCGCGCCGCTGGCCGCCACGGCCGATGTCTCGGCCGGGGTCATGTGCGTGGCATGGATCAGGCACCAGCGCGGATCCAGCGCGGTGATTTCGGTCAGCAATTCGATCGGCCGCTTGCCGCACCAGGCCAGGCAGTCGTCGACTTCCCTAGTCTGCTCGGCGATGTGGATGTGGATCGGGCTGTCCAGCCCGACGATCGCCTGGTTCAGTTCGTCGGGCGTCACCGCGCGCAGCGAATGCAGCGCCAGGCCGGTGCGGACCAGCGGATCGTCCTTTGCCGCCGCGGCAACGGCATCCATGATCGCGCGGATGCCGTCGACATCGTTGATGAACCGCCGCTGCCCTTCGGCCGGCTGCTGGCCGCCGAAACCGGCATGGGCATACAGCACCGGCAGATGGGTCAGGCGGATGCCGGCGGCGCGTGCGGCGGCCAGGATGCGGTGGCTCAGTTCGGCGCGATCGGCATAGGGGCTGCCGTCGCGGTCGTGATGCAGGTAATGGAATTCGGCGACGCCGGTATAACCGCCCTTCAGCATCTCGACGTAAAGCTGGGCGGCGATGGCCTCGACCTCGTCGGGGCCCAGCTGGCGCAGGAAACCGTACATGGTTTCGCGCCAGGTCCAGAAACTGTCGGCGGCGTTGTCGCCGGCCCGTTCGGCCAGGCCCGCCATCGCCCGCTGGAAGGCATGGCTGTGCAGGTTGGGCATGCCGGGCAGCACGGGGCCGGCGGCACGGCGTGCGTCGGCGGGCGCGGGCACGTCAGGGGTGACGGCGGTGATCCGGCCCTGGCCGTCGGCCTCGATCAGCACGTCGTCGGCCCAGTCGCGGCCGATCAGCGCGGTGGGGCAATGCAGGCGCATCATGCCCGCGCGGCCTGGGCCAGCACATCGACCACGGCGCGCAGCACGGGGCGGATACCGGCGGCCAGATCCTCGCGGAAACCGAACGGGCGGTCCTCGTCCATGTAGGTGATCTGGCTCAGTTCCAGCTGCACGGCGTGGATGTTGCGCTGGGGCTGGCCGTAATGGCGGGTGATGTAGCCACCCTTGAACCGGCCGTTCAGGACGTGGGTGTATTGTGGCGCCGCGGCGCAGGCGGCCAGCAGGCGCGGGGCGATGTCGGCCCCGACGCTGGCCCCTTCGTTGGTGCCCAGGTTCAGGTCGGGCAGGCGCCCGTCGAACAGCCTGGGCACTTCCGACCGGATCGAATGGGCATCGAACAGCACCGCGACGCCATGTTCGGCCCGCATCGCCGCGAGCGTCGCGGCGATCTTGTCGTGATAGGGCCGCCAATAGGTTTCCAGCCGCCGGGCGCGTTCGGCCGCGTCGGGCGCCTGGCCGTCCAGGTACAGCGGCTGGCCGTCGAACAGCGTGTCGGGGCACAGCCCCGTGGTCGCGCCGGCATAAAGCGGCTTGTCGTCGGGCGGCCGGTTCAGGTCGATGACATAACGCGAATGGGTGGCGATCAGCACCGCGGCGCCGACCTCGTCCAGGAAATCGTACAGCCGCGGCAGATGCCAGTCGGTATCCGGCAGGTCGCGCGCCTCGGGCACCAGCCGTTCGGCCAGGCCCGGCGACAGCCCGGGGCCGACATGCGGCATGCTGACCAGAAGCGGAATGCGGCCGGGGCGGAACTCGAAGGGCGCCATGTGTCTCTCCCTGATTTCCATACATGTATAGACAAGCCGGCCTGCCGGTTCAAGCATGGGCGCCTTTGAGCGTTGCAGCGTAATCTCGGCGGAAGACTTGTAAAGTTTTGCAACGCCGTAGCCTTCCGGCTACGGCGCTGTTGTCACCCTGCGCCCGCTGCCACCATGATCGCCTTCCGATAGTTTCAAGTCGATCGGTCCGGGGGGAGGTTCGTCGATGGCAACCAGGGATCAGCGCCTGCTGACCGCAGGGCTCATGGTTGCTGCCGGCACGTGGCTGGGCACCGCGCGCGAGGCCGAGGGGCAGCAGGCCGGATTGTCCTGCAACAACTATTACAACTGCACGGTCACCGAATCCGGCACGTTGCCGACCGGCGGCGCCCAGGTTCGCAACGTCACCAATCCGGACAGCGACTCGCTCGGCGTTTTCAACTACACGATCAACGCGGTCAACCTGACCTCGAACGATGTCTCGGCCAATCCGGCCATCGGTTTCGGCGGGTCGGGCATCGTCCCCACCAGCTATACGACCTGGTCGCAGACCGCCGGCACCGCGGGCCCGACCCTGCAGGTCAACAACCAGGGCACCATCACCAGCACCAATGCCTCGGCGATGGCCATCGGCGGCGCCCTGCTGGCGATGTCGTTCGGCGCCCAGGGCGCGGCCAGCGGCGACCACAATTCGCAGAACTACTTTCCCTATATCGGCGGTACCGGCGGCGCCGTCACCGTCTTCCACCACGGTGCCATCAACGTCACCGGCAGCGAGATGGGGTGGATCAACCGCCCCGGCCTGCCGGCGCCGACGACGCTGACCGGGCTGGGCGCCTATTCCATCGGCGGCACCGGCACCTCCTATGACACCCACAACAATTGCTGCGGCGGCAGCGGCGGCAATGGCGGCGCGGTTTCCGTGACGGTCGGCCAGGAAGCCTCGATCGCCATCAACGGTCGCGGCCTGACCGCGGCCGGCGTGCAGGCGCTGTCGATCGGCGGCCAGCCCAGCAACACGACGATCGTCGGCCAGCCCTTTTCCGGCATCGGCGGCAACGGCGGCAGCGTCAATGTCGATTACGGCGGTACGATCACGAACACCGGCAGCAGTTCGTTCGGCATCCTGGCCGGCTCGATCGGCGGCAGCGGCATCACCACCGGCGGTGCCTCGACGATGTCGGGCGCCGGCGGCGCGGTCGGCGTGACCGTGGAAGGCAGCGCCGCGATCAACCTGCAGGGCGGCAGCGGCATCGGCGTTTTCGGCTTCAGCGCCGCCGGCAACCTGTCCAGCGGCTATACCGGCGCCACCTCGGCCGCCGGCAATGTCAGCGTCACCGTCAACCAGGGCGCAGTGATCAGTTCGACGGGGGGCGGCCAACTGGGCGTGGGCGTGCTGGCGATTTCCAGCGGCACCGCCTCGATCCTCGACCCGCTGAACACCCACAGCAGCGTCGCGACCAGCGGCGGCGGGCAAAGCGGCACGGTTACCGTCGGCAACGGCGGCACGATCACGACGAACGGCGGCATGGCGATCGGCATCGCTGCCCTCAGCGTCGGCGGCGCCGGGATCGTCTCCGGGGCCAGCGGCGCCGGTTATCTCGGCAACAGCGGCACCGAATACGGTTCGCAGGGCGCGGCCGTGTCCGTCACCAATACCGGCGCGATCACCACGCAAGGGTCCAGCGCCCATGGCATCATGGCATTGTCGACCGGTGGCGGCGGCCTGTTGTGGCTGACGCCGGATTCCAACGGCGTCGTCACCCTGGGCAGCAACACCGCGCCGGCCGGCGGTGCCGGGTATGTCGGCCATGATGCCGGCGCGGTGACCGTCAGCAACGCCGCCAACATCACCACCGGCGCCGCTTCGGGCGGCGGCAGTGTCGCCATCGGCATCCTGGCCCAGTCGATCGGCGGCGGCGGCGGCTCGACCGGCGGCAACGGCACGGCCAGGTTTACCGGCGACGCCGGGGGCGGCGGCGGCAGCGGCGGCACTGTCGCGGTGACCAATACGGGCGGCCAGATCACCACCTGGAACGACGGGGCCATCGGCGTCCTGGCCCAGTCGGTGGGCGGCGGCGGCGGCAACGGCGCCAATGCGGCGGGTGCCTTCGTCGCGGCCGGCGGACAAGGCGGCAGCGGCGGCAATGGCGGCAATGTCTCGGTCGGTCTGAACAGCGGCAGCCAGGGCCTGACCACCGCGGGCGACTTCGCGGCCGGCATCGTGGCGCAAAGCATCGGCGGCGGTGGCGGCAATGGCGGCTATGCCAAGAGTTTCGGGCTGTTCATCAGCGATTCGATCGGCGGCTCGGGCGGCACCGGGGGCACGGGCGGTTCGGTCACCGCCAGCACCAGCACCGCGATTGCCACCTCCGGCGCCCAGTCGGCCGGCATCATCGCCCAGTCGATCGGGGCCGGCGGTGGCACCGCGGGCGCGGCCCAGGCCTACAGCCTCGGCGTCGGCATTTCCGTATCGCTGGCCACCGGCGGCAGCGGCGCGAACGCCGGTGGCGGCGGCACGGTCGACGTCGTCAACAATTCCCGGATCACCACCGCCGGCACCGATTCGATCGGCATGCTGGCCCAATCCATCGGCGGCGGCGGCGGCAGCGGCGGATCGGCGACGGCCAAATCGGCGGCGGTCGGCTCGAACCAGGAATATATCCCCGAAGTCTCGATCAGCTATTCGCATGGCGGCAGCAGCGGCGGGGGCGGGTCCGGCGGCGCCATAACGCTGGCCAATGGCGGGCAGATCTTCACGTCCGCCGATGGCGGCCACGGCATGCTGGCCCAATCGATCGGCGGCGGTGGCGGCAATGGCGGCGATTCCACGGCCGGCGCCTTCTCGCTGGCCAGCCAGTCGCATTCGCTGAAGATGGCGGTGGCACTCGGCGCCTCGGGCGGTGCCGGCGGTTATGGCGGCGACATCTCGGTCGCCAACGGTCCGGCCACCGGCTGCACCGTCGGCTGCTACAGCCAGATCAATACGGCCGGGAATTACGCAGTCGGTATCATCGCCCAGTCGATCGGCGGCGGCGGCGGGTCGTCGACCATGGGGTCGGCGTCGACGGGCACGCCCAATCTGGGTACCGATACCGGCGATGCCCAGTCGATGAGCATCAACCTTGCCACCGGCGGCACGGCCGGCGGGGGCGGGGGCACGATCACCGTATCCCAGGCGGCCGGCAACGGCATCCAGACCTGGGGGTCCGGGGCGCACGGCATGCTGGTGCAGTCGATCGGCGGCGGCGGCGGTTACGCCGGCGGCGGTTCCGCCGCGGGCAGCGAGGACAATTTCGACATCAACATCGCCGTCGGCGCCAGTGGCGGCAACGGCGGTTCGGGCGGGCAGATCACCGTTTCCAACAGCGGCGGCATCACGACGGGCAAGACCGTGGCGCTGGCGAACGGGGCCACCTTCACCACGGGCGGCGATGCGTCGGGCATCTTCGTCCAGTCGATCGGCGGCGGCGGCGGTTATGCAGGTTCGTCCGATGCCTCGGCCTCGATCTCGTCCTCCAGCCAGTCGCAGAACATTCTCAACATCCCCTCCTCGGCCGCCTACAGCGTCAATCAGAGCGTCGGGGGCAGCGGGGGCGCCGGCGGGTCCGGCGGTGCGGTCACGGTGACCAATATCGGGACGATCTCGACCCGAGGCATCCGCGCCTACGGCATCGTCGGACAGTCGATCGGCGGTGGCGGCGGGGCGGGCGGCTCGGCCACCTCGACCGACAACGGCTCCACCAACGCGACCTTCTCGGCCCATGTCCTGGTCGGCGGGTCGGGCGGCAGCGCCGGCAGCGGCGGCGGGGTGACGATCTACACCGGCAACAGCGACGGCAGCCGCAATCCCGCCTCGGCCATCACCACCGCCGGCTACGCCGCCCACGGCATCATCGCCCAGTCGATCGGCGGCGGCGGCGGGATCGGCGCCGACGGCAGCGCCAACACGACGACCAATCTGGCGCTGGGTTCGGCGTCCAACGGACAGGGCGGCGCCAGCGGCAACGGCCAGACCGTCCTGGTCACCCAGGGCGGAACGATCCAGACCGCCGGCGACGATGCCTTCGGCATGCTGGTCCAGTCGATCGGCGGGGGTGGCGGCTGGGCCAGCGCCGGCTGCACCAATTCCGGCGGTGCCAACAACGCCGCCGCCATTACCGGCATGACGGTGACGGCCAGCGCCTGCCTGGGCAATATCGGTGTATCCGCGTCCGGCGCGCCGGCGGCCTGGACCGGCGGCCTCGACCTCAGCCTGAACGTCGGCGGCGGGGCCGGTGCCAGCGGCAATGGCGGCGGCGTCGGCATCACTCATAACGGCGTCATCGTGACCACCGGCGCCCGTGCCTTCGGCATCGCCGCCCAGTCGATCGGCGGTGGCGGCGGCGTTGCCGTCGGCGCCGCCGCCAACATCACCGGCACCTCGGCGGGCAGTCCCACGGGCGCCAGCGGCGGGGCGGGCGGCACCGTCGGCATCACGCTGGCCGCGGGTTCCTCGATCACGACGTTCGGCGCCGGTGCCTACGGCGTCCTGGCCCAGTCGATCGGCGGCGGCGGCGGGGTCGCCGGCGATTCCTCGCTGGCCATGGTCGCACCCGTTGCCAATACCATCGTTCGCGGGGATTCGGGCAACGACGGCAACAAGGTCACCATCACGGCGGCCGGCAGCATCGCTACCACCGGCGCCAATGCGCACGGGATCTTCGCCCAGTCGATCGGTGGCGGCGGCGGCCTCGTCGCGGGCTGCTGCAACGCGACGACCGCCAGCCTGCTGGCCGGTGCCGCGCCCGAAATCCGCGGCGTTCCATCCAACCAGATCCAGAATGCCGGCAGCGGCGGCCAGGTGGTGATCACCCAGACCGGCGGCACCATCAGCACCGCGGGGGCGGGCGCGATCGGCATCTTCGCGCAAAGCACGGGCACGGCCGGCGCCAAGCAGGGCATAGCCGTCACCATCGGGGGCTCGGTCACCGGCGGTACCGGCCCGGGTGCTGCCGGCATCATGCTGTCGGGCGGCCTGCCCGGCGGTACCGGCGGCAACAACACGATTACCGTCAATGCCGGCGGCGCGGTCGCCAGCGCCGCCGGGATCGCCGGCATGGCGATCGCCACCAGCTATGGTTCGACCCTGGTGTCGAATGCCGGCACCATCACCGGCAGCATCAACCTCGGATCGACACCGGGCAGCATCACCAACACCGGCACGCTGAACACCGGCCCGGTGCTGGTGGCCGCGACCCTCGTCAACAGCGGTACCATCAATGTGGCGGGTGCCGGCGCCATCGGCACGACGGCCCTGACCGGCAGCTTCACCCAGCAAGCGGGCGGCACGCTGGCCGTCGACGTCAATTCGACCGCCGGCGGCCAGAAGGCCGACCTGATGACGGTGACCGGCACTGCGACCGTCGGCGGCATCATCGCGCCCCGCGCAGCAGCCCTGCTGCCGGGTGCGATCACGGTGCTGAACGCGGGCAGCCTGTCGTCGACCGCCACGGTCCCCGGCAGCGCGGCCTTCACCTGGAATGCCACGGCCGCCGGCAACAGCCTGACGCTGACGCCGGCCGCCAGCTTCGCCCCCGCCGGCGCCACGCTGACCGCCGCGCAGCAGACCATGGCCGGCTATCTGCAGAAGGCCTGGGCCAATTCGGATGCGTCGTTTGCCACCACCTTCGGCAGCCTGTCCCAGCAGACCAGCGTCAGCACCTATGCCGGCGTGCTGGCCCAGATGTCGCCGCTGGCGACCCAGGCGCAGGCCACCGCGATGTCGCGCCAGGCCTCGTCGACGCTGGGCTCGGCGCTGAGCTGCCCCGAATTCGCCACCTCGGGCGTCCTGCTGGGCGAGGATGCCTGCGCCTGGGGCCGGATCGGCGCCTCGCGCGCCACGCAAGGATCCGACGGCACCGGATCGGGTTATCGTGTCGACGGGGTCCAGTACCGCTTCGGCGCCCAGCGCCAGGTGGCCGACAACTGGTTCGTGTCGGCCGCGTTGGGTTATGGCGAAAGCTGGGCGCGCATCGGCAATGGCGGCACCGGCAACGGCCAGACCTACGAGGGCAGCCTGGCGCTCAAATATGTCAGCGGTCCCTGGCTGCTGGCCGGCGCCATCGGCGGCACCTCAGGCTCGTTCCACAACAACCGTTATGTCGGCGCCTCGACCCTGCTGCAGAGCGATCCCAGGGCGGATCTGTATGGCGGCCGCCTGCGCGCCGCCTATACCGTCGCCCTCGGCGGCTGGTATCTGCGGCCCGGCGCCGATATCGACGTCGTCCATCTGCGTGCGCGCGGCTTCCAGGAATATGGCAACAGCGGCGCGGCCCTGAACGTGCAGGCGTCGTCCAAGACGTCGGTCGCCTTCACGCCGAAGGTCGAACTGGGCGGGCGCCACGATTTCGCCGGCGGCGTGATCATGCGGCCCTACGTCTCGGCCGGCGTCTCTTTCGCGCCGAACGGCGACCGCACGGTCCAGGCGGGCTTTGTCGGCGCATCCGCCCAGACCGGGACATTCTCGACCACCATCGGCGCCCCGCGCGTGCTGGGCCTGCTCGATATCGGCGTCCAGGTCTATCGCGACAAGGGGTTCGAGGTCCGGGCCGAATACAACCTTCAGGCCAACGACAATTACGTCAGCCAGACCGGCTCGCTGCGTGCCGCCTATCACTTCTGAAGTGGCGGGCCGTCCTGAACCAGACCGGCTGTTTCTTCCGGGTGCCGCATCGCCAAACCCATCAGGGCCACGCCAGCGGCCCCGGTGCGGCGGCAGGCCGCGGCATTGGCCAGGTCGATGCCGCCCAAGGCGATGACCGGCACGGGGATGGCCGCGGCGATGGCGGCAAGGCCATCAAGGCCCAGTGCCGGGCCATAGCCGGGCTTGCTGGATGTCAGGAAGACCGGCGACAGCGTGACGTAGTCGGCACCGCGGCAGGCGGCTGCCTCGGCCGAGGCCCGGTCGTGGGTCGAGACGCCGATCAGGGCCGACGGCCCCAGGCGTTCGCGCGCGGCGGCGGGGTCGCCGTCACGGCCGAGATGAACGCCGGCCGCCCCCGATGCCAGGGCCAGCTCGACGTCGCCATGCACGGTCACGGTGGCGCCGAAGGGCTTGCCCAGCGCCACCAGGTCGCGGGCCAGCGCCAGCCGGCCGGCGAAGGCAAGATCCTTGTCGCGCAACGACAGCCAGCGCAGGCCGCTGGCGAACAGCGTCGCGGCGATGTCGGTCGGCGGCCGGGCCGCCTGGGTGCGGTCGGTGATGACCAGCACCGGCGGCACCGGCAGCGCCGTCATGGTCAGCTGCCGACCAGGCCCAATTGCGGGCTGGACGGTTCGGCACGGTCCAGCTTGGGGATGCGGCCGGCCAAGTGGGCGTCGCGCCCGCCCTGCACTGCATGCCTCATCGCCCGCGCCATGCGCACCGGGTCGGTGGCGCGCGCCACCGCGGTGTTCAGCAATACGGCCGAACAGCCGAGTTCCATGGCAAGCGCGGCATCCGACGCGGTACCGATGCCGGCATCCAGCACCACCGGCACCTCGGCCTGCAGGCAGATCTTTTCGATAGCCAGCGGGTTGGCGATGCCCATGCCCGACCCGATCGGCGAGCCCAGCGGCATGACGGCGGCGCAGCCGACATCGGCCAGCCGGCGGCAGACCACCGGATCGTCGGTGCAATAGGGCAGGACGGTGAACCCCTTGCCGACCAGGATCTCGGCCGCCTCGATCAACTGCACCACGTCGGGGTACAGCGTTTCGCGGTCGCCGATCAGTTCCAGCTTGATCCAGTCGGTGCCGATCGCCTCGCGCGCCAGTTCGGCGGTCAGGACCGCGTCGCGCACCGTGGCACAGCCCGCGGTGTTGGGCAGGAAACGGTATTTGCCGCCCAAGAGGTCCAGCAGGCTTTCGCCCTTGCCGGCCAGGTCCATGCGGCGGATCGAGGCGGTGACGACCTCGGCGCCCGAGGCGGCGACCGCCTCCATCATCACGGCATAGTTCGGATAGGCCGAGGTGCCGATGAACAGCCGCGAGGACAGCGTGACCCCGGCAACCTGGAAAGTGTCGTCCTGCATGATCTCAGCCCCCCTGGAACGGCCGGACGATCTCGACGTCGTCGCCGGCTTTCAACGCGGCATCGGCCCAGGCGCTGCGCGGCAGCACCGCGCCGTTCAGGGCGATGGCCAGGCCCCTCATCTGGGAATCCAGTCCCAGGCGGTCGAGCAGCGCGGTAACGCTTGATGCCACCGGCTCGGGCGTGCCGTTCAGGGTCAGGGTTGCGGTCATGATGCCTCCTTCGCCGCCGGTGCGGCGAAACGATCGGGGGAATAGGCTCGGCCCAGTTCGGGCATGGTGCCGTCAAGGATGCAGCGCGCGATCAGATCGGCGGTCGCGGGCGTCAGCAGGATGCCGTTGCGGTGATGGCCCGAGGCATGGATCAGCCCCGGCAAGGCCGCGGTCGGGCCCAGCAGCGGCGCGTCGTCGCGGGCGCGCGGGCGGAAACCGACCCAGCTTTCCAGGATCGGCAGTTCCTCGATCCCCGGCAGGACGCGCCAGGCGGCATGCAGCAGGCTCAGGACCCCGCCGGCGGTCATCGTGGTGTCGAAGCCCTTTTCCTCGACCGTCGCGCCCAGGATCAGGCGGCCGTCGCGGCGGGGCACCAGATAGGTGCCGGGGCCCCAGACGACATGGTTCAGCAGGGGGGCGGCCGGATCCATCGCCAGGGCCATCATCTGGCCCTTGCAGGGGCGCACCGGCGGGCGGGCCCCTGTCGGCACGCCGTCGACCTCGGCGCTCCAGGCGCCGGCGGCCAGCACCACGACGTCCGCCTCGTGCAGGCGGTCGCCCGACCGCACGCCGACGGCGCGGCCGCCTGCTGTCGCCAGGGCGACGGGCACTTCCTGGTGGATGGTGACGCCGCGGCGGGCCAGCACGGCGGCCAGGGCCCGGGCCGTCACCCGGTTGTCGACCTGGTGGTCGCGCGCGCTGATCAGCCCGCCGACCACGGCGGGGTTCAAGTAAGGTTCGCGCCGACGCAGTTCGCGGCTGTCGGCCCAGACCAGGTCGCAGCCCAGCGCGGTCAGCCGGACCAGGTCCTGGCGCAACCTGGCGGCATCGTCGCGGCTGAGCGCGACCGACAGCGTGCCTTCGTTGCGATAGCCGAGGTCGAGGCCGCTTTCTTCCGCCAGTTCGCGGGCGAAATCGGGCCACAGGCGCTGGCTGGCATCGCACAGGGGATGCAGCCATTCCTCGCCGGGTTCGCCTTCCAGCCCCGCGGCCAGCATGCCGGCGGCGGCATGGGTGGCGCCGCTGCCGGCGCGATGGCGGTCGAACAGGGTGACCGCCACGCCGGCCTGGGCCAGGCGCCAGGCGATCGACATGCCCATGATGCCCGCGCCGATGACGGCGACGCGCTGTGGATTAAAAACAGGTCGAGCCGGTGTGTTCGGCATCGCGTCTCCCTTCGCCGGCATGATCCGGGGCAGGTTCGATGGGTGTGTTCTCAGCCGGACGACGCGCCCGGCACCCCAGCGGATGATGACAATGACATGGCAGAGATAGGCCCCTCAGGCAAGAGGCGGATCGACGCAGCGATACCGTCGAACAATCTTCTTTAATCCATTAATTCTATAGATTATTAGGATAATGACTTTCCGGCGAGTGGACGCCGCGCTGGTCCCATGAATTGGATCCAGCTGGATCTACGTACCTGGCTATGATCCGGGGTCAACTGCCGGGGTGGGCGCACAGGTCGGACGTCAGCGTCCGGCCGACCGCGATCCGCCGGGAGAGCAGCACAAACTTACAAACGGGGTCGAGAGATGAAATTTTCCCTGTCGCGGCGCGAATTCGGCCTGCTGGCCGGCAATATGGCGATCGCCACGATGGCCGGCGGCAGCCTGCTGGGTGCAGGCCCGGCCCGTGCCCAGGCCAAGACCGTGGTGCTCGGCACCTTCGGCAGCATCGACGCGCAGAACTACATCCGCGCCACCAACGCGATGCAGAAGACCTTCGGCGAGGGCACCAAGGTCGATTTCGTCACGGTGCGGGCGGGGTCTGAAGTGCTGTCGGCGATGGCCGGCGGCAGCCTGGACATGTGCAACATCGGCTCGTCGCCGATGGTGGTCGGGTTCGCCAACGGCGTGCCGGTCTCGATGGTCTATGTCTACAAGAGCATCGATGATTCCGAAGCGCTGGCCGTGCAGAAGTCCGCCGGCATCAAGACCGTCGCCGACCTCAAGGGCAAGAAGCTGGCCCTGCCGTTCAACACCTCGGTGCATTTCGCCGCGCTGGCGATGCTGAAAGGCGCCGGTCTGACCGCGTCCGACGTCACGCTGATCAACATGCGCGCCGACACCATCGCCTCGGCCTGGACCCGGCGCGAGATCGACGCGGCCTATATCTGGGTGCCCGTGCTGCCCAAGCTGGTCGAGGATGGCGGCGAGATCATCTTCAAGACCGGCAACCTGTCCCAGCAGGGCCTGGTCGTGTTCGACGGGTTCATCGTCCGCGACGAATTCAAGAAGAAGCACCCCGACCTGGTGCTGGCCTTCCTGAAGGAATTCGACCGCCTCAGCCGCACCTTCAAGGAAAACCCCAAGGAAGTGGTCGAGGTGATGACCAAGTTCCTGGGCGTGGACGAGGCCGCGGTCATGCGTTCGCTGAACACGTTCTATCCCGTCTCGCCGCGCGAGCAGCTGACCGACAAGTGGCTGGGCGCGCCGGGCACCAAGGACAAGACCGGGGTGCTCAACACCCTGCAGGTCCAGGCTGAATTCCTCAAGGAAACCGGCCAGATCGGCGCTGTCCCGAAGGACCTGGGCCAGTTCGTCGATTCCTCGTTCGTCGCCAAGATGGTGTGACCGGCCGATGATCGCCACCCGCGCCGCCGCCCCCGTGACGCCTGCCACCGCACCAGTCCAGACCCAGCCAAAGGTCCGCTTCCGCGGCGTGTCCAAGCGTTTCGGCGACGGCGCGGCGGCGATCGAGGCCCTGTCGCCGATCGACCTGGATATCGCGCCCAATGCCTTCCTGTGCCTGGTCGGCCCGTCGGGCTGCGGCAAGTCGACCCTTTTGAACATCCTGGCGGGGTTCGAGACCGCGACGACGGGCGAGGTGCTGATGGACGGACGGCCCGTCCATGGTCCTGACCCGCGCCGCGGCGTCGTCTTCCAGCAGGGGGCTCTGTTCACCTGGATGACGGTCGAGGAAAACGTCGCCTTCGGTCCGCAGGCGACGGGCAGGTCGGCGCGCGAGGCGAAGGCGATCGCCCATCGTTACCTCGAGCTGGTCGGGCTGTCGGCCTTTGCCCGGCGTTATCCCTATGAACTGTCGGGCGGCATGCAACAGCGCGTCGGCATCGCCCGGGCGCTGGCCAACGATCCGGAAGTCCTGCTGATGGACGAACCCTTCGCGGCGCTGGATGCCCAGACCCGCGAATTGCTGCAGGAAGAAATCAAGCGGATCTGGCTGGAAACGCGCAAGACAGTCCTGTGGATCACCCATTCGATCGAGGAAGCGCTGTTCCTGGCGACCGAGGTCGTGGTGATGTCGGCCCGCCCCGGCCGGATCAAGGCCCGCTTCACGTCGCAATTCGCCCAGGAAAAAGATCCGGCCATCGCCACCTCGGCCGCCTTCACCGAGATGAAGGCGACGATCTTCGGCCTGTTGCGCGAAGAGGCGATCAAGGCCCAGGCGCAGGAGGAATCGCGATGACCGCGCAAGCCGACAGCCCGGCGACGGCTGTATCTCCGCGGCCGCGCATGGCGGCCGCCACCCGCCGGCGCCTGATCAACCTGGGGTCGTTCGGTGCCCTGTTGCTGGCCTGGATCCTGGTCACCGGGCCGGGCCCGATTCCACCGCTGGTCAAACCCCTGTTCCTGCCGTCGCCCTGGGCGGTGATCGAATCCTTCATCACCCTGCTGCAGAACGGCTACCAGGGCAAAAGCCTGGGGCATCACCTGGGCGTCAGCCTGTTTCGCTTCGGCGTGGGTTACACGGTCACCGCGCTGATCGCCATCCCGCTGGGCCTGTGGATGGGCATGAACGAAACGATCAAGGCGGTGTTCGACCCGCCGATCGAAATTTCGCGGCCGATGCCCAAGCTGGCGCTGCTGCCGCTGCTGATCATCTGGTTCGGCATCGGCGAATTGTCCAAGATCATCATCATCGTCCTGGCCCTGTTCCCGATCCTGTCGATCAGCGCGATGCAGGCGGTGCGCGGCGTGGGCCGGCGCAAGGTCCAGGCCGCATTGGCGCTGGGCGCCAGCAAGACGATGATCTTTCGCCGGGTGATCTTCCCGGCCAGCCTGCCCGGCATCTTCACCGGCCTGCGCGTCTCGATCGGCATCGGCGTCACCATGCTGGTCGGCGCCGAGATGATCGCGACGTCGGACGGCATCGCCTGGATGGCGCTGTCGGCCGCCGATTTCATGCTGACCCATGTCGTGCTGGTCAGCGCGTTGATCATGGCGGCACTGGGTTATGCGCTGGACCAACTGGCCCGGGCACTGGAAAACCGTATCGTCCATTGGGGCGGCAGAGAGGGTTGATCATGACGCAGTTGCCCGCCAAGGGAACGCCCTGGACCGATCTGGAACGCGAGCTGGCCGCCGCCAAGGCCGACGACGTCGACTGGGTCAACGGCCGCGCCGCGGTCTATATCCACTATGCCGGCGAAGACGTGCTCGAGGTGGCGAAGAAAGCCTACCTCATGTACTTCTCGGAAAACGGCCTGGGCCCCAATGCGTTCAAGAGCCTGGCGCGGTTCGAGAACGATGTCGTCAACATGGGGCTGGGGCTGCTGAACGGCGGCCCGGACGCGCTGGGCGCGATGACGACGGGCGGCACCGAAAGCATCTTCCTGGCGGTCAAGGCCGCGCGGGACCGGGCGCGGGCCAGGAATCCCAACCTGGGCACGCCCGAAATCCTGCTGGCCCAGACCGCCCATCCCGCCTTCGACAAGGCCGCCCATTTCATGGGGCTGACCACCCGCCGCCTGCCGGTGCGGGCGGACTTCACCGCCGACCCCGAGGCGATGCGGGCGGCCGTGGGGCCCCAGACCATCATGCTGGTCGGTTCGGCCCCGGCCTTTCCCCACGGCGTGGTCGACCCGATCACCGAGATCGCCGCGGTGGCGCGGGATCATGACCTGTGGATGCATGTCGATGCCTGCGTCGGCGGTTATATCGCGCCCTTCGCGCGCAAGCTGGGCGTCGATCTGCCGCCCTTCGATTTTGCGGTGCCGGGCGTCACCTCGATCTCGGCCGACCTGCACAAATACGGGTATACGGCCAAGGGCGCGTCGTCGCTGTTCTTCCGCGACGGCGATGCGTTCCGCTTCATGATCTACGATTTCGACAACTGGCCGCGCGGCCGCTACATCACCAAGACGCTGGTCGGCACGCGTGCCGGCGGCGCGATCGCCGCCGCCTGGGCGGTCATGAACTATCTGGGCGAGGAAGGTTACCTGCGGGTGACGGAGCGGATCCTGGCTGTCCGCCGCCGGCTGGAGGAGGGCGTCACCCGGCTGGGCCTCAAGGTCTGGGGCCAGCCGCAGCTCGGCATCATGGCCTATGGGTCGGAGGATCGCGACATCAGGGCGATCGGCGAACGGCTGGCCGCGCGCGGCTGGCTGGTCGGTTACCTGACCCAGCCCTGGGGCATCCACCTGATGCTGAACCTGACGCATGAACCGATCGTCGACGCCTATCTCGCCGATCTCGCCGCGGCGATCGACGAGGCCGCCGCGGTGTCCGAACCTTCGACGGCGGCCGCCAGCTATAGCTGACGGCCGCCACAACGCTCACATCGCCTGCAGCACGCCGGCGATCTTGCCGAACAGGTCATCCAGGTCCTGGGCCGTCATCACGAAGGGCGGCGCCAGGATGATGGTGTCGTTGGTGACGCGCACCACGGCCCCCGCGGCATACAGCGCCTTCAGCGCCCCGAAGCCGCGGGCGCCCATCGTCTCGGCCGGGGCCAGGTCGATGGCGCCCAGCAGGCCGTAACCGCGGATATCCTGGACGATGGGGAACCGGCGCAGATCGGCCAGCCGTTCCAGGAACGGCGCGCTCAAGGCCGCGGCCCGCGCGAACATGTCCTCGTCGCGATAGAGCTTAAGGCTGGCCAGCGCGGCGGCGCAGGCCACCGGGTGCGCCGACCAGGTGTAGCCGTGGAACAGCTCGATCCCGCCCTGGTCGATCTCGACGATGGTGTCGTGCACCTTGGACGAGGCGGCGACTGCCGCCATCGGCACCGCGCCGTTGGTGATCGCCTTGGCCATCGTCATCAGGTCGGGGGTGACGCCGAAGGCCTGCGCGGCAAACGGTGCGCCGCAGCGGCCGAAACCGGTGATGACTTCGTCGAAGATCAGCAGGATGCCGTGGCGGTCGCAGATTGCGCGCAGCCGTTCCAGATAGCCCTTGGGCGGCACCAGGATGCCGACCGAACCCGACACCGGCTCGACGATGCAGGCGGCGATGGTGTCGGCGCCGTGCAGGTCGACGAAACGCTGCAGGTCGTCGGCCAGGTCGGCGCCATGGTCGCCCTGGCCCAGCTGGAAGCGGTTGTCGGCGATCTGGGTGTGGCGCATATGGCCGACGCCGGGCATGCCCAGCCCGAACATCTCGCGGTTGCGCACCATGCCGCCGACCGACCAGCCGGCGAAATTGACGCCGTGATAGGCCTTTTCGCGCCCGATCACCCGCATGCGCTGACCCTCGCCGCGGCGGCGATGATATTGCAGCGCGATCTTGATCGCGGTCTCGACCGCCTCGGATCCCGACCCGGTGAAGAACACATGGTCCAGCCCGTCGGGCGTCAGCCCGGCGATTTCGCGCGCCAGGTGGAAACCGCCGGGCGTGCCGAACTGGAACGGCGGGGCGAAATCGAGCCGGCCGAGCTGGGCCGACACCGCCTCGGTGATTTCGCGCCGTCCGTGGCCGGCGGGCGTGCAGAACAGGCCGGACAGGCCGTCGACCAGTTGCTCGCCGCGATCGTTCCAGTAATGGATGCCTTCCGCCCGGGCCAGGATGCGCGGGTCCTGGCGGAAGGCGCGGTTGGCGGTGAACGGCATCCAGTGATGCGACAGGTCCTGGTTGTGCAGGGGGGTGACGGCGGTCATCTCGTGGGGTCCTCGTTGCCGATGATGGCAACCAGCAGACCATGGCCCGCGGTGGTGCAGTAGGACCAGCCGGACGCTTACCGCCGGTCCAGACCAGGCCCTCCGGATCAGGCGATCAGCCTGACCGCCTCGCGCAGCAGGATGGCGATCGCCGCCGCCCCCAGTGTCAGCAGGGCGATGGGCCGATAGGAACCCGCGCCATAGCGCAGGAACAGCCGGTTGCCGACATACCCCCCGCCCAGCACCAGCGGCAGCCCGGCCAGGGCCAGGATGGTGGTGTCGAGATCGAGCAGCCCGGCCGCCCAGGTGCCCGGCGCGGCGATGACCGCGGTGGCCAGGAAGAAGGCCATCAGCGAGGCGCGCACCTTGCGCGGATCGGCATCGGTCAGCAGGTAATAGGCGATGGCCGGCGGCCCGGGCATCGCCGCCAGGCCGTTGAACAGCCCGGCGACGAAACCGGCCGACGCGGCGGTGCGGGCACCGGGCGTGAAGGGCAGGCGGCGCGGTTTCCACAGCAGGACGATGGCGGCCAGCACGATGAAGGCGATCGCCATGCGCGTCACCGTACCCGGCATCAGGTCCAGCGCGACGATGCCGGCCGGCACCCCGATCACCGACCCGGCGGCCAGTTGCAGCACCGATCGCCGGTCGCAGTCGCGCCAGGCCCTGACACCGTCGACCAGCCCCAGCAGCAATTGCTGCAGGATCACCATCGGCACCGCCTGGCGCGGCGAGATCGCCAGGCTGACCAGCGGCACCGCGGCCAGCGCGAAACCGAAACCGGTGAAGCCACGCAGCACGGCGGCGAACACGATCGCGGCCGCGATGGCGGCGATGGCGCCGACGGACAGGTCGCCCGGGATCATCACGTCATGGCGAAGACGATCGTCTTCTTGCGGGTGAAATGGTCGAGCATGGCTTCCAGCGACGCTTCCTTGCCCAGTCCCGACTTGCCGAAGCCGCCATAGCTGAGATTGGGTTGGATGGTCAGGTTCTGATTGACCTGGACATACCCCGCATCCAGCCGCCGCGTGGCATCCAGCGCGGTGCGAAGGTCGCGGGTCCAGACCGTGGCGGCCAGACCATAGTCGCTGTCATTGGCGGCCGCCAGCACGGTTTCGTAATCGTCCCAGGGGATGATCGCGGCGACGGGCCCGAAGATTTCCTCGCGCACCAGCGGGCTGTCGGCGGTCAGGCCGGTGAACAGCACCGGCTGCATGAACAACGCCGGGTTCAGTCGGGGATCGTCGGGCATGCGGCCGCAACGGATCGCCGACGCCCCCGGCGTCGCCTCGCCCAGCGCGACATACCGATCGATCACGGCTTTCTGCTGGGGCGAGATGACCGTGCCGATATCGGTCCCCTCGTCCAGCGGATCGCCGATGACCAGGCGATCCAGCCGGGCGCGCAGGCCTGACATGAAGGCATCGTGCAGGTCGCGATGGACATAGATGCGGCTCGACGCCGTGCAGCTTTGCCCCTGGCGGGTGAAACGCATGCCCGATATGGCGCCGTCGATCGCGCGGTCGAGATCGGCGTCGGCAAACACCAGCATCGGGCTTTTGCCGCCCAGTTCCAGGCTGACCGGGATGATGCGGTCGGCGCCGGCGCGGTAGACTTCCTCGCCGACGCTTTGCGATCCGGTAAAGGTGATCTTGGCGACATACCGGTGCCGGGTCAGCGGCGCCCCGCAATCCGGGCCGTCGCCCGACAGCACGTTGACCACGCCGGGCGGCAGCAAACCGGCGATGATCAGCCCGGCGGCCAGGGTGGCGAACGGGGCTTCCTCGGCCGCCTTGACCACCACCGTATTGCCGGCGACCAGGGCGGGCGCGATCTTCAGCATCATCAGGACCAGCGGCACGTTCCACGGCAGGATCGCGGCGACGACCCCCAGCGGTTCGCGTGTGGTGACCGACAGCATCGCAGGGTCGAAGGGCAGCGTCTCGCCCTTCAGTTCGGATCCCAGCCCCCCGTAGAACGCCAGCAGGTCGGCGGCGACCCGCATCTCGGCCCGGCATTCGGTGCGCAACGCCTTGCCGGTTTCCAGCGCCAGCAGCACGGCCAGATCCTCGGCCTGGGCCGTGATCTGCCGGCCGCATTCGGCGACCAGCCTGCCGCGCTCGCGCGCGGCCAGGGCGGCCCAAGGCCCTTGGGCCCGGCGCGCGGCCGTCACGGCCTGATCGACCTCCGGCGCGCCCGATGCCGCCGCCTCGCCCAGCGGTTCGGCCGTCGCGGGGTTGACGACCACGGCACCGGCGGCCGCCGCGGTCAGGCGGCCGTCGATGACATTCTGCCGGCCGAGACGGACGATCCAGTCGCGGGCACGGTCGAGGGCTGAGGGCGCGTTGCTCATGCCCGGCAGTCTGCCGGCGTCGCCGGCCGGACAATAGGACCACCGCCGCGGGATCGACCGGGCCAGCCGCTGCCCGCGATCCCGGGCGCGACGGCGGCCTCAGTCCTCGTCGTCAACCAGGCGGCGATCCTCGGTCATTTCGAACCACATGGCGTTGATGACCGCGAACATCGCAGCCAGCGGCAGGCCGAGCAGCCAGGCGAAATACCACATGTCGGCTCTCCTTCAATAGGCGTTGTGGTTCTGCTTGAGCTCGTCCGGGCCCACCTTGCCCCACAGGACCTTGTAGACCCAGGCGGTATAGACCAGGACGATGGGCAGGAAGATCACCGTGCAGGCCAGCATGATGAACAGGGTCTGATGCGACGACGAGGCGTTCCAGACCGTCAGCGAACTGTTCGGGTCGGACGACGACGGCAGGATGAATGGGAACATCGTCAGCCCCACCGTCGAGATCACCCCGAAGATGCCGAGCTTGGACCAGAGAAGGGCGCCGCCGCCCGATCCGCGGCCCAGGCCGATGGTCGCCAGGGCGATGCCCGCCACCCCCAGCACCGGCGCGACCGCGATCCACGGGCGCAGGGTGTAGGCCGCAAGCCAGGACCCGTCCCGCGCCATCCCGGTCAGATGGGGGTTGGACGGTCCCGCGGGATCGACCGCGGCGACGTAGTGATAGCCGGGAATGCCGAAGGCCAGCCACAGCCCCGCCGCCAGGAAGGCGGCGATCGCCAGCCATCCCGACACCGATCCGATCCGCTGGGCGCGCCTGGCGACGATGCCTTCGGCCTTGAACGAAAGCCAGGCGGCGCCATGGGTGACCAGCATCGCCCCCGAGACCACGCCGGCAAGCAGCGCGAAGGGGTTCAGCAGCCCCAGCAGCTTCATCAGGAAGTTGCCCGGATACATCGGCATCAGCGTCTCGGTCAGATGGAAAGGAACCCCCTGCAGGGCATTGCCGACGGCGACGCCGAAGATCACCGCGGGCACCACGCTGCCGGTGAACAGCGCCCAGTCCCAGCGCGACCGCCACGCGGGGTCTTCCTTCTTGTTGCGATACTTGAAGCTGACCGGCCGCAGGATCAGGGCGGCCAGCACCAGGAACATCGCCAGATAGAACCCGGAGAAACTGACCGCGTAAAGCGGCGGCCAGGCCGCGAAGATCGCCCCGCCCCCCAGGATCAGCCAGACCTGATTGCCTTCCCACACCGGACCGACGGTGTTGATGGCGATCCGGCGTTCCTCGTCGGTGGCGGCGACAAAGGGCAGAAGCGTGCCGACCCCCATGTCGAAGCCGTCGGTCAGGGCAAAGCCGATCAGCAGGACCCCCAGAAGGATCCACCAGATCAGGCGCAGCAGTTCGTAGCTGATCAATTCATGAAGGATCATGATCGTTCACTCCGCCGGAAGCGCGCCGGTCGCGGGTCCGCCCAGCAGCCGCGCGCGATGGGTTCTGTTCCAATCGTTGGTCTCGGCCACGTCCTGCACCGGCCCCTTGCGGATCGCGGCCAGCATCAGCCGGACCTCGATCACCAGCAGCACGGTGTAGAGCGCGACGAAACCCAGCAGCGTGATCAGCAGATCGGCCACCGACAGATGGCTGGCCGACAGGAACGTCGGCAGAAGCCCGTCGACCGTCCAGGGCTGGCGCCCGAACTCGGCCACGAACCAGCCGGCCTCGGCGGCGATCCAGGGTACAGGAATCATCCAGACCGCCGCCCGCAGCGACCACGCCGGATACCGCCCGCCCGCGAAATTCGTGCGCCAGAACATGAAGGTGATGAAGCCGAGCATCAGGAAACCGGCCCCGACCATGATGCGGAAGCTCCAGAACAGCGGTGCGACCGTCGGCACCGTGTCCCAGGCGGCCTGGGTGATCTGCGCGTTGCTGGCCAGGCGCGGATCCTCGGTATAGCGCAGCAGCAGCAGCCCATAGCCGAGGTTGAGGCCGTTCTTTTCGAAGGTGTCGCGAACCTCGGCGGGGGTGTTGCCGCGTTCGGTGCGGATCTTCTGCAGGGCATCCCAGGCGATCACGCCGGAACGGATGCGCGCCTCGGCCTCGACGACCAGATCCTCGATGCCGGTGATCTTCTCGGTCAGCGACCGGGTACCGATCAGCCCCATCACATAGGGGATATGCACGGCATATTTGGTTTCCCGCGCCTTCTGGTCGGGAATGCCGACCAGCGTGAACGACGCCGGCGCCGGCTCGGTCTTCCACATCGATTCCATGGCGGCGAGTTTCATGCGCTGGTTCAGCGTCGATTCGTAGCCGGACTCGTCGCCCAGCACGATCACCGACAGGACCGAGGCCAGGCCGAAGGCCGAGGCCACCGCGATCGACCGGCGCGCCAGTTCGCTGTGGCGCCCCTTCAGCAGGTACCAGGCCGAAACCCCGATCACGAAGATCGCCGCCGTGACATAGCCGGCGCTGACGGTGTGGACGAACTTGGCCTGGGCGACGGGGTTGAAGATCACGTCGTAGAAATTGACGATTTCCATCCGCATGGTGTCTGGATTGAAGACGCCGCCGACCGGATTCTGCATCCAGCCATTGGCGATCAGGATCCACAGCGCCGAGAAGTTCGAGCCGAGCGCGACCAGCCAGGCGACGACCATGTGGGCGCGGGCGGAAAGCTTGTCCCAGCCGAAGAACCACAGGCCGACGAAGGTCGCTTCGAGAAAGAAGGCCATCAGCCCTTCGATCGCCAGCGGCGCGCCGAAGATGTCGCCGACATAGTGGCTGTAGTAGCTCCAGTTCATGCCGAACTGGAATTCCATCGTCAGGCCGGTCGCCACGCCCAGCACGAAGTTGATGCCGAACAGCGTGCCCCAGAACTTCGTCATCTGCCGCCAGATCGGCCGACGCGTCATGACGTAGACGGTTTCCATGCTGGCGACGATGACGGACAGGCCAAGCGTCAGGGGCACGAAGATGAAGTGATACATCGCCGTTGCGGCGAACTGCAGTCTTGAGAGGCTGACGACATCCAGATCCATGCTGGTCGCTCCCCGTGGGTGGGTTAGATCAAACCACGTTCAATCGGAATTGATTGAACGTGGGAAATTTGATCTATATCAAAAGCTTAGAGCATCTTATCTGCGTTCAAGAGAACGCAGGATGCTCTAGTGGTCGCAGGGTTGCAGTCGAACGATCGGCCCCAGGCCGAGCAGGTCTTCCGCCCGGTGGGAGACGATGAACATCGTGGTTTCCGGCAGTGCGGCGCGCAATCCGGCCAGGACCTGGGCAGCCGTCGCCCGGTCCATCCCCTCGGTCGGTTCGTCGGCCAGCAGCAGGGCGGGGCGGCGCAAGATGGCACGTGCCAGCGCAAGCCGCCGCGCTTCACCGCCCGACAGGCCCAGGCCGCGTTCGCCCAGAACCGCCGCCAGCCCGCCGCGCGGCGCCAGGGTGTCCCACAGCGCCGCGCGGGCCAGCGCGTCGCGCATTTCGTCGACGCTGGCGTCCGGTGCCGCCAGGCGCAGGTTGTCTTCGATGCTGCCGCCGATCAGGGCGGGGCGCTGGGTCACCAGCGTCACGCGCCGGCGCAACTCCGCCTCGGGCCAGTCGGCCAGCGGATGTCCCAGCAGCAGGATGTTTCCGGCCAGGGGCGGCTCGAGGCCGGCCAGCACGTTCAGCAGCGATGTCTTGCCGCTGCCCGACGGTGCCGTGATCGCGACGCTGCGCCCTTTTTCCAGCGCCAGATCCAGCGGCGCGAACAGGGCCGTCGCTCCGCGCGGCCTGGCGATCGCGACCTGTTGCAGCCTCAGCACCGGGCCGTCGGCAATGGCGGGCGGCACGGCGGCGGCGGGGGGCGTGGCGGCGGGCGGCGCGATCCTGTCCAGGCGGCGCGCGGCCAACTGGATCCGGCCCAACTCGGCCAGGCCGCGCCACAGCAGTCGCGGCGCCTCGGCCATGGCCAGCGCCAGCAGGGCTGCCATCAGCAGTAGCGGCGCGGCAAGATCGCGGGCGGCAAGCAGCAGGCCGCCGACCGCCAGCGCCGGCGCCAGCGACAGCACCACCATCGCCGCGCGTTCGGCCAGGTCCTGATCGCCGCGCGCGGCGTCGGCCCGGCCGATGGCGTTTTCGATGCCCGCCAGGCGCCGCGGCATCGATCCCTGCATCAGCAGTTCGGCCCGCAGCGTCAGGGTTTCGATGCTGCGCGCCCGCAAGGCCTGAACGGCCGCTTCGTGGCGGAAGGCGGCAGTCCGGGTCCTGCGAACCGCCAGCGCCACCAGCAGCGCCACGGCCGCCGCATGGCAGGCGACCACAATCGCCGCAGCCTGCCAGCCCGCAAGCAGCCACAACGCCACGCCCCCCGCCAGCAGCGCGGCCCCGGTGGCCAGCATCGGGAAGGCCAGCCTGATCAGCAGCCCCTCGACCGCCTCGACATCCGAGGTCAGGCGGTTCAGCGTTTCCGCGGCATGCAGCCGCACCAGCCGGCGCAGCGGGGCCGCGGCAAGCGTCCCGAACAGCCGCAGGCGCAGCTTTTCCAGCGCGCGCAGCGTCGCGTCATGTCCCACCAGCCGCTCGCCGTAGCGGGCGCCGGAGCGGCCCATGGTCAGAAAGCGGATGAAGCCGGACGGACGCAGGAAGTCAAAGGTCAGGCCCAGCCCGGCCAGGCCCGCCGCCGCGCTGGCGGCGATGAACCAGCCCGACAGGCCCAACAGCGCCATGCCCGCCAGCGGCACCAGCGCCGCCAGTATCGCGGCGCCGGCAAAGGACCTGGGCGCGGCGGCGCGCATTTCGGCGACAAGCGGGCCGAGGCGCGTCATTCCGCAACCTCCGCCATCGGCACCAGGTCGATGCGGCGGTCCAGCGCCGCGACCAGGGCGGGCGCATGCGTGGCGACCAGCAGCGCCGTTCCCCGGCGGCGCAAGGCCAGCAAGGCCTCGACAATCGCGGCGGCGGTATCGGGGTCCAGGTCGGCGGTCGGTTCGTCGGCCAGCAGGATCGCGGGCGGATCCAGCAGCGCCCGCGCGATCAGCAGCCGGCGGGCCTCGCCGCCGGAAATGCCGCCGCCGGTCTCGCCCAGCCGTGTGTCGAGCCCCTGGGGCAGGGCGCTGACGATCCCGTCGGCCCGGGCCCGCCGCAGGGCGTCGGCCAGGCAGTCGGCCGCCACCTCGCCGCCGCCGGTCAGGTATTGCCGCAGCCGGCCCGAAGGGAAGCGCGGGCTTTGCGGGATCCAGCCCATTCCCGCCCGGATGCTGGCCGCAGTATCCTCGGCCAGCGTCAGCCCGCCCATGCGGATCGTGCCCGCCGCAACCGGCGACAACCCGGCCAGCGCCAGCAGCAGGCTCGATTTCCCGGCACCGCTGGGCGCGACCAGGGCGACGGCCTCGCCTGCCGCCAACAGGCCGTCAGGGACCGGAAGATACCGCCCGGGCCGGGGCTCCAGGACAATATTCCGCCATTCCAGCGGTGCGCCGGACACCGGGGCCGCCAGCGCGGCAAAACCGGGAATCTTGGACTGCTTGCGTCCGATCTCGTCGCGATACTCGGCCAAGGCGGCTTCGGCCCCGGCCCGATCATGCCAGACCGAGGCCAGATCACGCAAAGGCTGATAGAAGTCGGGTGTGATCAGCAGGACGAAGATCGCCCCGAACGGGGTGATCTGGCCGCCCCAGCCGCCCCAGGAAATGAGGCCGAGCAGCGACAGGCCCATCTGCACCGCCACCATGGCGACGCCAAGCGCCGCCATGAATTCCAGCACCGTCGACGACAGGAAGGCCAGTCCCAGGACTTTCATGGTGCGTTCGCGCAGGCTGGCCGAGCGGGCCGCCAGATCCTGCATGGCCAGCCGTTCCGCACCCAGAAGCCTGATGTCGACGAGCGCGGCGATGCGATCGATCAGCAACCCGTTCAGCGCACCGGTCTCGACCAGCTGCGCCTTGGCGACGGCGCGTGCGCCATAGCCGATCAACGCCATGAACAGCGGGATCACCGGGCCGGTCAGGGCCAGGGCCAGGGCGGCGGTCCAGCTCTGGGTCGCGATCAGCGCCAGGATAACCAGCGGCACCACCGCGACGCGGGCCTGGACCGGCACGACCCGCTCGGCCCAGACCGCGACGAGGGTCGCCTTCTCGGCCATCAGGCTGGCGATCTTCGCCGGGTTCGTGCCGTCCTGCCCGCCCAGGCTGCGGGCGGCCGTGGCAGCGATCAGGCGCTGGCGCAAGGCCGTCACCAGCACCCGCGCGGCATCCTGCGCGTATTTCATCGACAGCCAGTCCAGCGGCGCCCGCAGGCAGGCCAGCCCCAGGAACACGGGGACCGCCTGCCACGGCGGATCCCGGCCGGCGATCATCTCGCTGATCGTCCAGGCCAGCAGCGCGGCCTGCAGCGGCCAGATCAGCGGTGGCAGCACGGCCAGCATGCCGATCCGCCGCCGGTCGAACGTCGTGCTGATCAGCGGATCTATGTCCTGCCCCCGCGGGACGGCCGCCATCATCGGTCTCCTGGATCTGCATGGCACCAAGGCGTTTGTCGTCGCCCCGACGATAGGCGGCAACAGGACAAACTGTCCGTGACATCAGGTCGCTGTGGTCAGGTGTCGCATCCCCCTCGCTCGCGGCCGGCAGCGCGCCTTGCTTCCCCTGATCGTGAAGACACGCGCCTGCACAACCGCGCCTGTCGAGCTTGCGCGACAATTCACAAATATTCCACGTATTTGATGCGGCCGGGCGTGACGAGGCCCCGGCCCCTGTGTCGGCCCGGCGTCGGCGCCCGCGTCAGGGCAGGCGGGCGGCCGCGGCGGCCAGCCGGCGGATGCCTTCGTCGATGCGCTCTTCCGAAATCGACGACAATCCCAGGCGGAACGATGCGCGCGCCGGCGGGTCGTGGAAGAACGGGTCGCCCGGT
>Ga0206117_100600_pt1 | contig 32417 bp, 32 predicted proteins | sample 3A5Ametagenome_FD_177997 | JGI IMG/M metagenome (GOLD analysis project Ga0206117, IMG submission 177997) | Enriched microbial communities from leaf-cutter ant dump, University of Wisconsin, Madison, United States - 3A5A | ecosystem: Environmental > Terrestrial > Nest > Insects nest > Nest dump... | reverse complement strand
CCTGCCTGCCCTCCCCACCTCCTGCCTGCCCCCTCCCGCCCCCACCGACCACGGCACTACCACCCCACCCCCACGAGTTCGCGGGTCCAGCGCCAGTTCGCGGGTCCGGTAGCCAGTTCGCGGGCCGCGGGCCGCGAACCCATGCCCTCACCCGCGAACTCATCACCAAACCGCGAACTCAGTGGCCCACCGCCAGCACCATCCCCCGCTCGCGGACTCGGGCCACCAGATCCCTGCTCCGGTCGCCAGTTCGCGGGTCCCGCGCCACTTCGCGGGTCCGGTAGCCAGTTCGCGGGCCGTGGCCCGCGAGTTCAGGCCCTCAGCCGCGAACTCACCGAGCCAGGCGGCCTGGCGGGTAGGGGTAGCCGGTGGGTAGGGGCGGCGGGTGGGTGGGTGGGGCGGTGGTGGGCGGGTGCCGGGTGGGGTCAGGGCAGGACGCGCAGGCCTTCGGCTCGGGCTGCCGTGGCCAGGTGCTCGTCCCAGGCCACGACGACGAGGTCGTCGGACCGCAGGACGAGCGCCGACGCGAGATGCAGCGCGTCCGCAGCCCGCAGCGCGTGGTAGCCGACGAGCGTCGCAGCGGCGGCTGTCACGGGCTCGTGCAGCTCGACGACGTGCAGCGCGGGCCACAGCACGGCCCACTGCGCGAGCGCGGCACGTTCGGTCGCCGCGTCGATGAGCCCCGCCCGACGACCGCCGGCGAGCAGCGCGCGCACCTCGGCGTCCGCGAGCCGCGACGAGGCGACCAGGTCCGCACCGGACCACAGCGCTGCGGCGAGCTCGGACCCCGGTTCGGCGAGGCAGAGCTTGGCGAGCGCGCTGGTGTCGAAGTAGCAGACGGCCATCAGCGGCGCAGCCGCCGCACGAGCCCGGACACCCCGGCGCGCGTCGGCTCGACGGCGACGGGCTCGGCCGCGGACCGCGGTGCGGACGCGGGCGAGAGCAGACCGTCGCGCTCGAGCCGGGCGAGCAGGTCGGCGGAGTCGATCCCGCTGAGCCGTGCGACGGGGATCCCGCGTTCGGTGATGACGACGTCCTCCCCGGCGCGCGCCGCCTCGATCCACCCCTTGAGCTCTGCGCGCAACGCGCTGACCGCGACCTCCACCTGCACGACCGTACCGGCCGCACCCCGCGCCGCCCACCCCTCGGGAGGGTCGGCCGCGCGGGCTACAGCTCCGGGAGCGCCTCGCGCGCCCGCGCCGGGTCCTCGCCGGCGGCCTCGAGCAGGTCGACGACGAGCGAGCGGTGCAGCAGCACGAGGCTCTGGACCTGCCAGTCGTCGGGCGCGATGGCGAACGGGTCGAGGGCCCGCGCGGACACGAGCAGCTCGCCGCGGGCCCGTGCGGGGTCCCGGCCGCTGCCGAGCGCGGACGCGAGGTCGGCCGCGGCGACGGCGGTCGCGTCGATGCGCTGGGCGGCGGCGTCGAGGTCGTGCGCGGTCGCGGACTCGAGGAGCGCGAGCGCACGCCGGGTCAGGACGCGTGCGTTGCGCATGGCGCGGTCGAGCAGAACGGCGGCGTCGACGTGCCGACCGAGCTCGCCGCGGTGCCGCCGCTGCGCGGGGGACAGCCGCGCGAGGTCGAGAGTGTTGCGGGCGGTGTCGCGCCACTCGTCGAGCCGCGGCTGGCTCGCGCGGGCCCGCACGAGCGCGTCCTCGACGTCCTGGACGGACCGCGCGAGCAGCCCGCGCGCGAGCTCGTCGAGCACGGTGGCGAGCTCGTGGGTCGCGCGCTGTGCGAGCGTCCGCGGGTGGCGGCGCGGGTCGGACGGCGTGAGCACCGCGACGAGGAACGCGACCGCGCCGCCGACGAGCGCGTCGGTCCACCGGCCGATCGGGCCGCCTCCCGTCCCGGCAGCCACGGGCAGCCCGACGATGACCATCGCCTGGCTCCCGGCCTGCGACGTGAGCATCGCGCCGCGGTCGAGCAGCCGCGCGAGCGTCGCGGCGGTGAACAGCACGACCGCGACCTGCCACATCCCGGTGCCGATGACGTGCACGAGCGCGTCGCCGAGCCCGACGCCGAGCGCGACGCCGACGGCGATCTCGGCGACGCGGCGCAGCGACCGTTCGGCCGCGAACCCCAGTGCGATCCACGCGCAGATGGGGGCGAAGAACGGGTAGGTGTGGCCGAGCCCGTAGCGGGCGATCGCGAACGCGATCGCTGCGGCCACCGCGGCCTGCAGGATCGGGAACCACGACGCGCGCACGCGGTCGACGCCCTGCCGCCAGCGCACCTGCGCGACGAGGCGCACGTCGCGCCACCCGCGTCGTCGGGGCCCGGCCAGGTCCTCGCTCGTCACGGCCGACCCGCGGTCCTCACAGCGCCGGGTGGACGCCGAGCCCGCGCGCGAGCGGTCCGTGCGCCGCGGGCCGGTCGGTCGACACGCCCTCACCCGGGACGACGACCTCCTGGCCCGCCGCGACCATGCCGCCGTCGCACGCGACGAGCAGCTCGGCGTCGACGGGCAGCGAACGCTTGACGACCGCGAGCGCGACGGGTCCGAGCTCGTGGTGCCGCGCGACGCTCGTCACGCGGCCGACCTCCCGGCCGGGCTCCCCGGGGACGTCGGTCGTGAGGTGCACGCCAGCGCCGGGCTCGGGCAGCAGGTGACCCGAGCCGTCGAGGTGCAGGAACACGAGCCGCCGCGGGGGTCGGCCGAGGTTGTGCACGCGCGCGACGGTCTCCTGCCCGCGGTAGCAGCCCTTGTGCAGGTGCACCGCGGTGCGCAGCCAGTCGAGCTCGTGCGGGATGGTCCGGTGGTCGACCTCGGTGGCGGCGCGCGGGCGCCAGGCCTCGACGCGCAGGGCCTCGACGGCCCACGTCCCCGCGAGCGGCCAGCCCGACGTCTCGCGGGCTGCGACCTGCGCGACCAGGTCCGCACGCGGCACGAGCACGAGCCGCCAGGCGCGGTCCGCGCCGGGGTGCTCGTCGGCGGGCGGGCCGTACCGGGTACCGCCTGCGGTCACGTGCGGCCACGGGTCACGCCAGGTCACGGGCTCGTCGGGCCCGCCCTCGGCCGCGACGGGCTCGCCGATCGCCGCCCAGTCGTCGGTCACGTCGGCGATCTCGACGCGCAGCATGAACTTCATGCGGTCGAGCCACGCGGCGAGCCCGGCGGGGGTCTGCGTGACGAGCCAGGTCGCGGTGCCGTCGTCGACGACCGCGGCGGCGTGCTCGACGTGCCCGTGCGGGCTGAGCACGAGCAGCTCGGTCGACGTGCGCGGCGGCAGGCCCTCGAGCTGCGCGCTCGTGATCGAGTGCAACCAGCTCAGCCGGTCGGGCCCCGCGACGCGCACGACGCCGAGGTGCGACTGGTCCACGACCGCTCCCCCGCGCGCGAGCGCGCGCTGCTCGGCGGTCGGGTCGCCGTAGTGCCATGCGACGCCCGCATCGGGCCCGGCGCCGGCGACGGCCCCCCGCCGCGCGAGCAGCGGGCTCGTGTGCCGCGGGGGCTCGTAGGCACGCTCGTCGGCGACGGGCTCGGTCACGGCAGGCTCGGTCACGGCAGGTTCACTCCACCCGGGTCAGCCGTGCGGACGCGTACGACTGCATGGGCTGACCGAACGCGGCGAGGTCGTGCGCCCACATGAGCTCGCCGTCGACGAGCCCGTACAGCCGCTTCGCGGCGCTCAGCTCCGCGCCGGTCGACGTGCGTGCGATGAGGTCCGACGCGAGGTCGACCCGCCCGTTGCCGATCGCGCCGAGGTACACCGCGACGTGCCCGGACGGGTCCGCGAGCAGCACCTCGACGGGGAACTGGTCGGCGGGCAGGTCGTCGGGGCGGTCCGGCGGGACACGCCAGAACCCGGACTCGGTGGACCACACGGGGCCGTCCTCGACGGCGACGTCGGGTGCGCCGGGACCCGGCGCCGCGTCGCCGGACGCCTCGAGCGCGGACACGTCGTCGGGTGCGACGACGAGCCTGATGGTCGTCGTGTAGGTCAGGTACGGGCCGCCGTCGTGGTCGAACACGACGTCCTGCACGAAGGCGGCCTCGTCGATGCCCGGGTACCCGACGACGCCCTGGCCGTGCCACCGGCCGACGAGCCAGGCGAGCGGGTAGACCTCGGGCGCGAGCCCCTCGGGGATCGTGAAGGTCATCGGCGCTGCGACGTGAAGAGGCGGACCACGACGAGCCCCGCGGTCCACGCGATGGCACCGGTCGCGAGGACCAGCAGTCCGATGAAGAGCCCCTCGAGCGCAGTCATGCCCCGATCCTAACGACCGCGGACGCCGCAGCGTCAGCCGACGAGCACGCGTCCGACGACGTACACGAGGATCCCGGTCACGGTCACGGGCAGCACGACCGCCGCGACGGCCGGCAGGCGCCGCGACAAGGACGGCAGCGCGTCGAACAGCACGTGCAGCGACGACACGAGGACCCCGACTGCGACGCCGAGCACGGCGCCCGCGAGCAGGTCGATGTCCGGCAGGAGGAGCTGGGCGAGGACCCCCGCGAGCGTCGCGGCGAGCGTGGTCGCCGCGGCTCCGCGCCACCCGACGAGCGGCAGCGCGACGACCGCCGACCCGACCGCGAGCGCGAGCGCACCCACGACGACGATCGGCTCACCGCCGGGCGTGCGCCCGATCGCGACCCACCCGGTCACGGCGGCGGCGAGCAGCGTCCCGGTGACGGTGCCCGCCACGGACTCGACCATGCGCTCACGACCGTCGCGCCGCAGCAGCTCGTTGACGAACGCGAGCAGGATCGCCGCGGCGAACACCACGGGCAGGTACCGCAGGTACGGCTGGTCCTCGACGAGGTGCACCGCGGCCACGGCACCGAGCCCTCCGAGCGCGAGGACCGCGGTCGAGCCGGGCTTGAACGGCAGGCTCGCGAGCCACGGCCACCCGATCGCGAAGGCGAGCGCGAGCACGCCCGCGACGATCGTGACGGGCAGTCCGCCGACGAACCCGGCGACCGCGACGACGGCGGCGAGCACAGCGGTGACGACCGTCCGGGTGGCGAGCTGCATGCGCGGCTACCGCCCCTGGCCGCGCAGCGGGGCAGCGGCGCGCGTCGTCGAGTCAGGCACGGCCGACAGTGTCGCAGATGAGAGCGGGATCGTCGGCACCTCGTGTGCTGGGGGTAGCGTGTGCACACCCGCCGCAGGGAGGTTCCACGTGGCAGACCTTCTGCTCCTGACCCCGGCGTCCGGTGGTTCAGCACAGGTGCTCCCGGCGCTGGGTCTGCTGTCCCACCGCGTCCGTGTGCTCCCGGTCGAGCCCTCGGCCCTGGTCGACGCGCCCGACGCGGACCTCGTCCTGCTCGACGCGCGTCGGGACCTGGTCACCGCGCGCACGACGTGCCGCCTCCTGCGCGCCACGGGCATCGCGGTCCCGCTCGTGCTCGTGCTGACCGAGGGCGGGCTGACGGTCGTGACGGCCGACTGGGGCGCCGACGAGATCCTGCTCGACTCCGCGGGCCCGGCCGAGGTCGAGGCGCGGTTCCGGCTCGCGATCGAGCGCGCCGCGATCGTCACGCAGGACGAGGCGCCGCAGGAGATCTCGTCGGGCGACCTGACGATCGACGCGGGCGGCTACACGGCCCGCCTGCGCGGCCGTCCGCTCGACCTGACGTACAAGGAGTTCGAGCTCCTCAAGTACCTCGTGCAGCACCCGGGCCGCGTGTTCACGCGTGCGCAGCTCCTGCAGGAGGTGTGGGGCTACGACTACTACGGGGGTACGCGCACGGTCGACGTGCACGTGCGGCGGCTGCGCGCGAAGCTCGGCCCCGAGCAGGAGCAGCTCATCGGCACCGTGCGCAACGTCGGCTACCGCTTCGACCCGCCCAAGGAGCGCCGCGGTTCCGGCGACCGCGACGCGGTCCCGGCGCCCGCGGTCTGACCGGCTCCCGTGCCGCTCCTCCTCGTCCCGGGGAGACCGACCCGATAGGTTCTCGTCCGATGACTGCCGTCGACTCCGCCACGCTCCTGCTCGAGGGGCCCTGGCAGCACCGCTTCGTCGCGGCCAACGGCGCCCGCTTCCACGCCGCGGTCGCGGGTCCCGACGACCGCGACGTCCCGCTCGTCGTCCTCCTGCACGCCGTGCCGCAGCTGTGGTGGGCGTGGCGCCACCAGATCCCCGCGCTCGCCGCGGCCGGCTACCGCGTCGCAGCGCTCGACGTGCGCGGCACGGGCGGGTCCGACAAGCCCCCCCAGGGGTACGACGTGCCGACGTTGACCGCGGACGTCGCGGGGGTCGTGCGGTCGCTCGGCGCGTCGTCGGCGGTCGTCGTGGGCTGCGGTACGGGCGCGACGATCGCGTGGTCCATGCCCGCGCTGCAGCCGGGGACGACGAGGGCCGTGGCAGCGCTGTCCGCGCCGCACCCGCTCGACGCGCTGCGCCACCCGCTCACGCTCGTGCGGCCCGCGGCGGCCCGGCGGCTCGCGTACGTCCAGCTCCCGTCGCTGCCGGAGCGCGCGATGGTGCGTGGCGACCTGGCGCACCGGATGCTCGTCGAGTGGGGCGGCGGCCGCTGGGCCGACCGGGAGACGGAACGCACCTACCTCGACGCGCTGCGCGTGCCGTTCGCGGCGCACTCGCAGCTCGAGCAGCTGCGCTGGCTGGGGCGTTCGGGCCCGCGGCCGGACGGTCGTCGGTTCGCCGCGGCGCTGCGGCGCCGCTGGGACGTGCCCGTGCTGCAGCTGCACGGCGGACGCGACGGGCTGTTCCCCGCGGGCGCCGCGGTGCTCTCGCGCCAGACCGCGGCGTACCTCGCGGACGTCACGTACGAGCTCGTGCCGCACGCCGGCCACTTCCTGCCGGAGCAGGCGCCCGAGCACGTCACGGGCACGCTGCTCGACTGGCTCGCACGCGTCGCGCCCGTCGCCTGACGGCACCCGCGGCAGCAGTCCGACGAGGGTCAGCCCGTGAGCAGCGCCTGCGCGCGCACCGGGTCCGTCTCGCCGACGCCGTAGGACGGGCACAGCGCCGCGAGCGGGCACGCCCCGCACGCAGGCCGACGCGCGTGGCACGTCCGACGCCCGTGGAAGATCAGCCGGTGGCACGCCATGGTCCAGTCGCGGCGGGCCAGCAGCGCGCCGAGGTCGCGCTCGACCACGACGGGGTCCTCGCTCGTCGTGTACCCGAGCCGTCGGGACAGGCGCAGCACGTGCGTGTCCGTCGTGATCCCCGGGACCCCGAACGCGTTGCCGAGGACGACGTTGGCGGTCTTGCGTCCCACGCCCGGCAGCTGCACGAGGTCCTCGAGGCGACCCGGCACGTGTCCGTCGAACCGTTCGACGAGCGTGCGCGCCAGTCCCGTGACCGAACGCGCCTTCGCCCGGAAGAACCCGAGCGGTCGCAGGATCGACTCGAGCTCGTCCGGGTCCGCGGCCGCGAGCTCGTGAGGTCCGGGGTACCGCGCGAACAGCTCGGGCGTCGTGGCGTTCACGCGCACGTCGGTGGTCTGGGCGGACAGGACCGTCGCGACGAGGAGCGTGAACGCGTCGGTGAAGTCGAGCTCGCACCGGGCGTCCGGGTAGCGCTCCGCGAGCAGCCGGTCGATGCGGCGGGCGCGTCGGGTCCGGGCGAGCGGTGTCTCGGCCCGCGTGCTCGTCGTGCTCACGTCCACCCCCGGAGCGTACGGCGCACGTCCGGCGCGCCGCCCGCCCACCGCCGGGCACCGCGCGGCACGCTCGTCCGTTGCTCCCTCGGGGTGACGTGCGCGACAGCTCGGCACGAATCCCTCAAGCCGGGCCCCCGCCCGGCCGTATCAGCAGAGGTCAGCGACAGGAGGAATGGCCCGATGACCCCAGGCGGAGACCACCAGGTCCGCAGCCTCCGGCTCGACCGCAGGGCGCTGCGTGCTGAGAAGGCGCGCGTCGTGTGGTGGCGTCGGCTCGTGCGGGCGCGCATCGACCTGGCCGTCGCCGGTGCCGCGCGCCCCGATCCGCTCGGCGAGGACGTCGCGTTCCAGCTGCCGCTCGACGTCACGCTCAGCCTCCCGCGACCCTCCGAGCTCGAGAGCCTCCTGCCGGACGTGGTCCCGACCGACGTCGAGGCGCTCGCCGGCCTGCGCGAGCTCGACAGCCGTCTCGCGTCGTACGAGCAGAGCGTCTCCGATGCGCTCGTGCGCACGACCGACCGGCTCATCTCGCGGCTCGCGGACGACCCGAGCGGCGCAGGCGACCTCGTCGCAGCCCCGCCCGCCCGCCGGTGACCACGGTCGCAGTCGGCACCGAGCGGGCTGTCGCGACGAGCGCACGCGGTGCGATGCGGCAGACTGTGGCCTGGGTCTCGTCGTCCCGACCGGCCCGACGAGGTGCGGTCGGCACGAGAGCCGGCCTGAGTGGACCCGAGGGTGAAGGAGCGAAGCGTGGCTGAGGACGTCGTGCTGTCGGCGCCGCTGTTCGTGGGCCTCGACGAGGAGTCGGCGCTCGCGCTCGTCGCGAGCATGACGCCGGTCGAGGCCGTCCGCGGCGACGTCCTGTTCCACGAGGGCGAGCCGGGCGACCGGCTGTACCTCGTGCGCGAGGGCAAGATCAAGCTCGGTCGGCGGTCGAGCGACGGCCGCGAGAACCTGCTCGCGGTCCTCGGTCCGGGCGAGATGTTCGGCGAGCTGTCGATGTTCGACCCGGGCCCACGCACCGCGACCGCGACCGTCGTCGCGGACGCCGTGCTGCTCGAGCTGGACCACGACGAGCTCGTGCGCTGGCTCGCGGACAAGCCGGGCGTCGCCCGCCACCTGCTGCAGGCACTCGCGCGGCGCCTGCGCCGCACCAACGAGGCGCTCGCCGACCTGGTCTTCTCCGACGTGCCCGGCCGCGTCGCCAAGGCGCTGCTCGACCTGTCGACGCGCTTCGGCGAGCAGACCGACGAGGGTGTCCGCGTCGCGCACGACCTCACGCAGGAGGAGCTCGCACAGCTCGTCGGCGCGTCGCGCGAGACCGTGAACAAGGCGCTCGCCGACTTCGCCGCCCGCGGCTGGGTGCGGCGCGAGGGCCGCGCGGTCGTCCTGCTCGACGTCGACCGCCTGGAGCGGCGCGCGCGCTGAGCGGTGTACCGTCCGGGCCGCGCCCGGCTCAGCCCACCGCGAGCTCCACGACGATCTCGACCTCGACGGGCGAGTCGGCGGGGAGCACCGCCACGCCCACGGCCGAGCGCGCGTGCACGCCCGCCTCGCCGAGCACGTCGTGCAGCAGCAGGCTCGCACCGTTGACGACCGCGGGCTGGCCGGTGAACGCCGGGTCGCTCGCGACGAACCCGACGACCTTGACGACGCGCGTCACGAGGTCGAGCGCGTCGGCTCCGGCCGGCCCGCCCTCACGCTCGACGAGCGCGGCGACCGCCGCGAGCGCGTTGAGCGCGGCGGTCCGGGCCAGGTCGGCGGCCTCGTCGGGCGAGACCTCGGCACCCACCTTGCCGGTGGTCGGCAGCGCACCGTCGACGAACGGGAGCTGGCCCGAGGTCCAGACGTACGAGCCGGTCCGCACCGCGGGGACGTAGGCCGCGAGCGGCGCGGCCACCTGCGGCAGCGTCAGACCGAGGTCCGCGAGCCGCTGCGCGGCACCCATCAGGACTCGAGCGGGCGCTTGAGGTACGCGACCAAGCCGTCGCCCGGGCCGGGCACCACCTGGACGAGCTCCCAGCCGTCCGAGCCCCACTGGTCCAGGATCGCCTTGGTCATGTGGATGATGAGGGGGACGGTCACGTACTCCCACTTGGTCGCCATGCGCCCACCCTAGCCAGCGCGCCGCCGACCCGGCAGGAGGTCCTCGTCACACCCGGCGGGCGGTCACCCGCGGCTGGGCACGAGCTCGGAGTCGAGCACGAGCTCGGACCACCACGACGTCACCTCGGGCCGCCGGCGGCGCAGCGCGCGCCGCTCGCGCTCGGTCATGCCGCCCCACACACCGAAGTCCATCCGGTTGTCGAGCGCGTCCGCGAGACACTCGAGGCGCACCGGGCACTGCAGGCAGACCGCACGGGCCTCGCGCTGCGCGGGTCCCTCGACGAACAACGCGTCGGGAGACACCTTGCCGGAACCGCACTCCGCGGACGCGGTCCAGTGACCGTCCTTGGTCGCCACCACCGCGCCTCTCCCCCCTGTGTGCGCCGTCGCCCCGTGGCACCCGGGACCGGGTGACCCGGACCAGGGACGCTCGACGCTGATCGCCCCGCCTGCAGCCCGCCGCTTGTACCACAACCGGCGTCCGTCTGCGCGTGGCTCGCTGTGAAACTAGCGCGGAACCGGGGGTTCTGACGAGACTCCGATCGGGTCATCCCGAGGTGTGGACGCGCTCCCGCACGAGTCCACCGGTTCGGCGGCGGGTCGCCACCGGATCGGGTGAACACCTCGCGGCGTCCGGACGACGCACGCGGGCGACCGGTGACCGCCGGGGCCACGTGTGCAGGTCCCGTGCAGAGTGCGTGCCTCCCCGACCCCCGCGCGACCCGCCACAAGTCGGGCCGACTACCCTGGCGGGCATGCCGAAGACTGCCCGCGCACGGGGTCGCCAGGTCAACGCCTTCCAGGCGCTGGCCCTCCTGCTGTCCTTCGTGCTCGTCGCGTGCCTCGGCGGCGTGCTCGCCGCCGGTCTCGCGCTGCCCGGGGTCGCGGTCGCGAACGGTCTGACGGACATGTCCGTCACCGCGTTCGACGACCTGCCGACCGAGCTCACGCCGACCGACCTGCCGGAGAAGTCGCGCATCCTCGCGTCCGACGGCACGCTGCTCGCCACGTTCTTCGACCAGGACCGCGTCGTCGTCCCGCTCGACAAGATCGCGCCGATCATGCAGCAGGCGGTGATCGCGACCGAGGACCGCCGCTTCTACGAGCACGCGGGCGTCGACGTCATGGGCATGGTCCGCGCCGCGGCGCGCAACGCGCTGCACATCTCGAAGGAGGGCGCCTCGACCCTCACGCAGCAGTACGTGAAGAACGTGCTCATCGAGGCGTCGCAGGTCGACGGCACGGACGCCGAGAAGGCCGCCGCGCTCGAGCAGGCGCGCGCCGACGAGGGCACCGAGGGCCTGGCCCGCAAGCTGCGCGAGGCGAAGCTCGCGATCACGCTCGAGAAGCGCATGACGAAGGACGAGATCCTCGAGAAGTACCTCAACATCGCGCAGTTCGGCGCGTCGATCTACGGCGTCGAGTCGGCGGCCCAGCGGTACTTCGGCGTGCGGGCGCTCAAGCTCAACTACCTGCAGGCCGCGACGATCGCCGGCATCACGAAGTCGCCGTCCTACTGGGACCCGGTCCTGCACCCGAAGAACGCCCAGCAGCGCCGCAACGTGGTGCTGGGCCTGATGCTGCGCGAGGGGTACATCACGCAGGCCGAGTACAACACCGGCGTGAAGACCCCGATCGAGGACACCCTCAACGTGCGGCCGTCCCGGCTCGGCTGCATGTCCGCGAGCGACACCGTCCCCGGCTCGGGCTACTTCTGCGACTACGTCACCAAGGTCATCGTCACCGACCCCGCGTTCGGCGAGACCGCGGCCGAACGACGCAACCTGCTCACCAAGGGCGGTCTGACGATCTGGACGACGCTCGACAAGGACATGCAGACCGCCGCGGACAAGGCGATCAAGGACAGCATCCCGGTCGACGACCCGTCCGCGATCGGCACCTCGATGGTCGTCGTCGAGCCCGGCACCGGCCAGATCAAGGCGATGGCGCAGAACCGCGACTACAACAACACGAGCAACCACGGCGAGCGCGAGACGGCGGTCAACTACAACACCACCAACGCGTACGGCGGTTCGACGGGCTTCGCCCCCGGTTCGACCTTCAAGCCGTTCACGCTGCTCGAGTGGCTGCGTGAGGGTCACCCGCTGCACGAGATGCTCAACGCGCGGCGGATGCAGTACAACCTGAACGAGTTCAACGCACCGTGCACCAACCTGACCGGCACGTGGAAGTTCGGCAACGCCGAGGGCGCGGGCGGGGTCATGAACGTCCTGCAGGCGACCATGAACTCGGTGAACTCCGGCTACGCCGCGATGGCGAGCAAGGTCGACCTCTGCAAGATCTTCGACGGCGCGGCCGACCTCGGGGTCCTCAAGGCCGGCGGCTCCGAGAAGAACAGCGGCCCCATCGACCCGCTCCCCGCGAACATCCTGGGTTCCCAGTCGGTCGCGCCGCTGTCGATGGCGAACGCGTTCGCGACCTTCGCGGCCAACGGGCGGTACTGCAACCCGGTCGCGATCCTCAAGGTCACGAACACGGCGGGTGACGAGCTCAAGGTCCCCAGCGCGGACTGCAGCCAGAAGATCGAGCCCGACATCGCGAAGGCCATGAACTACGCGCTCAGCAACGTGTGGAAGGGCACCGCGAAGGCCGTCGGCGCACCGAGCTTCACGTCCGCGGGCAAGACCGGCACGACGTCGGAGAACGAGGACATCTGGTTCGTCGGCTACACGCCGAAGCTGTCCGCCGCCGTGTGGGCCGGGCACACCGGTCGCATGGCGTCGATGCACGGCCTCACGATCGGTGGGAAGTCCTACGCGGGCCGCGGCGCCGGGCCGTGGGGCTCGTCGATCCCCGCCCCCACGTGGAAGCGGTTCATGGAAGACGTGCTCGGCGGCGGCGACAACCCCGACTTCGACAAGCCGTCCAACGACCTCATCTACGGCAAGCCGGTCTACGTCCCGAACGTCGTCGGCATGTCGGAGGGGGCCGCGATCAAGACGCTCACCGAACGCGGCTTCCAGCCCGTCGTGTCCGACGAGCGCGTCGACTCCGACGTCGAGAAGGGTCGCGTGGCGCAGCAGGACCCGACCGGCTCGACCGTGGCCGGCTCGGTCGTCACGCTCCGGCTGTCCAACGGCCACTCGCCGCACCAGGACCAGTGCGACAACGGCGGTCAGTGGCCGTTCTGCAACCCCGACAACGGCGGCGGCGGTGACGTCGGCGGGCCGGGCAAGGGCAACGGCGACGGCAAGGGCCGCGGGTGAGCGGATCGTCGGTCGCCCGCAGCACCGTGCGCGCGGCGGCGGGACTCGCCGCGCTCGGCGCCGCCGGCCTCGGCTGGGCCGTGCTCGAGGCCCGCTGGTACACGCTGCGTGAGGCGACCGTGCCCGTGCTCGCGCCGGGCCAGGCGCCGCTGCGGGTCCTGCACGTCTCCGACCTGCACCTGACCCCGGGTCAGGACCGCAAGATCGGTTGGGTGCGCGAGCTCGCGTCCCTCGACCCGCACCTCGTCGTCGACACGGGTGACAACTGGGGGCACCTCGAGTCCTTCGGCCCGCTCGCGCACGCGCTCGAGCCGCTGCTCGCCCGCCCCGGCGTGTTCGTGCTCGGCTCCAACGACTACGTCGCGCCACAGCCCAAGAACCCCGCGCGCTACCTGCTGCCCGACGCCCGCACGGCACCGTCGGCGCGCCCGAACGAGCTCCCGTGGCGCGAGCTGGTCCGGCTGTTCACGTCCGCGGGCTGGCTCGACCTGGACAACCACCGCGGCACGCTCGAGCTCGACGGCCGCCGCGTCTCGTTCGTCGGCACCGACGACGCCCACCTCGACCGCGACCGCCTGCCCGCTGCGGGTGGTCCCGACGACGCCCGGGTGGCTCCCGCGGGCTCGTCGGACGTCCCGCTCGTCGACCTGCACGTCGGGGTCACGCACGCGCCGTACCGCCGCGTGCTCGACGGCATGCTCGCCGACGACGCCGACCTGATCCTCGCGGGCCACACCCACGGCGGACAGCTCGCCGTCCCCGGCTGGGGCGCGCTCGTGACGAACTGCGACCTGGACCCCGGCCGCGCCAAGGGCCTGCACGGCTGGCCCGGCGCACGCCCCGACGCCCCCGGCGGCTCCGGCTCGACCTGGCTGCACGTGAGCGCGGGCCTGGGCACGTCCCCCTACGCCCCGGTCCGCTTCGCCTGCCGCCCGGAAGCCACCCTCCTCACCCTGACCCCCACCCACCCCTGACCCACCCCGCCCGCCCGGCCCCACCCCGCCTCACCCCCCACCCTCCTGCGCACTCCGGCTCGCCCCGCCTCCGCACCGCACCCCGGCTCGCCCCGCCTCCGCACCCCTGATACGCAAGATTCAGCGAATGCGTCGTTGAACGACACGCCGTGAGTCCCTCGGCGCGCCGTTCAACCACGCATTCGCTGAAACTCCGGGGCGTTGCGTAGCAGGCCACCCCTGTCCCGACTTCCTTGGCGCGCGCCCCTCTCCCCCGGGCATTCAGCGAAGCCGTCGTTGAACGACACGCCGTGAGTCGCTCGGCGTGTCGTTCAACCACGCATTCGCTGAATGCCGCGTGCCGGCGGGGCGGTGGGGAGCGCGGGGAGGTGCCGCCGCCCGGAGCGTTGGGGCCGGACGGGGGGAGCGAATCGGGGGCCGGGTCGGGGCGTGGCGGGGGTAGGGGCCGGGGCGTGGGGCGTGGTGCGGGCGGGGGTGGACGCGATTCGGAGTTCGGGGGTGCGTCGGGTAGTCTGAGCGGGCTTCAACGGGGTGTGGCGCAGCTTGGTAGCGCGCTTCGTTCGGGACGAAGAGGTCGTGGGTTCGAATCCCGCCACCCCGACAGACGAGAGCCCGGTCCGACGAGAGTCGGACCGGGCTCTCGCACGTCCGGGCCGAGCCACGAGCCCGCCGCACGACGAGTCGACCTGGGTCGAGTCGGCATGAGCCGACGCTGGTCACGCCGCACCCATCGAACCGCACCGGTCGAGCGGCGCTAGTCGAGGTACGCGGGTCGAGCGGCGTCGGACGCGCCGTGTGGGGAGCGGGTCAGTCGCGGGGGCTGAGGTAGCGGACGTCGCCGTTGGACGAGCGGATGAAGACCTGGACGGCTGCGGTGGGGTCGGTCGGACCCTCGATAGTCATGCGGCCGTTGGAGGTGTCCATGTCGAGCGCGACGGGTTCGCCCGTGCCGTAGACGGTCACGGTGCCGTTGCTCGTCGTCGCCCGCACGTCCGCGCGTGCGTGGGAGACCTCGATGCCGCCGTTGCTGGTGTCCGCGACGACCGCCCCGGCAACGTCGTCGACCTCGACGCGACCGTTGCTCGAGCGCGCGTCGACGGACTGCGCACGGTGCACGGTGACCGCGCCGTTGCTCGACGAGGCGCGCACGGCACCCGCGACGTCGACGACGCTCACGTCCCCGTTGCTCGAGCGCACGACGAGGTCGCCGGTCACGTCGCGCACGTCGACGGCGCCGTCGGAGGTGCGCAGGTCCGCACCGCCGGTGGTGCCGGCGAGCACGACGTCGCCGTCCGACGACCGCACGACGACACGCGTGCCGACGGGCAGCGTCACGTCGAGGGACGTGTCGCAGTTCCACAGGTACCGCCAGGCGCAGCGGTAGGCGACGACGAGGCGGTCGTCGGACGACGTGACGGACCAGTGCGGGTCGACGAACGCGTACCGGGCGCTGTGCGCGACGTGGATGTCGGCGGCGGGGCCGCCGTGGACGCGCACGGCACCGTCGGCGACGAGCTCGACGGTCGGGGCGGCGGCGAGCGTCGTCTCGCCGGACGTCTCCTGGCGTGCGACGAGGCTCGCGAGGTTGAGCGCCGCCCACACGATGGTCAGGACGCCGATCGTGCCGCCCACCCACGCGAGGGTGCGGCCGGTGCGGGAGCGGGTCGGGTCCGGCGGGGAGGCGACGGGGGCCTCGAGCGTGGCGGTCATGACTCTCCGTTCGGTCGGTGCTCGAGCCAGCGCAGCACGGCCAGCACGCGACGGTGGTCGTCGGAGTCCGGCGGGAGCCCGAGCTTGGTGAGGATGGACGTGACGTGCTTCTCGACCGCGGGCAGGCCGACGACGAGCCGGTCGGCGATCGCGGAGTTCGAGCGGCCCTCGGCGACGAGCGCCATGACCTCGCGCTCGCGCGGCGTGAGGTCCTCCAGCCCGGTGCGGCTGGCGCGCGCCATGATCTGCGCGACGACCTCCGGGTCGATCACGGTGCCACCCCCGGCGACGCGCGCGATCGCGTCGAGCAGCTCGTCGACGTCGGTCACGCGGTCCTTGAGCACGTAGCCGAGGGCCCGGACGTCACCCGCGAACAGCTCGCGCGCGTACCGCTGCTCGACGTACTGGGACAGGACCAGGACGGGCAGCCGGTGGTGCAGCGACCGCAGGTGGATCGCGGCGCGCAGCCCCTCGTCGGTGTGCGACGGCGGCATGCGCACGTCGGTGACGACGACGTCCGGCAGCTCGGCGTCCGGGCCGAGCGACGCGACGAGCTCGTCGGCCGTGCGGTGCCCCGTCACGTCGTGCCCCTCGGCCATGAGCAGGCGCGTGAGCCCGTCGAGGAGGAGGACCGAGTCCTCGGCGATCACGATGCGCACGGGAGCTCCACGGTGAGGGTCGTGCCGGCCCCGGCGGGGCTGGCGAGGTCGAAGGCGCCGTCGAGCGCGGCGACCCGGCTGCGCAGGCCGTCGAGGCCCGAGCCGGGTGCGGCGACCGCGCCGCCGCGCCCGTCGTCGTGCACGACGAGCGTGAGCCGCCCGTCCGCGCACGTCACGGTGACGTCGGCGCTCGTCGCGCTCGCGTGCTTGGCGACGTTGGTGAGCGCTTCGGCGACGACGAAGTAGGCGGCGGCCTGTGCCGCCGCGCCGCACCGCTCGAGGCGGTCGTCGTCGGGCGTGCGCACGGTGACCGGGACGGGTGAGCGCGACGCGAGGGCGCTGAGCGCCGCGTCGAGGCCACGGTCGGTGAGGACGGCGGGGTGGATGCCGCGCACGAGGTCACGCAGCTCGGCGAGCGTCTCCTGCACCTCGCGGTGTGCGCGTTCGAGGACTGCGGCGGCCTCGGGGTCGCTCGACGGGCGACGGCGGGCCGCGCCGAGCTCGACGCCGAGCGCGACGAGCCGCTGCTGCGCACCGTCGTGCAGGTCACGCTCGATGCGTCGCCGCTCGTTGTCGGCCGCACCGACGACCTGGCTGCGCGTCGACTCGACCTGCACGACGCGCTCCTCAGCGCGTTCCCGGGCCGCGTCCGCGGTCGCGAGCCGGTACGCGGCCCGGGAGCAGCCGAGCATGGTCCGGCCCATGCGCACCTGCAGCAGCGCGGCGGCCTGCGCCGCGACCGCCGCGACCCACGCGGCGACGAGCCCGGCGGGCAGGAGCACGAGCCCCAGCACGAGGCGCGACACGCCGAAGCGGTCCTCGACCGCCGGACCGACGCCGTAGACGGGCGCGAGCACCCCCGCGAGCGCCACCGCCCCCGCGGCCACGACGAGCGCGAACGCGAGCGACGTCGTCAGGGTCGAGAGCGCCGCGTACCCGTTCGCGGCCCACGTGCGGCCGTCGCGCAGCGGCGCGAGGAACCGGGACCACCAGCCCGGACCCGCGGCGGGCCGGGCGTGCGGCAGCGGGATCACCGCCCCGGTCTGCGCGGCGAGCCGCGCGATCTCGATGCGCGCGAACCACCGCACGGCGAGCTGTGACCACACGAGCAGGGGGATCCCGACGAGCAGCGCGGGGATCAGCGACACGCTCGTCGGGACCCACACGAGGACCAGCAGCCCGACGGTCAGGAGCCACGGCCAGCCGACCATCGTCTGCGCGAGCGCGCGCCACGTCGCGGCGCTCACGGGTGCGGCGACGAGCGCGCGGCCGCCGAGGAGCGCGGGGGCGACGGTCGCCATGTCGGCGACCGTCGACGGGAACGGGTCCACCGCGGTCGGGCGGACCGCACCGGGAGCGAGCTGCGAGGTCATGCCACGAACCTAGGCGGCGCTCGTCGTGCGAGGGGATCCCGGCCACCCACGAACCGGGGGTAGGGGTAACCCGACGACGGCCGCGCCCCGGGTCGGGGACGCGGCCGTCGGTGCGGGCAGGTCAGGCGCGCGCCGCGATCCGGTCGACGAGCAGCTCGGCGATCTGGACCGCGTTGAGCGCGGCGCCCTTGCGCAGGTTGTCGTTCGAGACGAACAGCGCGAGGCCGCGACCCTCGGGCGCACCCTCGTCGGCGCGGATGCGTCCGACGAGCGACGGGTCGTCACCCGCGGCCTTGAGCGGCGTCGGGACGTCCTCGAGCCGCACGCCCGGTGCGTCGGCGAGCAGCTCGCGCGCGCGCTGCGGGCTGATCGGCCGCTCGAACTCGGCGTTGATCGACAGCGAGTGCCCGGTGAACACCGGGACCCGCACGCACGTGCCCGAGACGAGCAGGCCCGGCACCTCGAGGATCTTGCGCGACTCGTGCCGCAGCTTCTGCTCCTCGTCGGTCTCGTCGAGCCCGTCGTCGACGATCGACCCCGCGAGCGGGACGACGTCGAACGCGATGGGCGCGACGTACTTGACCGGGTCGGGGAACGTCACGGCCGAGCCGTCGTGCACGAGCGCGAGCGTGTCCTGCTCGACGGCCGCCCGCACCTGCTGGTCGAGCTCCTGCGCACCCGCGAGGCCCGAGCCGGACACCGCCTGGTACGTGGACACGACGAGCCGACGCAGGCCGGCCTCGTCGTGCAGCGGACGCAGCACCGGCATCGCGGCCATGGTCGTGCAGTTCGGGTTCGCGACGATGCCGAGCGGGAGGTCGTCGAGCGCGTGCGGGTTGACCTCGGACACGACGAGCGGCACCTGCGGGTCGCGCCGCCACGCGGACGAGTTGTCGACGACGATCGCGCCCGCCGCGGCGAAGCGCGGGGCGTGCTCCTTGGACGTGCCGCCACCCGCGGAGAACAGCGCGATGTCGATGCCCGACAGGTCGGCGGTCGCGACGTCCTCGACGGTGATGTCCTGGTCACGCCACGGCAGCGTGCGACCCGCGGACCGGGCGGACGCGAAGTAGCGGATCGACGCGACGGGGAAGTCCCGCTCGTCGAGCAGCCGGCGCATGACCGCGCCGACCTGACCGGTCGCTCCGACGACCGCGACGTGCAGCCCCGCGCTCATCGTCCCGTCCCCCCGTACACGACGGCCTCGTCCTGGTCCGCGTCGAGCTCGAACGCGGTGTGCACGGCGCGCACCGCGTCGTCGAGGTCGTCGGCCCGCGTCACGACCGACAGGCGGATCTCGGACGTGGAGATCATCTCGATGTTGATGCCCGCGTCCGCGAGCGCCGCGAACAGCTTCGCGGACACGCCGGGGTGCGACTTCATGCCCGCGCCGACGAGCGACAGCTTGCCGATCGAGTCGTCGAACTGCAGCGAGTGGAAGCCGATGTCGGGCTGCCGCTCGGTGAGGGCGGTGAGCGCCGCGGCGCCGTCGTCGGCCGGGAGCGTGAACGAGATGTCCGTGAGGCCGGTCTGCGCGACCGAGACGTTCTGCACGATCATGTCGATGTTGACGCCCGCGTCGCCCACGACCTGGAAGATGCGCGAGGCCTTGCCCGGCACGTCCGGGACGCCGACGACGGTGATCTTGGCCTCCGAGCGGTCGTGCGCGACGCCCGCGATGATCGGCTGCTCCACGGTGGGGTCCTCGTTCTTCTCGTTGGTGACCAGCGTGCCCGTGTGGTTGGAGAACGACGAGCGGACGTGGATCGGGACGCAGTAGCGGCGGCCGTACTCGACGCAGCGCAGCATGAGCACCTTGGCGCCGGAGGCCGCGAGCTCGAGCATCTCCTCGTACGAGACGCGGTCGAGCTTGCGTGCGGCCGGGACGATGCGCGGGTCGGCGCTGAACACGCCGTCGACGTCGGTGTAGATCTCGCAGACGTCGGCCTGCAGCCCCGCCGCGAGCGCGACGGCCGTGGTGTCGGAGCCGCCCCGGCCGAGGGTCGTCACGTCGTTCGTCGACTCGGTGACGCCCTGGAAGCCCGCGACGATCGCGACCTGCCCGCGCTCGACGGTCTCACGCACGCGCGTCGGCACGACGTCGACGATGCGCGCGCGGCCGTGCACGGCGTCGGTGATGACACCCGCCTGCTGGCCGGTGAACGACTTCGCCTTCACGCCGAGGCTGTTGATCGCCATCGCGAGCAGCGACATCGAGATGCGTTCGCCCGCGGTGAGGAGGATGTCCATCTCGCGCTGCGGCGGCAGCGGGGAGACCTGCTTCGCGAGATCGATGAGGTCGTCGGTGGTGTCACCCATGGCCGAGACGACGACGACGACGTCGTCCCCCGCGCGCTTCGCCGCTGCGACGCGCTTGGCCACGCGCTTGATGCTCTCGGCGTTCGCCACCGACGAACCGCCGTACTTCTGCACGACAAGTGCCACGTGCTGCTCCATCTGTCGCCGGTCGCCGTCTGTCTCAACGGCCCGCCGGGTCCTGGTATGAACGCACGGATGGTAGGCACGCCCGCGGTGCGGATGCCAGCAGTATCAGGATGTGGTCGCGGCGGGTGCGGCGTCCCGGACCGGCGCGTCCGCCCCCGGTCGGGCCGCATTCCCCCGCACGTCCACCCGCAGACCGACCCGCGCACCGCCCCCGCAGCCCTACTGTCGGCAGCATGACCGACTCCACGTCCACGGCACCGCCACCGACCGGCGCCTCCGGACCCGTCGACGGGATCGTCGTGCGCGACGTGCGGCGCTCCTTCGGTGCGGTGCACGCGCTGGACGGCGCGAGCCTGACCGCCCGGGCGGGGGCCGTCACCGCGCTCGTCGGACCGAACGGCTCCGGCAAGACGACGCTCCTGCTGGTGCTCGCGGGCCTCCTCGTCCCCGACTCGGGCGAGGTGCGCGTCGCGGGCCTCGACCCGGTGACGCACGGGCCTGCGGCCCGAGCCCGCACCGGCTGGATGCCCGACGCGTTCGGGACGTGGGACTCCCTCACGGCACGCGAGGTGCTCCTGACGTTCGCCGCCGCGTACCGGATCTCCCCCGCCGCCGCACGGGCCCGCGCCGACGAGCTGCTCGCGACGGTGCACCTCGCGGAGTACGCCGACCGGCCCGCGTCCGTCCTGTCGCGCGGTCAGAAGCAGCGGCTCGGCCTGGCACGCGCGCTCGTGCACGACCCGCAGGTGCTCCTGCTCGACGAGCCCGCGTCGGGCCTCGACCCGCGCTCGCGCGTCGACCTGCGCGTCCTGCTGCGCCGCCTCGCCGACGAGGGCCGCACGGTGCTCGTCTCGAGCCACATCCTGTCGGAGCTCGAGGAGCTGTCCGACGACGTCGTGTTCGTCTCGCGCGGCCGGACCGTCGGTTCGGGCGAGGTGGGTGCCGTCGGCGGGACCGCTGCCGGGCCGAGCACATGGCACGTGCGCGCGCTGTCCTACGCGGCGCTGACGTCCTGGCTCACCACGACGGGCGCCGCGTGGCAGCCCGACGACGACCAGGACCCGCACGCCCCCGCGACCGACCGACCCGGCGGCGTGCTGCTCACGGTCGACGGCGACGAGGGCGCGGCACGGCTCGTGCGCGACGCCGTGGCCGCGGACGTGCCGCTCACGTCGCTGGCCCCCGCGACCGGCGCGCTCGAGCGCGCCTACCTGGCCCTCGAGGAGGAGCGACGATGACGCAGACGTTCGAGATCCCGGTGCCGGACGCGCCCACGGCGCCCTCGTCGCGCGTCCCGGGCCGGTGGGGGCTCACGTGGCACGGCGTGCGGACCGTCGCGGCGCTCGAGCTGCGCCAGCGCGTGCGGTCGACGCGGTGGATCGTCGCGCTCGGGGTGTGGGCCGTGGTCGTCGGGGCGATCACGCTCCTGCTGTTCGGCGCGCTCGACGTGCTCGTCGGTGCGCCGGCCGACGACGTGACGCGCGACGAGAGCGGCCCCGTCCTGTTCGCCGCCGTGACGTTCCTCGTGCTCGGGCTCGGGCTGCTCGTGACACCCACGCTCGCGTCGACGTCCGTCAACGGGGACCGCAACGCGGGCACGCTCGCGACGCTGCAGGTCACGCTGCTGTCGCCCGCCGAGATCGCGCTCGGCAAGCTGCTCGCCGCATGGGCCGCGTCGTGCGCGTTCCTCGCGGTCAGCCTCCCGTTCCTGGCGATCGCGACCGGCGCCGGACCGACGCCGTGGTGGGCTCTGGTCCGCGTCGTCGCGCTCATCGCGCTGCTGCTCGTCGCGGTGTGCGGCGTCGGGCTCGGGATGTCCGCGCTCGTCGCGCGCACGGCCGGGTCCAGTGTGCTCACGTTCGTCGTCGTGGCGGCCGTGACGTTCATCGCGCCGATCCTGTTCGGCGTCACGTACGCGACCGTGTCGTCCGACGAGACCGTGCGCGTCTACGGCATGCCGTCCTCGTGGGACGGCACGGACCAGGTGGCCTGTGAGTGGACGCAGGACGTCCGGTCCGTCGCACACACCGAGCGCACGTGGTGGCTGCTCGGCGTCAACCCGTTCGTCGTCGTGGCGGACGGGGCGGGCACCCACGCGACCCCGGGCCACGGTGACGACGACCCGCTCGCCGCGCTGCGCGATGCCGTGCGGCAGGTGCGGGCGGGCGCGCAGGGGCAGGTCGACGAGTGCTGGCTCGCCTCGGACGAGTTCGTGCCCGCGTCGGACGACGCACCCGTCTGGCCGTGGGGGCTCGGCGTCAACCTGCTGCTCGGTGCCGCGGGCTACGTCGTCGCCGTCCGACGCCTCTCCGTGCCGCAGCGCACGCTCCCCCGCGGCACGCGCGTGGCCTGAACGACGAGCCGGACCCGGTCGGCGGTCTCAGGGCTGCAGCGCGTCGTACTCTGCCTCCGCCGCGACGTCGTCCGGGACGTCGAGCCGCAGGTGCGCCAGGATGACCTGCAGCGTGCGCAGCGTGCTCGACGCGCGCTCGCCCCAGTCGGACAGGTACGAGAACTGCCACCACCACAGGGCCTCGAGCACGCCGCCGCGCTCGTGGTGCCGCAGCCCCTGCGCGAGCGCACCGGCGATCGCGACGAGGTCGCCGGACACCGTCGCCGGGCCGACCTCGGCCCCCAGCAACGGGTCGACGACCTCGGCGTACTCGTCGATCCCCTCGAACGCGTTCGCGAGCCCCGCGCGCAGCGGCTCGACGTCCGGGTCCGGCCCGACGTCCGGCTCGAACCGCTCGAGCGGGACCACGTCCGTCGTCGCGCCGAGCCGCGCACCCGCGGCGAGCAGGTCCGAGACGGCGAGCAGCAGCAGCGGCAGCGCTGCCTCGGGGTTCGAGCCCGCGGCGACCTCCGTCACCGTCGTGAGGTAGGACCGCGACTGCGCGGCCATCGCCTCCGCGATCGCTCGCAGGTCGTCGTCGGGCGGCCGGGGCGTCGAGGTGCTCATGCGCCTATCGTCCGCGACCCGTCGGCCGGTGTCACTTCGGCCGGTGCCACCTCGGCCGTCGGTGCAGTGCGGCCGTCGTCAGGCGGACAGCAGCCGACGACCCTCGAACGCCCGGCCGAGCGTGACCTCGTCCGCGTACTCGAGGTCGCCGCCGACCGGCAGGCCCGACGCGAGACGACTGACCGTGAGCCCCATGGGCAGCAGGAGGCGGGCGAGGTACGTCGCCGTGGCCTCGCCCTCGACGTTGGGGTCCGTCGCGAGGATGACCTCGGTGACCGTGCCGTCGGCGAGCCGCTTGAGGAGCTGTGCGATCCGCAGGTCGTCCGGGCCGACGCCCGCGATCGGGTTGATCGCGCCGCCGAGCACCTGGTACCGCCCGCGGAACTCGCGCGTCCGCTCGATCGCGACGACGTCCTTGGCCTCCTCGACCACGCACAGCACGTTCGGCGAGCGCCGCGGGTCGCGGCAGATGCGGCACTCGTCCTCCTGCGAGACGTTGCCGCACGTCTCGCAGAACTTCACGCGCGCCTTGACCTCGATGAGCGCGTCGGCGAGCCGCCGCACGTCCGCCGGGTCGGCCGCGAGCACGTGGAACGCGATGCGCTGGGCGCTCTTGGGACCGACGCCGGGCAGCCGCCCGAGCTCGTCGATCAGGTCCTGGACCGCGCCCTCGTACACACGCACAGCGTACGTGCTGCGGGTCGCCACGCCCGGACCCGCGCCGACGAGCACCGGCGAGCCTCACGCGCACCAAGAAGCCTCACGCAATTCGACGAGCCTCACGCGCGCCGACGAGCGTCAGCGGACGCAGCCCGGCTCCGCCGACGTCCGCCGCGGGCTGCCGAGGCGCGTCAGGACCGACCGTCGTCGATCTGCTCGTCGATGACCGTGCCGCCGAGGATCTGCGCGACCAGCGGCGCGCCGACCAGCCCCGAGGACGCCATGTCCGGGTCGTCCGGCGACAGCTCGTCGTACGGATCGGGCGGCGGCGCGACCGGGGCCGACCGCACGGGGGCCGACGAGCGCTGGGGTGCCGATGCGGCGAGCCGCTGTGCACGGGCGAGCGCCGACTCGGCACCCGACCCGCCCCCGCCGCGCTCCGCCTGGGCACGAGCCTGCGCGGCCGCGAGCGCGCTCGCCCCGTCGCGCGGCGCGGGTCCCGCCGCCGACGCGCCAGGTGCGGGCTCTGCCGCGGGTGCCGGCTCACGTGCCGACGACGCCTGACCCGTCGACGAGCGACCCGAGGACGACTGACCCGAGGACGCCTGACCCGTCGACGTGCGACCCGAGGACGGCCGCGCCGACGATGCCCGTGCCGACGAGCCGCCCGCGGACGGGGCCGACGTGACGGGCAGGTCCCACGAGGCCGCCGCCTCCTCGGGCGAGACGACGCCGGGCACCGACGGTGCGCCCCGCCGCGGTGCAGGTTCGACGACCACGGGCTCGTCACCGACCTCGGCGGCCGCAGGCGAGTCGTCCTCGGGCGCCGGACCGGCCCAGGGGTCGTCCGGCTCGTCGGGCGGGACCCAGTCGGACTCGGTGGACGACGGCGCGCTCCCGACCCGGTGCCCGCCGCCTCGGTGGCTCTCCGATCCGTCGCCGCTCTCCGCCGCCGACGCGGCCGGGTCCGCGGGCTCGCGCCGCTCCACGGCGGGCGCCGACCGGGTCGCACCGCCTCGCGACGCAGCACCGCCGACGGCCCGGTCGGCACCGGCGGGACGCCCGGGGGTCGGGTCGCTCGGCCCGTGCGAGACGGCCCGGGGATCGCCGCTGACGGCCTCGACGCGGACGTCGAAGCCCAGCGTCTCGCGCACCGCGCGCGCGACGACGTCGGCGTGCGGGCCGTTGCGGAACGTCGACGCGAGCTGCGCGGTCGTGAAGGAGAGTCGCAGCGTCGTGGCGTCGAGCTCCGCGACCTGCGCGTTGTTCGGGTCGACGAGCGCACCCGTCACGCGCCGCAGCGTCCGGACCGTGTCGAGGACCTCGGGCCAGCGCCGACGCAGCGTCTCCGTCTCCGACGTCGCCGTCGTGCGCACCGGCTCGAAGGGCGCAGCCTCGAGCGGCGCGTCGTGCGCCTCGCTCGCGGCAGCCGACGCCTCGTCGTCCGACTCCCCGCCCGTGGCGTCCTCGGCCGCGTCGTCCCCGACCCCCCGGTCGTCCTGCGTGGCCGCCGCCATCTCGGGCTCGTCCCGACCCGGCTCGTGGGGTCCGGGCTCGGTCGCCACGCTCGCGGTCTCGCCCGAACCCGCATGCTCGGGCCCGGCCACGGACGGCTCGTGCGCGGGCTCGACCGGAGCCAGCTCACCGGGTGCCGACGCGGCGGGCGCCGGGGCGGGCTCCGATGCAGCGGGCGCCGACTCCACGGGGCCCGGAGCAGGCGCGACTGGGGGCGCAGGAGTGGCTGCGGGTGCTGGCGCGGGTGGAGACGCGGCTGCGGGCGCGGCGGCCGGAGCGAGTGTGGCTGCGGGTGCCGGAGCGGCTGCGGGCGCAGGAGCGGGTGCGGGCGCGGTCTCGCCGCGCTGGGCGGCGCGCGACGCCGCGAGCGCGGCCCGTGCCGCGTCGGCCGGGCGCGTCCCGGGCGCGAGTCGCACGGGTGCGGGAGCAGGCTCGTCGTCCTCGACCGCCGCCGCGCGACCCCCGCCCGCCGACGCGCCGACACCTGCCGGCAGACCCCGCTCGAGCCGGTCGACCCGCGCCGCGAGGCCCGCGCGCGCATCGTCGGCTGCGGGGAGAAGCAGGCGAGCCATGAGCAGCTCGAGGTGCAGGCGCGGCGACGTCGCACCCGTCATCTCGGTGAGCGCGGCGTTCGTGAGGTCGGCCGACCGGGACAGCTCGGCCGAGCCGAGGCGCGCCGCCTGCACGCGCATCGCCGCGAGCTGGTCCTCGGGGAGACCGCGCAGCGCGGCCCCGGCGGCGTCCCCCGCCGCGTCGATGACGATGAGGTCCCGCAGCCGCTCGAGCAGGTCCTCGACGAACCGTCGCGGCTCGTGACCGGTCGCGATCACCCGGTCGACCACGCGGAACGCGGCCGCGCCGTCACCGGCCGCGACCGCGTCGACCACGTCGTCGAGCAGCGCGGACTGCGTGTAGCCGAGGAGCGCCGCGGCGCCCTCGTAGTCGATGCCCGTCTCGTCGGACCCCGCGATGAGCTGGTCCAGCACCGACAGCGAGTCGCGGACCGACCCGCCACCCGCACGCACGACGAGCGGCAGCACGCCGCCCCCGACCGGCACGCTCTCGCGCGCGCACAGCTCCTCGAGGTACGGCAGCAGCACGTCCGGCGGCACCAGGCGGAACGGGTAGTGGTGCGTGCGCGAGCGGATCGTGCCGATGACCTTGTCCGGCTCGGTCGTCGCAAACACGAACTTCACGTGCGGCGGCGGCTCCTCGACGATCTTGAGCAGGGCGTTGAAGCCCTGCGTCGTGACCATGTGCGCCTCGTCGAGGATGAAGATCTTGAACCGGTCACGCGCGGGCGCGAACGTCGCGCGCTCCCGCAGCTCACGCGCGTCGTCGACGCCACCGTGGCTCGCGGCGTCGATCTCCACCACGTCGAGCGACCCGGGGCCGCCGCGCGCGAGCTCGACGCACGACGGGCACACCCCGCACGGCGTGTCCGTCGGCGACGCCTCGGTGTTCTGCGCGCAGTTGAGGATGCGCGCGAGGATGCGCGCGCTCGTCGTCTTCCCGCACCCGCGCGGCCCCGAGAACAGGTACGCGTGGTTGACCTGGCCCGAGCGCAGCGCCTGCCGCAGCGGTGCCGTGACGTGGTCCTGGCCGATCACCTCGGCGAACGTCTCCGGCCGGTAGCGGCGGTACAGCGCTGTCGTCACCCCCCGAACCCTAGACGCCCCCACCCACACGCGCCGACCCCGCCCACAGCCACAGCTCGGCGGGCGACGGAGGCTGCCGAGCACGCTCGTCGGAGCCCATCACCCCACCCTCGCACCGCGCGACGCGACGCACCCGCCCGACGGACCAACCGCCCAGGCGCCCGGTGCGGCGCGCTGCCAGACTCGTCTCATGCAGATCGTGCCGACGACGAGCGCCGCTACGGTCGCCGACGTCTACGCGACCGTCCTGCGTCCGTCCTTCCCCGACGACGAGCTCGTCGACCTGCCGGACCTGCAGGCGATGGTGGACGCCGGGATCGCGCACGTCGTGGTCGCACGCGACGACCGTGGCGTGCGCGGCGCCGCGATCGCCGAGTGGTTCGCCGACACCGGCGTGCTGCTGCTCGCCTACCTCGCGATCGTGCCCGGCGGCCGGGGCGACGGTGTCGGCGGGCTCCTGCTCGACCACGCGGTCGCCCGCTGGCGCGACGAGCTCGACCCGTGGCTCGTCGTCGCCGAGGTCGAGGACCCGGACCAGCACACCGGGACCGAGGACCACGGCGACCCCGCCGCCCGCCTGCGGTTCTACGTCCGCCACGGCGCGCGCACCCTGCCCGTCCCCTACGCCCAGCCCGCGATGCACCGCGGCGGCCACCGCGTGCCCGGCATGCTGCTCATCGCGCTCGCCGCCTCGGGCGAGCGGCTCGCGGGCGTCGAGCCCGACGGCACGTGGCTCGTCCCCACCGCACCGCTGCGACGCTTCCTCGAGGAGTACTTCACGGCCGCGGAGGGTGCTCCCCCGACGGGTCCCGAGTGGGACGTCCTGTCCGACGCGCTCCACGACCCGGTCCTGCGGGCCTGACGACGCTGCGCGCCTCGTCGCCCCGCACCCGGGCAGACAAGGACCCCCCGTGCACCCGCCAGAGCTCACCTGCCCTTGCTGCCTTCCGGCCCTGGGGGAGTTCAGCGAGATGACGCCGCACGAGGGGTCTGCCGCCAAGCCTAGCCCATGCGACGGGCCCGTCCGCCCGCCGCCCGACCTTCGGCCCGGCGGACCAGGGCGCCGCGTTCCTCCGCTAGACTCCTACCCGCGGTCGGCCGGTTCACGGGCAGGCACGCTCCTGGAGGATTCGCCTAGTGGCCTATGGCGCACGCTTGGAAAGCGTGTTGGGGTAACACCCTCGGGGGTTCGAATCCCCCATCCTCCGCAGTGTGATGACTCGGGACATCGTTCATAGATGTCCCGAGTCATTCTCGTAGAGCGAGACTCCGGTCGCCGGTACGCCGGTCACGGCACGGCGGGCGACCGCTGACCAGCGAGGTGCCGGCCGTGCCGGCCAAGCTGGCGAGGGACGGCGGCTCTCTGGGTGACCGTGCACGTACGCTTGAGCACCAAGGCGCACGCCGGTCGCGACACCATAGCCAGGCACGACGCCCCGACTTCGCGCGTGGCGTCACCCGCCGTGGACACCACGCCGCGTACGCCATACCATGTCCATGCCCGGGGAGTTGATCCCCGTGGAAGTCGAAGGCTCGTGACCCGTCTGGGACGTGGCGCACGGGCCTTTCGCATGTCTGGCTACACCTGCACGACACGCTCGACGATCGGCCGAATCCGGCGCCGCCAGTCGCCATCACGCGCCCACGACCACGCGACGACATCGGGGATGGCGAGCAGCGGTTCCACGGTGGCCTTCGAGTGCTCGTACGACATCGTGTCACGGCATCCGTGTCGGCGGGTCTGCTCGACGAGGATCTGACGGTCACGGCCATCTTGCGACGGGTCCGAGTCGAACACGACCGACTCGCACGTCGTCGCGTGCTCAGCGACGAGCTGCTCGAGGCACGCCTTCCGGCATGCGATGTCCGTTCCGTGCACGCGACGGTCGGCCTCGTAGATCACTACCCGCAGATCAAGGGCGACAAGTTTCGCGACGATGAGGTGTTGCCGCGGCACCTTCTCGTGCTTCATGTGAACCCGCGACTGCCCCGGAGCGACGAGCTTCCGCATCTCCTTGCGGATGGCCGTGCTGTCCGCAGGCAGGACGATCCCGGCGACGAGCACGTAGCCCTTCGCCTTTGTCTCGTCGACGTACAACCGGTCGGCCACCCGCGCCCTCCCCGTCTTCGCGCTAGTCAGCGTGACAGATGCCGGTAGAGCCTCGGACGCGACACTCCAACCGCGTCCGCCGCATCCGTGACGGTCGAGCCACCCTCGATGAGCGCGCGGCCCCGAGCCCGGCGCGGGTGCGCTCCCGAATCAGGTCACGCTCGAAGGCGGCGAGACTCGCCCGGACGCTGAGGATCAGGCGGCCCGTCGCGCTGCCGGTGTCGATCTGCTCGGTGAGCGACCGGAAGGTGACGCCTCGGGCGGCAAGTTCGTCGATGGTCGCGATCAGGTGAGCAGTTGAGCGCCCGAGCGTGTCGAGTCGCCACACCACGAGCGTGTCACCGGGGAGCAGGGGCGCGCGGAGCCCGTCAAGCTGCGGACGGCTGGTCGTCGCACCACTCGCGGTGTCCGTCCAGACGCGCTCGACACCGGCTCGGCGCAGTGCGTCCTCCTGGGGCGCGGATGTCTGATCACCCGTGCTGACGCGGGCGTACCCGTGGACGTGGCCGGTAGCGCGGGCGGCCGTGTCGGGAGCCGTGGCGGAGCCCTGCAACACGCAGAATCAACCCGACGTGAGCAAACTCAGGTCCGGGTGGGGACTCTCGCGGTGCCGGGTGCTGCTACTTCGGTGGCCATCTGACCGTCGTGGTCTGGACGAGGCCGTCGGTCGTCTCGGTCTCCCAGGCGACGTAGTGGCCGGCGACGTGTGCGCGCCCGTGGTTGGTGGGCAGGTCGATGCGGGCGAGCTGTCCGGTGGCGCGGTCCAGGATGAACACGGGGTTGGTGTTCGGGTCGTTCGTTCCGCCGTAGGACCAGGCGAGCAGGTCGTCGCTGACGCCGACGTCGTTGACGAGCTGCGCACCCCGCTGCGCGGACGGTTCCTTGATCGCCGCGAGGTGCAGGTAGCCGTGGGCGTCGCGGGTGCTCAGGTCGGCGACGTAGGTGACCGGGCCCGCCGAGAACGCCAGGCTGGTGCCGGCACCGTGCAGCGCGAGCGGGTACTGCAGCATGTTGACGGGTTCGGGTCCCGCCGTGAGCGTGAACACCGGGGTCGGCTCGCGCTCTCCGAGGAGCGCGACTCCGGTTGCTCGCAAGCGGGTCTCGTACAAGGGCTGGTCGGGCACACCGGAGGTGTTGACGTCCCGCATCGACCAGGTCAGGACGGCGATGTGCCCGTCGACCACGACAGGGTCGGTCGCACCCCACGCCTCGGTGCGGATCGGGCCCGTGCCGTCCAGCGCCCGCGAGACGATCGCGTACGCCTGGCCCGAATCCGTGTAGACCCCGACGTCGGGGTGGTCCGCGACGAACGTCGCATCGACAGGGCGCAACGCCTCCCAGTACACGCGTCCGTCGAGCACCGCGACGTGCGGCAACCACCCCTGCTCGGAGCCCGGCAGCTCCTCTGCTCTCGCGACGAGACGAGGGCGACCGTCAGGACCGGCGGTGAAGATCCGCCACCAGTCGCTGACGTCGTCGGTGGCGAAGTCCTCGACCCAGGCGGTCGTCGCACCGTCGACGACCGCCGACACGACGGTGCGGGCTACGGGGTCGTCGACGGTCGTGGCGGTCGACTCCCAGGGTGCGAACCGGTCCCCGGCGAGGACCCCGACACGCCCCGGGCGGGTGTTCGGCACGGGCGCGTCCTGGACGCACGTCGCGCCGGGGTACATCGCGGAGAACCACGATCCGTCGTCGCGGAGCGTGACGAGGTTCGGCAGCCCGGTGCACTGCCCGAACACTGGCCGTGTCACACCGCCCTTCGCGGCGTCGCCGGCCGGCAGGCGCGTACCGATGTCGTCAGCGTCGAGGTCGTGCACGGGGACCGCGGTCCCGTCCGCCCACGCGACGGTGACCCGCCCGTTCGTCGTGCGGTCCACGACCCCCGTCGCAGCGAGCGTAGGTCCGGGACCCTGGGATCGGTCAGGCGTCGCCCTGGCGCTCCCGGCCGACGGTCCCGGATCGAGCGTCGTCCGGTGCGGCCCCGAACACCCCGCGATGGCCACGACGAGCACCGTCGCGGCCGCAGCCCTGCGCCAGCGGCCGGGAGCGCTCATCAGAAGATGATCCCGTTCCCCAGGTGCTTCTGGAGGACGCTCGCCGTGACGGGGAACTTCGCCAGCCCGTTCCCCCACGTGGAGTCCAGGTTGTGTGCGGGGTCTGCAACCGTCAGGTTCGACCCGCCGGAGGTGTACGCGGTGATCACCGTGTCCGCGCACCCCGCCCACCGACGCGTTCGTCCGTCGCCGGGATGACTGCGTGCTCCGTCTCGAGCCACAGCGCTCGGCACATCGAGCACCGCCACACCCGGAGCTTCTGCTCGCCGTCGTCGACGAGGTAGGGCTCGTGTCGTCCCGAGTGGGCGAGGCTCTCGCACTCGGAGCACGGCCGATCATCAGCGGACCGCGTGCTCACGCGACGGCCAGAGTCGTCCGTCACCACCCGGAATGGGACCTGCACGGGCCACGGTCCGACGAACTTGCCAGGGCTGGCGACAGCGACCGGAGCGGCGGCGACTGCCTCAGCGATCACGCGCGTCAGACGTTCACGCGTCTCGGCGAGCGAGTCCCCCCACTCGGTGGGTTCCGGGGTCGTGTGCGAGGGGTCGAGATCCTCGAGCACGACGAAGGTCGGTCGCGCGCCGGCCACCTCGAACGACGTGAGCACCCGCCAGACCGACCCGGGCCGCACCACGACCTCGCCCTCGTCCGGCTGCGCGGAGAACCGACTGATGTCGCGGCCCGTGCGGTTGAGCAGCGCGAGCACACGCGCCGTCCGGAAGTTCTCGCTCGCCACCCGGGGGTCCCGGGACGTGGCCAGGACGCCGGCCGCGACCCCGAGCGCCGGCGGCAGCGCCTCGGCATCACCGAGCCCACGGAACGTGAAGCCGCCGTAGGCGGGCAACTTGTCGATGGCGTCGAGGAACGCGCTGACATCGGTCACGCGAGGCTCCCCGTTCGGCCATCCTTGACCGGGACGACTGCCGCGACGGCCTCGCAGACGACGATGCGCGTCATCGGTCCCGCTGCCCGGGGGCCGGGCGGACCACGTGCGTGATCACGGGAAAGTCACCCTTCGTCGCGCTGATGCTCTCCGGACACAACGGGCCACCACGACGAGCGGCCGCCTCTTCGTTCGAGCGCTTCTCGCGCGCGTCAAAGTACGCCAGCCGATCCTCGCTCGACATCGCGACGAGATCCTCGATCGGGATGTCAACGAGATCGGGCACGGCATCGGGGCTTCGACCCGATGTCCAGTTCCCGCGTCGGGACGCCGTCACCGGACGCGTCACGCCTCTCCTCTGGCTAGTTCCGCGCTCAGAGACGCCACACCGTGTGGCGGTAGCTCGAACCCGTGTCTGTGCCCAGGATCGACCACCAGCCCCGTCTCGGGCGGCATTCGAACGACGAGCTGGGCGCCGGTCATCGACACGGCGTACGGAGCCAGCC
>Ga0206117_100599_pt1 | contig 32452 bp, 26 predicted proteins | sample 3A5Ametagenome_FD_177997 | JGI IMG/M metagenome (GOLD analysis project Ga0206117, IMG submission 177997) | Enriched microbial communities from leaf-cutter ant dump, University of Wisconsin, Madison, United States - 3A5A | ecosystem: Environmental > Terrestrial > Nest > Insects nest > Nest dump... | reverse complement strand
CTTCTGTCGCCTCAAGGACTGGCGGCGCATCGCAACCAGATACGACAAACTCGCAGCCAACTTCGCTTCAGCTTGCTACCTGGCAGCAATCGTCATCTGGTGGATCTGATTGAGTCTCGAACCTAGGCGTCAAGCTCAAAGCTCTCAACGTTTCGATCCACGCTCCCGCACGGGGAGCGACTACCCTCTCCGCCTCATCGCCGGGCGCCAATGAGTTTCGATCCACGCTCCCGCACGGGGAGCGACCGCTTCGGCGGGGCTTTTATTTTTTGATAAATACGTTTCGATCCACGCTCCCGCACGGGGAGCGACCCGCACGGACAAAAAGAAAAGCCGCCAGCTCACGTGGTTTCGATCCACGCTCCCGCACGGGGAGCGACGATCGTGTCATTGACGCGACTTTGCACGCCCACCAAGTTTCGATCCACGCTCCCGCACGGGGAGCGACCGCTGTTCGGGGCGACCCAGTCGAAGGTCACCTGTTTCGATCCACGCTCCCGCACGGGGAGCGACTGTAGTCCTGGGATGAAGCGGCCTGCACCAGGGTCGTTTCGATCCACGCTCCCGCACGGGGAGCGACTCGATGACACCTGCCACCTGACCGATGGCCGCCTGTTTCGATCCACGCTCCCGCACGGGGAGCGACACTTCGGTGAGCATGAAGTCTGGATCATGCTTGGTGTTTCGATCCACGCTCCCACGCGAGGAGCGACTGGGCAGGCACCGTGCGGCCGGAGACGATCACCCTCGTTTCGATCCACGCTCCCACGCGAGGAGCGACGGTACTCACGAGGCGATTGTAACCGAGCGGGAATGCGTTTCGATCCACGCTCCCACGCGAGGAGCGACTCAAGCTCATGGGCTTCGCCGGCAACCTGACCATGTTTCGATCCACGCTCCCACGCGAGGAGCGACGGCCGGCAATCTGTTGCAGATGGGCGCCGGTGAAGGTTTCGATCCACGCTCCCACGCGAGGAGCGACACGTCGGTGGCGGTGGGCGCCAATGGCGAGGATCCGGTTTCGATCCACGCTCCCACGCGAGGAGCGACTTGGCGCTGGGCATGGTGTGCGACTGGCTGACGAGGTTTCGATCCACGCTCCCACGCGAGGAGCGACGAGCGGACCGACTACACCGAGATCCACGGCCACGAGTTTCGATCCACGCTCCCACGCGAGGAGCGACATACGCGTCGACCAACGTCTCGGTGGCAGCACGGTTTCGATCCACGCTCCCACGCGAGGAGCGACTATAACCACGTGGGGTATCGCCTGGGATTGGTCCGTTTCGATCCACGCTCCCACGCGAGGAGCGACATGGGATGATCGAGGCGGCGGAGATTATTGAGTGGTTTCGATCCACGCTCCCACGCGAGGAGCGACATCTCCGACGCGGCCGACCGGCTGGCGCCCTACTTCGTTTCGATCCACGCTCCCACGCGAGGAGCGACGGCAACGGAGGCTCTCGCGGCGGCGATCGAGCGGGTTTCGATCCACGCTCCCACGCGAGGAGCGACTGGCGGCGCTGACGGCGCAGGTGCGATTTGCGCTGGTTTCGATCCACGCTCCCACGCGAGGAGCGACGCCCTTGGTGGCGTACGTCCCGGGCGTCCGCCGGCAGTTTCGATCCACGCTCCCACGCGAGGAGCGACAGTCAGCTCTTATCCTGTTGTGTTGACGAACAAAAGCTGGGTGGTGGCGCGAAGGATGGGGTGGCGCCTTTCAGGAGCGCCCAGTTACCTGACGCAGGCCAACGAACACGTACGATATCAATGATCTGCCACCGGTGCGAACCTGCCGGGGCTTTCCGCCTCGCTTCAGGTTCGCACCGACTACGGGCATGGCGGGAGGAGAGTCGCCACAGTTGCTCCTCATCGCCATGTGAAGGGATGCCCGCGCCCGAATGGCTCCCTATCCAATTTCAAAATGGCTCTGCTGATGCCTGCCTGAATGCCCGTACACCCTCGGCGACCGATTAACCGAGGTTCGAGACATGACCACGCCGACACCGCCCGGCCCGCCCAGCGACCGCACCCGCGTCCGCCGCTATCACTGGCTGGCCAAATACGATCGCGACACCATCAACGATATCATCGACGCCGGCATCGTGTCGCAGATCGGCTATGTCTTCCATGGTTCGCCCTTCGTAACCCCCACTTGCCACTGGCGGATCGACGATTGCGTCTACTGGCACGGGTCGGCCGCGAGCCGGATGATGAAGACGCTGGACCAGGGCGTTCCGGTCTGCTTCACCGTCACCCATCTCGACGGCGTCGTCTTCTCGCGCGCCGCCTTCAACCACAACATCCTCTATCGCTCGGTGATGGCCTTCGGCACGGCCGAACTGCTCGATGACGACGACAAGAAGGTGGCGCTCGCCGCCTTCACCGACCGGCTGGCGCCGGGACTCTGGGCCTATGCCCGGCCGCCGAGCGAGCGGGAGTGGCGTGCCGTGAAGGTGTTCCGCCTGAAGCTCGACGAGGTCTCGGCCAAGGTCGCCTCCGGCCTGCCCGAGGAAGACGAGGCCGACTATGCCACCGACCTCTGGGCCGGGCATGTGCCGCTGACGCTGACGCAGGGGGCGCCGGTGCCCGACGCCAAGCTGAAGGCAGACATCGACGCTCCGGACTTCGTCACGGCCTTCCGCTACGCCGGCCTGCGCTGATCGTCCTGGCACCGGCGATGGCGATGCATCCGCGACGCCACGGCGGTTCATGCCGTGGCGTTCAAACGGGTCGGTGGGGTCTCGCTTTTTGCAGGCGCGATAGGCGTTGCACCCCACCAGCATTGCATGAAAATGTCTCGACGCGCCCGAGACTTCGGGTAAGAGCCATTTTGGAACTGTCAGCGGCACCAATCGAGGCGCCACTCTGGAGAGGCGCATATGCCCAAGACGGCCATCACCGGTTCGCTCGTGAGCATCGGTGTCGACAAAGAGGGCAAGACGCCGGTCTACCAGCAGATCGCCCTTGCCCTGAAGCGCGCCATCGAGACCGGCAAGCTCGCGGCCGGCTCCAAGTTGCCATCGACGCGGGTGTTCGCCGAGGAGCTGGGCGTCTCCCGCAACACGGTGCTGAAGGTGTTCGAGGGGTTGATCGACGCCGGCCTGCTGGTCGGCCGGGTTGGCGCCGGTACCTTCGTCCGCGAGTTGGTCGATCCATTTGCCGGGGAAATGCCAGTCGCCGATGACGGTGAAGAGCGCCAAGTCTCCCCATTCCGCTCGCTGTCGCGGCGTGGCAAGGCGCTGGTCGCTTCGGCAACCGACGAGTTTGCCGAACGGCCGACCCCCTTCATGCCGGATCTGCCCGACCTCCGAGAGTTTCCCATCCGCAGCTGGCTGCGGCTTCTCAACGAGACATCCGGCCGGCTCACCGGCCAGATCCTGGGCGAAACGTCGAATGCCGGCTACGAGCCGCTGCGCCGGGCCATCGCCCAGCACCTGTCGGCCGCGCGGGGCATCCTCTGCGACTATAGTCAGGTGGTGATCACGACCGGCAGCCAGCAGGGGCTCGACCTCGTCTGTCGCATGCTGCTCGACGCCGGCGATCCGGTCTGGGTCGAAGAGCCCGGATACATCGGCACGCGCTCGATCATTCGCGCCAACGGCGGCATCGTCTGTCCGGTTCCGGTCGATGCCGAAGGCTTCCGCGTCGGCGACGCCGCCGACCAGTTCCCCGTTCCCCGCCTGGTCTGCGTCTCGCCGTCGCGCCAGTACCCGCTCGGCGCCCAACTTGCCGCTTCCCGGCGGATGGCGCTCTTGGATGTCGTGGAACGCAGCGGCGCCTTCATCGTGGAGGACGATTACGACAGCGAGTTCCTCTATGACGGGAATGCCATCCCGGCGATCTGTGGCAGCGACCGCGCGGCGCGCACTATCTACATGGGCACGTTCTCGAAGGTGCTGCTGCCGTCCTTCCGGCTCGGCTATCTCGTGGTGCCGGCCGACTTTCGGGACGCCTTCGCCCGCGCCCGCGCCGTGGTCGACCGGCATGCATCGCTGATCGAGCAGATGGTGCTGTCCGAGTTCATGAATCGCGGCCTGTTCGCCTCGCACATCCGCCGCATGCGCGCCCTCTATCAGGCGCGGCGAAATCAGTTGCTGTCAGGAATCGAGGCGTTGTTCGGCGGTGGTTGCCGCGCTGCAACGCCCAACAGCGGCACCCATCTGCTGCTTCCGCTCAAGGCCGGATGCGATGATGTATCCGTGGCGAGACGCGCCGCCGAGCGCGGGCTCGTGCTCAGGCCGCTGTCGCCTTATTTCATGACAGATCAGGCGCGACCGGGACTGCTTTTCGGCTTCTCTTCATTCAACGAGGCCGAGATCGGCCGCGGTCTCGACCTCCTGTCGTCCTTCCGCACGGAGATCGACGTGGAGCCCGTGGGGCACTGAAACGGAGGCGAGGCGATCCGATCCTGCCCGGGCTCGGCGCGAAAGGCGCAGGGAAGCCAAGATCAACGCGCGCTTCTGCTGGTTACGCGACAATTAAACGGCAGCGCTGCGAAGGGGCCTCAGGACGACAGAACTCCTCATCTACCAAGCTCCTTCCCCAGGAGACCGATATCGACCTCGACGCCTCTTCCAGCCCGAGGTCCTCGCATGCGCAAGGATGACAATTTATATAAATGGAACAGTGGGATAAGCCGCGCGCGAGCTCGTACTGTGCATCGCAAGCCCTATAGAGGGATTAACTCCTCTCCATTCACGAAAAACGCGATATCGCCTTGTTTCATATCGCTTTCCTGCCCTCCTCGCGAAGGCGAGGACCTCAGGACGAGAAGTCTCCTCGACCCCTATCACGCTCCCTTGGCCCACCGGCGCCCTCATCCCCTCTCAAACCGTCACTACCCTATCCGCCACACGCGCGAGCAGATGCGCGTCGTGGCTGATGGCGAGGATGCCGATGGCACGCTGGTTGGCGGCCTTGAGCAGTGCCGTCCAGATCTCCGCCTGGGCCAGCGGGTCGAGCATGGAGGTGATTTCGTCGGCGACGAGGTAGCGGGTGTCGGGCGCCAGCGCGCGCAGAATGGTGATGCGCTGCATTTCGCCGCCGGAGAGTTCGTGCGGGTAGCGCGAGAACCAGGCCGGCCGCACGCCGAGGGCCTGCGCCGTGCCGGTGTCGGGCGTCCACGCCTCGCCGACGATGCGGCGCACCGTCCAGCGCGGATTGGCGGCGAACACCGGGCTTTGCGACAGGAGCTGTACCGGGTTGAATCCGCGTTCGGGCAGCGGGGCGCCGTTGACCGTTACTGCCCCAGCGGTTGGGCGGAGGTGGCGGGCCAAGAGGCGGCCGATGGTCGACTTGCCGCGCCCCGACGGGCCGGAGAGGCCGACCACCTCGCCGGGGTCGATGGCGATATCCAAGTCGCGCACGACCAGCGGATCGCGCGGGCCGTAGCGGAAGGAAATGCCGCGCGCCTCAAGCATGGGCCGCTCCCTGAAACGTGTGCTGCGGCAGCGCCCGCCACAGCGCCCGGGCGTAGGGCGACAACCCCTCCCCTCCGTCGCGAAAGGTCGCGGCCTGCTCGGTCGCCACCAGCGCGCCATCGCGCAGCACCGCCACGCGGTCGGCCGAGGCCACCGCCGCTGCGAGGTCGTGGCTGATGACGACGACGCCCTTGCCCTCGTCGGCGAAGCCGCGCAGGAAGCCGAACACCTTCTCGGCATTGTCGGGGTCGAGCCCGTTGGTCGGCTCGTCGGCGATGATGAGATCGGCGTCGCCCACCGAGGCGATGGCCAGCATCACCCGCCGCGCCATGCCGCCGGAGAGCCGGTGCGGGTAGCTCTCGAGCACCGATCCGTCCAGTCCGAAGCGATCAAGCGCCGCCACCGCATCGCCCCGCGTGAAGCCCCGGCACCCCGCCCGCTTCGCCGCCCAGCCGATCTGCCGGCCGATGGTCGCCAGCGGGTCGAGATGGCTGAGCGACTGCGGCACCAGCGCGATGCGCCGCCCGCGCAGCGCGGCGATGCTGGCCACATCCAGCCGCTCGCCCTCGAAGCGGATCGAGCCGGTGACCACGGCATTCGCAGGCAACAGGCCGAGCACGGCGTGGGCGAAAAGGCTCTTGCCGGCGCCCGAGGCGCCGAACAGCGCCACCACCTCGCCGCGCTCCACATCGAGCGTCAGGTCGGCGAGGTAATCGATGTCCACCCGGTCGGCCAGGCCCCGGTAGCGGCGGAAGGCGACGGTGAGACGGTCGACGGAAAGAAGCGTCATGACTGGCTCCCGCGCGGATCTGTGAGCGTGCGCAGCCCGTTGCCGATGGCGTCGAAGGCCAGCACGGCGAGAAGCAGCGCGAGGCCAGGGAACAGGCCCAGCCACCACTTGCCGGCGGTGAGATACCTGAGGCTCTCCGACAGCAGCACGCCGATGGCCGGCGTCGTCGGCTCGATGCCGAAGCCGAGGAAGGTCAGCCCCGCCTCGTGCAGGATGGCGTGCGGGAACATCAGTACCAGCCCCACCAACAGCTGCGGCACCAGATGCGGCGCGAAGTGATGGCGGGCGATGTAGACGGGCGACTTGCCGAAGTTGCGCGACACCGTCACGTACTCCGCGCCCCTGAGCTGCAGGATCTCGGCGCGGAGAATGCGGGTGAGGCGCGGCCAGTGGGTGAGCGCCACGGCGACGATCACCGCGTTGGCGCCGCCGCCCAATGCAAAGGAGATCAGGATGAGCAGCACAAGGTGCGGCAGGCCCATGGTCATGTCGACGAGATAGGCGACCACAGCGTCGGCCCAGCGCGGCCCGCCGGCCGCGACAAGAGCCAGCACCAGGGCGATGATCGTCGAGGCGGTGGCGGCCAGCAGGCCGACGCGGAACGAAAGCGCCAGCCCCTTCAGCGTGCGGGCCAGCATGTCGCGACCGAGCGCGTCGGTGCCGAAGGGGTGGGCGAACGACGGGGCGGCGAGTCGTGACCGGAAGCTGGTGGCGATGCCGGCATCGCCCGACACAAGGGCGAACAGCACCACAGCGGCGAGCCCGGCGGCAGCCAGGGCGGCGACGATCAGCACCGCCTTGCGCGTGCCGAGTCGCGGCGCGGGGGCGACGCAACAGGCGTCGGCAACGGCGGTCATGGCCCGATCTCCCGGAGGTTGGCGTCGGCGAGGTCGATGCGCGGATCGGCCACCGCGTAGAGAATGTCGGCGATGGTGTTGCCCAGCGAAACGACCAGCGTCGTGCCCATGGCGATGGCGAGCAACAGCGGCACGTCGCCACGCACGCCGGCGGCAATGGTGGCGCTGCCGAGACCGGGATAGGCGAACACCTGCTCGGCCAGGATGGAACCGCCGAACAACTCGCCCAGCGAGGCGAACAGCACGGTGATGGCCGGCAGCGCCGCGTTGCGCGCGCCTTGCCGCAGCGCCACGTCCAGCCGGCCCGCCCCCTGCGCCCGCGCGTAGGTGGCAAAATCCGAGGCGAGGATGTCGATCATCTTGGCGCGGGTGTGGAGCGCGATCTGCGATATGCCGAGGATGGACAAGGCGACGAGCGGCAGGATCAGGTGGTGCAGCCGCTGCAAAAGCGTGGCCTCCCCCGGCAGCAGGCCGATCGGTGCCGCGCAGCACACCGGCGTCCAGCCGAGCGCCACCGAAAAGCCCATCAGCAGCAGGATGGCGATCCAGAAGGTTGGCGTCGACGCCAGCACATAGGCGTAGACGCGAATGATCCGGTCGCACCAGCCGCCCTGGAATGTGGCGGCGATCACCCCGAGCGCGAAGCCGACGACCCCGGAGAACAACCAAGCCAGCCCCATCAGCACCGCCGAGGCCGCAACGCGGCTGCCGATCACCTCGGCCACCGGCGCGTTGTAGGTGGCGCTCCAGCCGAAATCGCCCGAGGCGAGGTTGGAGAGCCAATGCAGGAACTGCACCGTCACCGGCTGGTCGAGTCCCCAGCGGGCGGCGATCAGAGCCCGCTGCTCCGGCCCCACCTTGGCGATGTTGGGCCCGAGATAGGCATTGACCGGATCGACTGGCGACATCTTGGCAAGCGCGAAGGCGACCACCGCCACCCCGGCCAAAAGCAGGGCGAGCCGGAGGCAGCGGATCGCGACAAATCGGCACCAGACGGACATGTTACTGGCAGGTCCACTTCCAGTTTTGCAAGGTCGCCGTCACGGGCCAGCCATGGCCGTGCGGCTCGATCTGCGTTTTGCCTATGTCGAGGCAACGACTGATGAAATAGACGTGGTCGAGGTTGACCATCCAGGCCGAGGCGGCGTCGCCCCTAGCCGAGAAGCCGGTCGCGCCGTCCCACTCCGCCTGCTGCCAGAAGGGGTAGGACGCCTCAAGGCTCGGCGCCGCCTGGGCCTTGTCGAAATAACCGTCGACGACGGCATTGTCGAAGTAGCCGGCGTTGTAGTAGCCGATGCCGGCAAAACCGCTCTGGTAGAGGCTGTAGACCTCCTGCGGGCTGTGGCTGCCCCAGCCGAACAGCACCGGCGTCGAATGCATCGCCCGCTCGATGCCCTCCCAGGTGTTGCCCTTCGGGCTGATCTCGATGCCCAGCGGCTTCATCTGCTCGGCCAACATCACGGCAAGGCCCTGCCGCACGCTGTCGCTCGAGGGGTAGATCACCGGGAAGGCGGCGCGGAGGCCATCCTTGACGCGGACGCCGTCGCTTCCGGGCACCCAGCCGGCCGCATCGAGCAGCGCCTTGGCCGCGTCCAGGTCCTCGCTCACCCTGGCTTCAGGGTTGGACCACGGCAGGTCGTCGGCCGGGCCATAGGCGGGCGTGCCGTGGCCGAGCAGCACCGCGTCGACCAGCGCTTGCCGATCGAGGCCGAGATTGATGGCCTTGCGTATGGCGATATCGGCGGTCACGTCGTTGCCGATCGGGTAGCCGCCGGCGTCCTTTTTGCCCTCGTCGGGCACCATCGGAAAGACGAGGCCGCGGTTGTCGACGGTGTCGGCGACCACCGCCTTGAAACCCTGCGGCAGCAGATCGGCCAGCGTCGCCGGCACCGACACCACGTCCACCTTGCCGGCGTTGGCGGCGGCGAGCGAGGTGTCCTCGCCGGTGAACAGGAAGGTGATGCGGGTGAACGGCGAGGTCGGGCCGTAATAGTAGGGGTTGGCCTCGACGATCAGTTGCTCGCCCTCGGTCCAAGACACCATGCGGTAGGGGCCGGAACCCACCGGCTTGCGGGCATAGTCGGCGCCGTGCCCGGCCGCCGGTACGATGCCCAGCGCGTAGAAGTTCTCGACGAAGGTGATCCACGGTCGCTTCAGCCTGATCACCACCGTAGCGTCGTCGGTGGCGACGGCGCTTTCCATGACGGAGAGGTCGACGACGCCGCCCGCCTTGGCCGTTTCGGTGAAGGTGAAGGCGACGTCCCGCGCGGTCAGCGGCGAGCCGTCGGAGAATTTCACGCCCTCACGCAGCTTGATCGTCCACGTCAGCCGGTCGTCGCTCAGCATCCATGCGGTGGCGAGATCGGGCGAAGTCGAAAGATCGGTCTCGCGGGTCAGCAGCGTCGACTGGAACAGCGGATGCCCATAGCGCCCCCAGCCCAGAATGGGATCGTACCCGTCGTCCGGCTCGCCGCCGATGGCCAGCACCAGCTCCGTCTTGGGCGCGGCAAGGCTCGTGGTGGGATGAAACGCCACGAGGGCGGACACCGCCAGAAGGGCGGAAAGACAGGTGCGGGTGGACACAGCAATACTCCTCGCTCGCGCCGAAGCGCGGTCGTTGCACATCGAGCAAACCGGAATGCGAGGCGACCTTAAGACCGAGTCGAGTATGATGTCTAGGCAAAAACATCATACGATAGATCCGGAAAACTATCCATTTCCCCGAGGAGACCGATATCAACCGCTCGCCCCATCCTGCCTGAGGTCCTCGCTTTCGCAAGGATGACGGCCTGATAGGAACGGGAGCCCCTTCCGGTCACCGAAGCGCAGCGGAAACACGCCGCATCTCTTTGTTTTATATCAATTAACCGTCATCCTGGCGAAGGCCGCTTGAATTCGCGCGCGAATTCAAGGTGTACCTCAGGACGAGAACGCACCTTGGCTCATATCAAGCTCCCCCAAACCTCACCGGAGCCCGATATCACCCTCGTACCCCTTCCTGCCCGAGATCCTCTGCTTTCGCAGAGGAGGACAGCATGATGGAGGCCGGAGCCCGATATCGCGCTCCATCTCCACCCTACGTCTCCACCACCCGGATCTCTGGCGCGCCGTCGATCACCAGCCGGATCTGCCCTCGTTCGGGGCGGAGGATGCGGACGGGGCCGCCGCGTTCTTCCAGCCTGCGGCGCAGCAGGATCAGGCGCGTTTCGAGGTTGTCCTTGAAGTCGGGCAGGTTGAACGTGCGGTCGCGGCGGATCTCGCGGTTGGAGAAGTCCGAGCGCCCGGTTTCCACGTAGCTGCGCACGAAGTGATAGAGCAGCCGCCCCGGCACGCCGCGAATGACGTAGTCGTTGTCGATGAACACGCCGCCGTCGCGCGGAAAGAACTGGAAGCTGAAGGCCTCCTCGGCCTGCGCTGGCCCGTTCGCCGCCGCGCCGCGCATGCCGGTTTCCCCCATGGCGTCGGTCAGCTCGAACAGAGCGAGGCTCGCCGCCATCTGGCGGGCGATGATCTCCAGCGCCGCCTCGTCGGCATGGGAAAAGGCGAAGCTCTCCTCGGACTCGGCGAAGATCACCCCGGAGAGCCGGCCGCCGGCCATCAGCGGCACGGCCATCTGGCACTGCGGCTCGGCGATAGCCGGCAGGGGGATGTCGTCCCGCGACAGGCCGCTGGCCAGCGCCACCGCCGAGGCATAGCGCTGGCCGCGCCGCATGTCGGCAATGCGCACGGTGAGGCAGCGCTCGGCGGCGACGCCGATGATGCCCTCGCCGAAGGCGATCTCGGCGCCGAAGCCGTAGTGCGGATAGCCGTGGCTCGCCACCGTCGTCAGCTTGCGTCCGTCGCCGTCGGCCAGGAGGATCATCGAGTGGCGAAAACCGCAGCGCTCCTCCAGCAGTTCCAGCGTCCGGTCGAGCAGAACCTCGGCATCGGCAATGCGCGTCAGCTCCCCGGTGGCGGTGGCCGCCTGGGCGAGCAGGTCGCGCCCCACCTCGGGGCGCGCCGGCGGGCTTTCCAGCGGGGCGACCGGCTCGATGCGCCGGCAGTCCTCCACCCGGTAGATGTCGACCGCCCTGAGCTTCAGCATGTGCGACTTGCCCTGGAGGCTGGCCATCACGTCGAGCTGCGCCGCGATGCGCTCGAAGATCGGTCCGGACTGGGCGGAGCTTTCGAACGTCAGGTCGAGGCAGTGCTGCAGGCTGGTGCGCCCGTCCAGCACCACCACCGTCGCCCGCCCGGTGAGGCGCACGTTGGCGGCGGTCTTGGAGAAGAACTGGTTGGACAGCGCCACGTGGTCGCCGTCGACATAGTGGACGTGCGACAGGTAGGAGACGTTGGGCATGCCCGAGGCGTCGGTGGTGGCGATCACCGAGGGCATGATGCCCTCGAAGCTGTCGCGCAGGGCTTCCAGCGGAACGCCCGTCATGCCTCCCTCCGCATCCGCTCGCCGGCCTCCGGGCCGGGCGTCTGAATGAACAGATCCGCCGGCCAGAAGCGGATGGCGACGAGGTCGGCGTTGGAAAACACCGTCGAAAGCTGCAACCGGCTGACGCCGAGGCCGGCCATGATCGACAGCATGGTGTCGAGGTAGCGCTGGGCGCGCGCCTTCTGCTCCTCGCTCGCCTGGCTGACACCGATGATCTGCCCCTTTACCTGCAGGCATTTGTAGTTGTCCGGCTGGCAGACCGTCATGGCGATGGGCGCGCCGCTCTTGGCGTTGGCAAAAAACTCGGGCCACTGGGTGGACGAGGCCAGCAAGGTGAGGTCGCCGACGTCGGGATCGAAGGCGGCGCCGCAGCCCCGGCCGATGTGCGGCCGCATCACCGCGTCGCGCGTAGCGGCGATCATCATGACGTTGCCGGAAAGAAAGGCGGCGACATCGTCCTCAAGCATGGGAGATTTCCGGTCTGGTCGGGGGAACCACCAGTCTTTTAGCACGCCTCCGGCGCCGGCACACGCGGGCGGCGGACGGTAGGAAACATTTAGGAATCCGGCGCCGCCCTTAGCAAGCTTTTAGGAAGCTCCGTCCGAGGGCCGGCTGTATTGCCTCGCCTCGCCGCCCGACAGGAGCGCGGCATCGAGCAATCCCCCGGAGATCATCGAGATCATCATGACCCACGCAGACCTTCTCGGCCGCGTTCCCGCGCTGGACGGCCGCTACGACATCTACGGCAACATTCACAAGGGGCTTCGTCGCACCGAGTGCCTTCTTCTGGCCCGTCTGGGCGCCAACGACTTCGCCGACGCCGCGGCCACCGACAAGCTGCTCGCCGACATCCGCCGGCTCCTCGCCCTGGCCGCCGCTCACGTCCGCCACGAGGACGGCGAGATCCACGCGGCGCTGAACGGGCGCGGCATCGCCACCGAGCTGGTCGATGCGCAGCACGACGATCACCGCGCTGCCTTCGCCGCACTCGAAAGCGGGATCACCGCCGTCGAAACGGCCCCTACCGCCCATCGCGCCGAAGCCGGCCGCGCGCTCTACCTCGCCTTCGCCGCCTACATCGCCGACGATTTCGCCCACATGCACGAGGAGGAAACCGTCACCGCCCCGCTGCTCTGGCGGCATTTCACCGACGAGGAACTGCTGGCCATCGAGATGCGCATCATCGCCTCACTGCCGCCCGAGGAGAACATGGCCTTCACCCGCATCATGCTGCCGGCCATGAACCCCGATCAGCGCGCCGCGCTGGTGGGCGGCATGCTCCAGGCGATGCCGCGCGAGGTGTTCGCCGCCGTGGTCGAGTTCGCCATCCGTCCGTCGCTGACCGAGGCGGACTTCCAGGCCCTCCGCCTCAGCGTCGGTCTCGCGGCATGAGCCGCCGAGCGCCTTCGCCAACGGCCCCTGCTCCCTTCCCCTCCTGTCCCATGAGATCGACCATGCTTGCCAGACTGACGCTCGCCACGCTTCTCTTCGCCTGCCCCACCCTGGCGCTCGCCGCGCCGGACGCACCCGCGCCGAGCGGTCGCTACGAACAGGATGGCGCCCACACCAGCGTCACCTGGCGCATCGACCACTTCGGCCTCTCGCGCTACACGGCCCGCTTCGTCGGCGCCAAGGCCCGCCTCGACTGGAACCGCGACGATCCCGCACGATCGACGCTCGCCGTCGAGATCGACCCGCGTCAGGTCCGTACCGACTTCCCCGTCCCCGAGGTGGAGGACTTCGACGCCAAGATCGGCTCCGGCGCCGACTTCCTGGCCGGCAGTCCGATCGGCTTCATCTCCGAGCGCATCGTGGTGGAGGGCGAAAACGCCGGCCGGGTGTTCGGTCAGCTGACCCTGCGCGGCAAAACCCGCCCGGCCGTCATGGAGGTCACCTTCAACGGCTCCATGGCCGAACACCCGATCGAAAAGATCGCCAAGCTCGGCTTTTCCGGCCACATGCGCATCAAGCGCTCCGACTGGGGCCTCACCTTCGCCCTCCCCGCCCTCGGCGACGAGGTCGACATAGCCATCGAAACGGAGTTCCGCCCGGAAGCCACGCCCTCGGAAGCGAAGTAGCGAAGGGAAACGGCAAGCCGACGAGGCGACCCTCTCCCATCCCTTTCCAGAGGCCCCTTGCGAAAGCGGTGCCTCGGGAAGGTGGAACGCGGCCGATATCGCCGCCCTACCGGCCCGGATCCAGGTGGGCGAAGGCGAGGTCGAACAGGCTGTTCCATTCGTCCTGGAGGTCGATCCGGTCGGGCTTGCGCAGCCAGCGCAGTTGCAGCCCGTCCATCATGGCCAGCACGTGCCGCGCCACGTGCTCGGCGTTGTCGACGCCGCGGATCGAGCGGGCGAACAGTCCCAGCGCCATGTCTTCGCGGTCCTGGAAATAGGCGTGGGCGGGGTGGGTCGGCTCCAGCGACTCGGCGTTGAGCACGCTGTAGAGGCGGACGATTTCCGGCTGGCCGGCGTTGCGGCGGATCAGGGCGGTGCAGAGCTGACGCAGCGTCACCGGCAGTGGGTCGAGGTCGATGTCGGCCCGGTCGAGCCCCAGAAGGCCGGCCAGCGCCTGGAAGTCGGCCTCGTCGCGATACTCCAGCACGGCGATCAGAAGACGCGCCTTGTTCTGGAAGTGATGCAGCACGCCCGCCTCGGTGATGCCGCAGAGCACGGCGGCATCCCTCAGCGTCACCCCCCAGAAGCCGCGTTCGGCAATCAGCTGGGTCGCCGCCTCGATGATCTGCGAGCGGCGCTCGTCGGCCGATTTGCGCTCGCGCGTCAGTCGGGGCGGGGGTGAAAGGTCGCGGGCCAAGGAATCATCTCTCTTCGTAAATTCACGGATGGCCTTCTTATAGCACATCTTTTTCGCCTCCGTGAGCGTCGTTCCCTGGCTTTACAGAATACCTAGTATGTATTAAGTAAGCCTCATCGACATTTCGAGGGAGGACCAGAATGACCCTACACCGCCCCCATGCGGAGGCGGCGCCCGACGCTGCGCGTCCGGCGCCCGAGACCTTCACCCAAGCCGTCGACCGGGTGCGCAAAGGCGCCGACCCCAAGGCCGAGGCGCGCGCGCTCTACGCCCTCATGACCGATCATGAGCGCCTCTGGCTTCTCGACGGCGACCAGCCCTTCTGGGAGGGCATGCTGAGCCTCGTCGAGGACGGCTACAACGTCTATCCCTATGTCATGGGCGCGGTTGACCGGCTCGGCGTTCCCGGCGTGCGCTTCGCCGACGGTCCGCGCGGATCGGTGCTCGGCCGCTCGACCTGCTTCCCCGTATCCATGGCGCGCGGCGCCACCTGGGATGTCGAGCTGGAAGAACAGGTCGGCGAGGTGATCGGCCGGGAAATCCGCGCCCTCGGCGCCAACTTCTTCGGCGGCGTCTGCATCAACCTGCCGCGCCATCCGGCCTGGGGCCGGGTGCAGGAAACCTATTCCGACCAGCCGGTGATCCTCGGCGAAATGGGCGCGGCGCTGACGCGCGGCATCCAGCACCATGCCATGGCCTGCGCCAAGCACTTCGCACTCAACAGCATGGAGAACGCCCGCTTCTCGGTCGACGTCACCATCGGCGAGGCCGACCTTCAGGAGACCTTCCTGCCGCACTTCAAGCGCGTCATCGATGAAGGCGCCTTCGCGGTGATGAGCTCCTACAACTCGGTCAACGGCACCTGGGCCGGTCAGAATGCCGACCTCCTGACCAAGACGCTGCGCGACACCTGGCACTTCGAAGGCTTCGTCATCACCGACTTCATCTGGGGCATGCGCGATGGCGGCAAGGCGCTGGTCGCCGGGCTCGACGTCGAGGCGCCGATGCGCCAGCAGCGCGGCGAACGCCTGCGGGCCGACCTCGACAGCGGCAAGTGCACCTGGGCCGAAGTGGAGCGCGCCGGACTGCGCATCCTGAAGACGCAGTTGCGCTACTATGCGCAGCGCGATGCCGCCGAGCCGGCGCCGTCGGTGGTTGCCTCGTCCGAGCACGTCGCCCTCGCCCGCGAGGTGGCCGGCCGCGCCATGGTGCTCCTGCGCAACGAAACGGTCGGGGCCACTCCGGTGTTGCCGCTCGATCCGAAGAGGCTCGCATCGCTCGCCGTCGTCGGTCGGCTCTGCGACACCGCAAACACCGGCGATCTCGGATCGTCGTCGGTGCGCGCGCCCTATGTCGTCACCCCGCTCGCCGGCCTTGCCAAGGCGCTCGGCGGCTCGGGCGTCCTCGTCCACTCCGATGCCAGCGGCGACGCCGCCAAGGCTGCCGCGCTGGCCGCCACCTCCGACGCGGCTGTGGTCGTCGTCGGCTACACCTCCGCCGACGAGGGCGAGTTCGTCGACGGCTCGGTGGCCAGCCGCGCCGATCTCCTGGCCCTCTACCCCGAGGCGCAGGACGACGCGGAACGGCGCCAGCGCGACAAGGTGCTCGCCGCGCTCGGCGGCGGCACCAGCGTGGTCGGCGGCGGCAAGGCCGGCGGCGATCGCCTGTCGCTGGAGCTGCTGCCGGAGGACGTGGCGTTGATCAAGGCCGTCGCCGCCGTCAATCCTCGCACCGTCGTGGTGATCGAGACGGCCGGCGCCGTCATCGTCCACGACTGGAAGGATCTGGTGCCCGGCATCCTGCTCGGCTGGTATGCCGGCATGGAAGGCGGCCACGCGCTGGCCGACGTGCTGTTTGGCAAGCGCAACCCAAGCGGCCGCCTGCCCTACCCCATCCCGGCCGATGTGAAGGACACGCCCTTCTTCGACAGGGACGCCAAGGCGATCACCTACGACCATTGGTACAGCCATCGCCTGATGCAGAAGAACGGCGTCGAGGCCGACTTCCCGCTTGGGTTCGGCCTGTCCTACTCGGCCTACCGACTCTCCGACATGCAGGTCGAGCCGGCCGGCGGGGACGCCGTCATGGTCCGCGTCAGCGTCGCCAACGTCGGTGCCATGGCCGGCCACCATGTGGTGCAGGTCTACGGCACGCGCCGCGACGGTGACCGTGCCGACGAGCGTGAGCTGCTCGGCTTTGCCGTGGTGGATCTCGCCGCCGGCGAACGGAAGACCGTCGAGGTGAAAGCCTCACTGCTGCCGCTCGGCCGATGGGACGCTGCCGTCCGCCGCATCCGCGTCGCCGCCGGTCTGGTCGCCATCGAGGCCGCCGGCTTCTGGGGCGATCCCGATCGCCTGTCAGCCACCATCAATGTCACTGGCAACATCGCTGGCAACTGACCCCCCATTTGCCAGGCCGACCCGCCGCCGGGGCCTCAAACCCTGATCCCCGGCGGCGTGGTTGATCCCTTCGGAGATTTCCCATGACCGTTGTTCCCTCGTCCCAGGACGAATCCGTCCTTCCCTGGTCGGCCTCCATCGGCGATGCCGACCAGCCGAAGGTTCCCTATCGCCTCGGCATCGCGCTGTGCGCCGGCGTGCTCTTGTGGCTCGGGCCTTATTTCGGCACCGCTACCGTGCTCTTGCCGGCGCGTGTCGCCATCATCGACCCAGGCAACAAGGCCAACATCATCGCCATGCTGTCGATCGCGGCCATGGTGGTCGCCACGGTGGCCAACATTCTGATCGGCGCCCTGTCCGACCTGACGCGCTCGCGCCTCGGCCGCCGCACGCCCTGGCTGATCGCCGGCTCCGTCGGCTCGGCGGCAATGCTGATCGTGATGGGCAAGGCTGACAGCGTCGGTCTGCTGCTCGTCGAGTGGTGCATCTTCCAGGTGTTCCTGAATGCCATCGTCGCGCCGCTCCTGGCGGTGATCTCCGACCGGATCGCCCCGGCCCACCGCGGCACCATCTCGTCGATCTACGCCTTCGGCTTCACTCTCGGCCTCTACGGCGGGCAGTACTTCAACGCCCGCTTCCTCGACGACCTGATGACCGGCTTCGTCTCCATGGCGGTGCTGATCCTGCTCTCCGGGCCGATCGCCGCACTGATCATGCGCGAGGCCTCCAGCCGGCCGATGCCGAAGCGCGTCCTCAACCGCGACATGATCCTCGACAACTTCAGCATTCCCCGCCGCAACGCCCGCGACTACTACCTCGCCCTGTTCGGCAAGCTGATGATCACCACCGCCACCTTCGCCATCCAGGGCTATCAGCTGTTCATCCTCACCGACTACCTGAAGGTGGCCGAGGGGGACGTCGGCCGGCAGATCGAGCTGATTTCCATCATCCTGATGGTCACGGCGCTGGCCATGGCGCTGGTGGCCGGCCCGATCTCCGACAAGATCGGCCGCCGCAAGGGCCCGGTGGCGCTCGCCGGCCTGATGGTCGCCATCGGCGCGCTGGTGCCCTTCTTCTCCACCGCGCCCTGGACCATGCTGGTCTACGCGCTGATCGCCGGCATCGGCAGCGGTATCTTCAACTCGGTGGATCAGGCGCTCAACGTCGAGGTGCTGCCCAACGCCGCCACGGCGGCCAAGGACCTCGGGGTGCTCAATCTCGCCAACACCGGCGGCCAGATCCTCGGCCCCGCCATCGCCGCCGTCGCCATCTCGGCCATCGGCTACCAGATGATCTTCCCGACGGTCGCCGTCGTCGCAATCATCGGCGTCGTCATGATCGCGATGATCCGCTCGGTCCGCTGAGGCAACTCCCAACAGCGACACAAACAGCAAGGGCCGCCCCAAAGGCGGCCTTTCGCCGTCGGCGCACCCAAGCATGCGGCTATTTTATTGTTATATATCAGATTCTTGATATCCTCGCGGAGGCGAGGACCTCGGGCAGGAAGGGGCGTCGGAGCCGATATAGGGTGCGCTTGCTCGTCGTTTTCGATAGAACCACCGGCAGCACCTTCTCGTCCTAAAGCCCGCAATCGGCCGCCGTCAGGGTGATCCTCGCCCGCTCGCGCGCGCCGTCGCCGTAGCTGTTGATTACCGTGGCGCCGGCTTGCAGCAGAGGAATGAAGGTCCGGCCGTCGCAGACCTCGTTGCGCGCCATGACGGTGAAGAAGGTGGCGAATATCGGATTGCCGCGCTCCATCTCGGCGAGGACCCTCGGCGTGATCAGGAACGTCCTCAGAAGCTCCTTTCCCTGCGCCGAGTGGGCAAGCTGCGGCACCAGCTTGTCGCCGTCGGGCTCCGGCGGTGCCTCGGTCGCCGCCTCCAGCGTCTTCTCAAGCCCGATCCGGCCCAGCATGTGCTCGACACGCATCTCCGGCGGGAAATCCTCATTGACCACAAGGCTCACAATGGTGCGCGCGTCGATTTCTTCCGCCGCGACATAGGCCAGCCCCAGCAGCGCCAGGCCGGCAAGGCCCGCGGCGATGGGCATTGCCGTCCGCCGGGACCGCACGACAACCTCGGCCGCACCGCGCCCATCTGCCGTCTCGCGTTCGGGCGCGATGAGCAGCAAGACATTGGCGATCGGAACGAAGGCAAGCACCGCCGCCTTGCCGTGCCCGTAGGCGCTGCGCGACCGCAGGACGGCAAGGTGCCACAGGCCAAAGCCGCAGGCAGCCTGCACCAGCGCCCAGAGCACCACCTTCCAGCCGACGTAACCGCCAAAGACCGCCTCCCGCGTCGGGATCAGAAGGGCAAGGGACACCGCCGCCGCCAGAATGAGTGCGCAGTTGCCGAGGAAATACAGCCCCCGCCCCAGGCGCGCGGTGCCGCCGCGCGGTTGGAACAGCGCCGCGAACAGCCCGCCGATCGCCAGAAGACACAGCCCGGCCGTCTGTATCCGCCAATCGGCATCGAGGCTGAAGCCGACCGCCCTGTATTCCAGCGTCATCATCTGCGGCCAGCCGCCGATCAGCCCGGCAAGGCGCGACCAGGCCCCTACCTCCGGCTTGAGATGGCAGTCCTGCCGGGTGATGGCCATATCCCCGAGCTGCCGCCCGCCGCCGTCGACATAGATCTCGCGCATCGTCGCCCCGGCCTTGACGAGCGGCGCCTTGAGCGCAGCGGAGCACGCATCGTGCCGGACCTCGCTCCAGAAAGCCTCCGTCAGCGGCGCGTTGCCGGTGTAGGTGTAGGTCGTGGTGAGCTCGCTGCCCGATGCCTCCATGTCCGACAGCGTCAGGGTGTCGGACAGTTGGTAGGGTGGTGTCGCCAGGTCGGCGATGAAGACGGCCCCACCGTTCACCCCCCTCACGTTCACGAGGTACTGAACACTGACGTCCAGCGGCACGCCCTCGGCATCGCCAAAGGCGCGCGCCACGTCGTTGACGAGCAGCGAGCCGAAAATGTTCGCCCCCGTCAGCAGAAGGAGGCCGGCAAACGCGGACGCCACTCCGGCGCCGCTGACAGGCCCCACATCCTCCTGTCGCTCTTTGGGTATCCGCGACGGCGCCAGCACCAGCCACAGGTTGACGAGCGGCACGAAGGCCAGCGGCGCCGCCTTGGGGTGGCCGAAGGCATCCAGCGAGCGCGCCGCCGACAGGAGGCCGATGAGGAAACCGCCGACCACCGGCCCGAGCATCAGCTTGATCATCAGCGGCCAGGCCGCCCCGGCGACGATCGCCGCCGGCCCCGATGCCAGCCAATACTGGGAAACGCTGACGGCCATGACAAGAACGGTGGCCCAGAAGAAATACGCCGGCCGCCGCAGCGGCTTGGTCAGCCAGAAGCCGGCGATCGACCCGATCAGCCCGCCGACGCACGTCAGGCCATAAACCCCCATCCACAGGTCGTCCGGCACCTGGATGAGATAGGCGGTCGCGACCGCTTCCAAAGCCATGCCCCCCACTCCCGCCTAGTCAGTCAGCTCTCGCAATTGCCCCACGTCACCGTCACGGTCTCGATCTCCAGGCCTTGCCTGTCCCGATAGGTTTCCTCGATGGCGGCTCCCGCCTTCATCAAGGGCACCAAATCCTCTTCCTCGCAGGCGCGCTTCACCACCGCGCCCCGGATCAGCTTGCCGAGTTCGGGGTCGGAAGGATCGACCAGCTTGGGGTCGTCGGAATCGATGAGAAAGGTCCGCTTGAGTGTCGTGCCATCCGCGCTGTGACCGATCTTTCTGATCATGCCGCTTGGCTCTTCCGGCCCCACGGGCACACCGGCGATCAAGGCGATGGTCTTCTCCACGCCATCCCTGTTCAGCACGTATTGAACCAGCGCGCCGAACGGAATCCCCTTGGCCGTGACCAGCGCCGACCGCTTCAGCTTGTCGATCTGAACCAGCGCCATCAGGGCCACGGCGATGACGGCAATCCCCGCGATCAGCCGGGTGGCGGCAGGACCAGACGAGCGCTCGCGGTGGATCGAACCGGGCGCATCACGGACGACGGCGAGCTCCCCCTGCCCAGAGGTGAGGAACAGCCAGAGATTGGCCAGCGGCACGAAGGCCAGCGCCGCCAGTCCCCAATGGCGGCCCGCGTGGTTCAACCGCGCCAGGGAGAGGCGCCACAACGCAAAGCCGCAACCGACCTGCACCAGCCCCCAGAGCGCCAGCCACTCCGCCATGTGGCCCTTTTCAACGGCGTTCCGCGTCGGCACCAGCATCCCCTTGGACAGCGCCATTACCAGAAAGACGACGCAGCAGCCGAGGAAATACGACGGTCTCGCCAGGCGCGCGCTCGATATGAACAGCAGCGCCGACATCGCAGCGCCCAGCACGGCCAGCGCAAAGGCGGAGGCCCAGATCTGCCACTCGCTCCGCACGATGAAATCGATCGCCAGTTCGTCCGTCACATCCCTCTCCCAATCGCCCCGCCGCCTCCATGCCCCCGCGTGCCCAGCCATAACGCAAGAGCGAACCAAGTCGTTTCAGCAGCCCAAGGTAGCAATCTATGCAGGCATCACGCGACGAACAATCGCAGTCCTGCGGACCTCGATGGAAATAACGACAAGGGGGCTGGCTGCCCTTGCGGGAGCACGTTCGAAGGCGGCGAAGACGATATCAGGCTGTCATTCTTGCGAAGGCGAGACATCGGTCGGGAGGGCGCTCAACGCCTCCCACCCCATTCACGCCGGGAAACCAGATATCGCGGATATGCGACAACATAGAATTACGTAAGTATTCGCCGGAAGCCTCAGGAATTACCTCGGCAAAAGCGCCTGTGCGATGCCAAAAAACACCCTATGCCGCACCGATGAACGGGCTCGCCCCCGGGGCGCGGACCGTCTGGCAGCTCGACGGCCGTACAGAACAGAGCGCGCAACGCCAAGCATAACCCTGAAATTCAGCATATATCACAGACACATGGCGTCGGGCATGGCGCCCGCCATTCACCCCCCGTTAAAGCCCGGGGGCTATTTCTGCCAGGGAGATACACTACCCTTGGACTTTCTTTCCATGCGACTTCAATTTCTTTTTATACTGCTTTTCGCATCCATCTCCTTCTTCGTGGCAAATGTCACCGTTCGCGCCGAAGACACCCCAAAGGATGTTCTGGTCGGAATCTATGTGACGAACTTGTTCAATATCGATTTCTCGAAAGGCGATGTCGACGCTCAGTTCTGGGTATGGTTCGACCATTCCGTCGCCGAGTTCGACACACGAAACGACATCGAAATCATCAATGCCCGATCCACAAAGCAGATTACCCATTCTCGATCCGATGTTGACGGACACGGCTTCTGGGATGCGACCAAGTACTCCACCACGCTGAAGCAGCGGTGGTCGATCTCGAACTATCCCTTCGACCGGCAAACCATCAAGATTGGGCTGGAAAGCACGGTGCAGGACTCGAGAGAGCTCAGGTTTGTTCCGGATCTGAAGGGAACCAAGATCAGCGAGGACCTGCAGCTCGATGGATGGACCGTTGAGGATCTGCGCCTCATACCGTCGGAGGTGACCTACAAGACCGCCTATGGCGACCCGACCTTGAGCCCTGACGGACCCAGCCGGTTTCCCAAGGTCACCGTGGAGATCGATATCAAGCGCCACGGCTGGCGTCTGCTGTTCAACATGTTCGTCGGCTTCGTCCTGGCGATCTCCCTGGCCGGCATCGTTCTGACCAGCCTCGCCTTCGAGCGGTTGTCGAGCGTCATCGAGATGGGGCCACAGCTGTCGCTTGGTACCGGAGCGCTCTTCTCGATCATCGGCGCCGGCTACATATTGCAGAACGGCTTGCCACCGACGAGCGAGTTCAGTCTTGCCGACGCCTTCCAGCTCACGGCGTTCTTCGTCACCTTCATGACGATGCTGTCGGTCTTCGTGGTGCACGTCCTGAAGCGGCACGACAAGCCGAAAGCGGCCCTGACCTACGGTCGGATCTGCTTCGGAGTATACTTGGCAATCCTGACTTTGATCGCTTTCAGGGTGGGTGCCGCCGTTACCAGTTGAGCCAACAAAGCCGGATGCTCCGTCGCCCGCGGGTCGGCGCTTGGAGTGGCACCACGCATCCGGCGGGGTGGCCCATCGCCTCCCTTCGCCGGCGCTTCTCATACCCGTTCCGCTTGATCTGGCCCCATCCAGCTCAAGCGGGTTTCGGCGTGGCCGGCCGGCGCCCGGTCGGGCGCTTTCGCTTCCGTCGGTTTCCGCCCGGAAGGTCGAAACCTGACGGAAACGGTATCGATCCTCAGCTCCTCATCCCCGCGAGGTTCATCAGCAGGCGGAACAGCAGGGCGACCACGGTAAGCGCGGCGATGCTGCCGGCCCAGATGGCCACCAGCCAGCCGACGCGGCGGAGCCACAGGCCGCGCGGCGCTTTCTCGGCGGCCATCAGTGGTAGCCCTCCCCGGCTTTCACCTTGCCGCGGAACACGTAGTAGGACCACGCGGTGTAGGCGAGGATGAAGGGGATGATGAACAGCGCGCCGACCAGGGCGAAGCCCATGCTCTGCGGCGGCGCGGCGGCCTGCCAGATCGACATCGATGGCGGGATGATGTTCGGCCACAGGCTGATCGCCAGCCCTGAATAGCCGAGGAACAACAGCGCCAGCGCCAGCACGAAGGGCGCGGCGTGGCTATCGGCGGCGAGCATGCGGATCAGCAGCCAGCCGGCCAGCGCCACGCAGAGCGGCACCGGCGCGAAGTAGTAGAGATTGGGCAGCGAGAACCAGCGCCCGGCGATGTCGGGATGGGCCAGCGGCGTCCAGATGCTGACGGCGACGATGGTCGCCAGCACGACCAGCGTCACCGGCTTGCCGAGCTCGCGCATGCGCCGCTGCAATCCGCCCTCGGTCTTCATCACCAGCCAGGTCGAGCCGAGTAGCGCATAGGCGACGACGAGGCCGAAGCCGGTGAACAGACTGAACGGCGTCAGCCAGTCGAACACGCCGCCGGCATAGGCGCCGCCCTCCACCGGAAAGCCGTTGATGAAGGCGCCGAGCGCCAAGCCTTGCGAGAAGGTGGCGGTGTAGGAGCCCCAGATGAAGGCCTTGTCCCAGAAGGGCTTGTGGCTTTCGTCGGCCTTGAAGCGGAACTCGAAGGCGACGCCGCGCCAGATCAGGCCGGCCAGCATCAGCATCAGCGGCAGGTAGAGCGCGCTGAGCACCACGGCGTAGGCGACGGGAAAGGCGGCCATCAGCGCCGCGCCGCCCAGCACCAGCCAGGTCTCGTTGCCGTCCCACACCGGCGCCACGCTGTTGACCATGGTGTCGCGGTCCTCTCGGTCGCGCACGAAGGGGAACAGGATGCCGATGCCGAGGTCGAAGCCGTCCATGATCACGTACATCATCAGGCCGAAGCCGATGATGACGGCCCAGAGGAGAGGAAGATCGATGCCCATGGATTGTCCTCCTCAGTTGAGCGCCGGATCGACGTCGTCAGGCGCGGCGGAGAGCGGCCGGGCTGGCCGTTGCGTCTGGCCCTTGTCGTGCGGCGGTTCCTCGTCGTCGCTGGTCTGCGGCCCCTTGGCCACCAGCTTCAGCATGTAGCTGACGCCGGTGCCGAACACGGCGAAATACATGACGATAAAGGCGATCAGGGTCGCCGACAGTACCGGCGCCGAGTGGTTCGACACGGCATCCTTGGTGCGCATGACGCCGTAGACGATCCACGGCTGGCGACCGATCTCGGTGGTGTACCAGCCGGCCAGGATGGCGATCAGCCCGGACGGCCCCATCCAGGTGGCGAAGCGCAGGAACCAGCGCTGTTCGTAGAAGCTGCCGCGCCAGCGCAGCCAGGCGCTCCAGAGGCCCAGCACCAGCATCAGCATGCCCAGACCCACCATGATGCGGAACGACCAGAACACCACCGTCGAGTTGGGCCGGTCCTCCTTGGGAAACTCGCTGAGTCCCTGGTACTGACCGTCGAGGCTGTGCGTCAGGATCAAGCCACCCAGCCGGGGGATCTCCAGCTTGTAGCGCGTCACCTCGGCCTCCATGTCCGGCCAACCGAACAGGATCAGCGGCACGCCGGCGCCCGGCTCGTTGCGCCAGTGGCCTTCCATGGCCGCCACCTTGGCTGGTTGGTGCTCCAGCGTGTTGAGGCCGTGCTGGTCGCCGACAAGAATCTGCAGCGGTGTGACGAACAGCACCATCCACATGGCCATGGAGAACATGGTGCGGACGCGCGGCGTGTCGTTGCGCCGGACGAGGTGCCAGGCGCCCGACGCGCCAACGAACAGCGCCGTCGCCAGGAAGGCCGCCACCACCATGTGGGCGAGACGGTAGGGGAAGGAGGGGTTGAAGATCACCTTCAGCCAGTCCACCGGCACTACCACGCCGTTGATGATCTCATGGCCCTGCGGCGTCTGCATCCAGCTGTTGGAGGCGAGGATCCAGGTGGCGGAAATCAGCGTGCCGAGCGCCACCATGATGGTGGAGAAGAGGTGCAGCCCCGGCCCCACCTTGTTCCAGCCGAACAGCATCACCCCCAGGAAGCCGGCCTCCAGGAAGAAGGCGGTGAGCACCTCGTAGGCCAGCAGCGGGCCGGTGATCGAGCCGGCGAAGGAGGAGAAATAGCTCCAGTTGGTGCCGAACTGGTAGGCCATGACCAGCCCCGACACGACGCCCATGGCGAAGTTGACGGCGAAGATCTTCGACCAGAAATGATAGAGGTCGCGATAGACGAGATCCTTCTTCCACAGCCACATCGCCTCCAGCACCACAAGGTAGCTGGCGAGGCCGATAGTGATCGCCGGGAAGACGATGTGGAAGGATATGGTGAAGCCGAACTGGATGCGGGCCAGTTCCAGCGCGGTCAGGCCGAACATGGCGTGTCCTCCGTGGGCGGCGTCTGCGGGGTGGTGTCGAACTCGGTCATGGCGAACATCCTGAACGTCCGGGCTTCGGCCTCACACCACCGCCCGGGTGGCGAACGCCGGCTGCGACATGAGGCTTGAAAGCTGGATCAGCCCGTCCTCGAGGTCGCCCCGGTCGGGAGCGACGCCGAGCGAGATCCGGACGGCCTCGACGGGTTGGGCGACGGTGGCAAAGGCCGAGGCGGGCACGATGGAAACGCCGGCCCGGTCGGCATGCTCGGCGAAATCGGCGGCGCGCCAGTGTGCGGGCAGGCGCAGCCACAGGTGATGGCCGTGCGGATCGGCCGCGTAGCCGGCGCCGCCGAGAACCTGCGCCGCCAGCGCCTGACGCGCGGCATTCTCGGCGCTGATCGCCCCCGCCAGTTCGTCGAGCGCTCCCTCGACGATCCAGCGGCTGACCAGCGCCGACATCAGGGGGGGCGCCATCAGGCTGGTGGCGCGCAGCACGCCGGCCAGCCGCAGCGCCGAGGCGGCGCCCGGCGCCAGCACATAGGCGACGCGCAGGGCCGGCGTCGCGCATTTCGACAAGGTGGCGATGTGCCAGACGATGTCGGGCGCCAGCTCGGCCATGCTCACCAGCCGGTCGGGCCGGAGCGGTGCGTAAGGATCGTCCTCGACGATGGCCACGTCATGCCGGCGGGCGATGGCGACGATCGCGCGGCGGCGCTCCTCGGGCAGCGTCGCCGTCGTCGGGTTGTCGATGCTGGGAATGACGTAGATGAGCTTGGGCGCCCGCCGCCGGCAGGCCGCCTCGAACGCCTCGGGCAGAATGCCCTTCTCGTCCATGTCGAGCGGCTCGATCGCCAGCCCCTTCTCGAGGGCCACGGCCTTCAGCCCCGGATAGGTCATCGCCCCGGCCGCCACCACATCGCCGCGGCCGAGCAGCAGTTCGCACAGCGCGAACAGCGCGCACTGCGCCCCCCCGGCCACCACCACGCGGTCGGCCGTCACCCCGGCGACGCGGCGGGCGAGCCAGCCGGCGCCGGCCTGCCGGTCGGCCTCCGAGCCCGTGCTGTCCTGGTAGTGCAGGCGGAGAAGGCCGTTGGGGTTGCCGAGAACGCCGGCGATGCCCTGCGGCAGCAGCTTGCGGAAATCGAAGCTCGCCGGCTGCGGCGGAATGTTCATGCTGAGGTCGATAAGAGGCTGGGCGACGCCCCCGCCCTCGCCCTCGGCTCCCTCGCAGATGAAGGTGCCGCGCCCGGCCCGCGCCGCCACCAGCCCGCGCCGCCGCGCCTCGTTGAAGGCCCGCGTCACCGTCGTCAGGTCGACGCCGAGCGCCTCGGCGATGGCCCGCTGCGCCGGCAGGCGATCGCCGCGCGCCACGCGGCCCGAGCGGATGTCGGACTCAAGCGCCTCGACAATGCCGAGATATTTCGCCCGCGCGCCTTCGATCAGTCGCGGCTTCCACATGGCGGCCTCTTTGTATGGCAACATCACATACAAGACATCTATCATGTATGGCCCATAAAGGAAACCCCTTACGGCGATGAGGGCTGTCCGGCCAGCGCGGGACTCCGTGCACAAAACCTTGGATTTCAGCCAAATTTCCTCAGTCATCGCCCGCAAAAAACATGAGCATAGCAGCCATGAATGTTCGTGACGCAGAACTTGGTCGCGAGCATCCGGCTTGCAATGTATGGATTTGACCCATACAAAATTTCATCAAATGTATGGCATCCGCGCAAGGCGCCCGTCGACAGCACGTTCCGACAAGGTATTCGACATGGACACAACCCAGCATTTCAACACCCTGCTCGCCGACATGAAGCGCGACGGTCGCTACCGCACCTTCGCCGAGCTCGAGCGCCGGGCCGGCGCCTTTCCCGCCGCCCTCTGGCACCGGCCGGACGGCGAGACGCGGGAGGTCACCGTCTGGTGCTCGAACGACTATCTCGGCATGGGGCAGCACCCCGACGTGCTCACCGCCATGCACGCCGCGCTCGACCAGTCAGGCGCCGGTGCCGGCGGCACCCGCAACATCTCCGGCACGCACCACCAGCACGTAGCGCTCGAAGCCGAGCTGGCCGACTTTCACGGCAAGGAGGCGGCGCTGATCTTCACCTCCGGCTGGATCTCCAATCTGGCAGCGCTCGGCACGCTCGGCCGTGTCCTGCCGGGCTGCGTCATCTTCTCCGACGCCCAGAACCACAACTCGATGATCGAAGGCATCCGCCGCTCGGGCGCCGAAAAGCGCATCTTCCGCCACAACGACGCCGCCCATCTCGACGAACTGATGGCCGCCGTCGACCCCGACCGCCCCAAGATCGTCGCCTTCGAGAGCGTCTACTCCATGGATGGCGACATCGCGCCGATCGCCGCCATCTGCGACGTCGCCGACAGATACGGCGCCCTCACCTATCTCGACGAGGTCCACGCCGTCGGCCTCTACGGCCCGCAGGGCGGCGGCATCGCCGACCGCGACGGCCTCGCGCACCGGCTGACCATCATCGAGGGCACGCTGGCCAAGGCCTTCGGCGTCATGGGCGGCTACATCAGCGGCACCGCCGCGCTGATCGACGTCGTGCGCAGCCTGGCCGAAAGCTTCATCTTCAGCACCTCGCTCTGCCCGCATCTCGCCGCCGGGGCGCGCGCCGCCATCCGCCACGTGCGCAGCCACCCCGAAGACCGCGCACGGCAAGCCGCCAACGCCGCCCGCCTCAAGGCCATGCTGATGGAGGCCGGCCTGCCCGTGCTCGACACGCCGAGCCACATCCTCCCCGTCATCGTCGGCGACGCCCACCTCTGCCGCCGCATCAGCGAGCGCCTGATCGCCGAGCACGCCATCTACGTCCAGCCGATCAACTACCCCACGGTGGCGCGCGGCCAGGAACGCCTGCGCATCACCCCGACGCCCTTCCACACCGAAGCCCACATGCGCACCCTCGTCGACGCCTTCCTCGCCATCGGCCGCGACCTCGGCTGGCCGGCTCAGCGCAAAGGCTGAGCCCAAGGCCAGCGCGAGCACGACGATTCATCGGGAGGGAACAGGGGAGACCTATATCCACGTCTCGCTCCTTCCTGCCTGAGGTCCTCGCCTGCGCAAGGATGACAATTTATATATAGAGAACAATTGGATAAGCCGCGAGCCACCCCAAGGCGCGCTTCATTCTGCCTTTACAGAGTGAGCAACCTCACAAACTAGGCGAACGATCTATCTATTTGTTTTATATCATTCTTCTGTCATCCTCGCGAAGGCGAGGACCTCAGGACGAGATATCTCCTCGGCCTATATCAAGCTCCATAAAACAGAGGAGCCCGATATCAACCTCAGAGCCCCTTCCTGCCTGAGGTCCTCGCCTGCGCAAGGATGACAATTTATATATAGAGAACAATTGGATAAGCCGCGAGCCACCCCAAGGCGCGCTTCATTCTGCCTTTACAGAGTGAGCAACCTCACAAACTAGGCGAACGATCTATCTATTTGTTTTATATCACTCTTCTGTCATCCTCGCGAAGGCGAGGACCTCAGGACGAGATATCTCCTCGGCCCATATCAAGCTTCATAAAACAGAGGAGCCCGATATCAACCTCAGAGCCCCTTTCTGCCCGAGGTCCTCGCCTTCGCAAAGATGACAATTTATATATATAGAACAATTGGATAAGCCGCGAACCACCCCAAGGCGCGCTTCATTCTGCCTTTCCGGAGGGAGCAACCTCACAAATCTAGCCGAACGAGCTATCTATTTGTTTTATATCACTCTTCTGTCATCCTCGCGAAGGCGAGGACCTCAGGACGAAATATCTCTTCGGCCCATATCAAGCTCCCTGAAGCAGGGGCGCCCGATATCAACCTAAGCGTCCCTTTCGAGGTACACCTTGAATTCGCAAGCGAGTTCAAGCAACCTGCACAAGGATGACAATTTATATAGATAAAACAGTCGGATAAACGGCGCACGCCCCCGTCGCCGCATCGCCAGTCACCGGCCTCAGGCGTCCTCGGCCTCCTCTGCCTTCAACCGCGCGTCCATCTCCTGCATGGCCCTCAGCGCCCGCCGCCGCAGCGGGTGGTCGACATCCGGGGTTTCGTCGAGGTCGATGAACAGCTTGCCGTTGAGGTGGTCGAACTCGTGCTGGACGATCCGCGCCGCCAGCCCCTCATAGGTCGCAACGCGCGCGGCGCCGGTCAGGTCGCGGTAGCGCACGATCACCTTGGGGTGGCGCAGCACCTTGGCCGAACGCCAGCCGGGCACGCTCAGGCAGCCTTCCTCGCCCAGCACCGAGGCCTCGCCGAAATACTCGACCTCCGGGTTGATGAACACGGTCGACGGCAGGATGTTCATCGCCGAGCCGATGAACAGGCGCCAGGAGATGCCGACCTGCGGCGCCGCGATGCCGACGCCGCCGGCATCGAGCATGCACATCCACATTTCCTCGACGAGGCGGCGCAGCGTCTCCGAGCCGATCATCTCCTCGGGCACCGGCTTCGCCACCATGCGCAACACCGACTCGGCGATCTGCAACGTCGTCCGGCTACCGGTCACGATGGAGGCGCGCGCCGCGCCCTCGGGAATATCTTCGTCAACCTCGGTCATGCTCACGCTCCGTGTCACATCCACCCGGCGCCAACATAACGATCAATCCCGCCCACCGCACCATACGGCATTTGTCGAGGGTGCGCCGAGGCAGGTCATCACTCCAGGAACGGACGCACCATCTCCTCGCTGCGCTGCCACAGCGCCCGCGCCACGCTTCCGTCGTCGCGGAACAACACCGGCATTTGCGCACGCTTGAGATAGACCTCGCCCGGCTGCCAGTCGCGGCCCGGTTCGCCCTCGGCCAGCCTCACAAGCCGGTGGGCGCTGGTGTCAGGGCTGATGGTGGCGAGGTAGCGCAGCGGGGTGTGGTAGAACCAGCGCATGAAGAAGGTAGTGTCCTCGGCGAAGTTCGACCGCACGAAGCCCGGATGGAAGGCCACGGCGGCGATGCCGTCGGCGCGGTGGCGCCGGTCGAGCTCGCGCGTGAACAGGATATTGGCCAGCTTGCTGCGGCCATAGGCGCTGGTGGGCGAATAGCCGCGCCGCTGATCGAGGTCGTCGACGTCGAAGCCGCGCCCCCAGACGTTGGCGGCAAAGCTCGACGTCTGGATCACCTTGGCGCCGCTCGCCGAGAGCTTGTCCATCAGGAGGCGCGTCAGCAGGAAGCCGGCAAGGTGGTTGACCTGGAAGGTCTTCTCGAAGCCGTCCTCGGTGACGATGCGCGGCCCCATGATGCCGCCGGCATTGTTGGCCAGTACGTCGATCCGCTCGTAGGCGGCAAGTTCGCCGGCCAGCCGCTTCACCTCCGTGAGACGGGCGTAGTCGGCCACGTGGAACGGCGCGTCGAGTGCCCGTGCCAGCGCCTCGGTCTTGGCCGGCGATCGCCCGACCAGCACCACCCGGTGCCCACCGGCCTTGAGCTGACGCGCCGCCGCGGCGCCGATGCCGTCGCTGGCGCCCGTGATGACGATGGTCCGCATGCCGCCCTCCGCCGCTGTCGAGGCGGCCAGTCTACGCCATCCGGCCCGTTCCGCCCATTGTCACATGCCGAAACGGCCCGGACGCGGCGATGCGTCGGCGGTCTACGGCGTCGGCACGCAGGGGTCGACGTCGCCAGGCCGCAAGCGCCCGGCCTGAATGTCCTTCCAATAGGGGATGTTGGGATCCGGGCCGCCGATATAGTCGTCATAGACCTTGCGATCCATGGCAATAGGTCGGCCCGACGTGCTGAACCCATACATTTTCTTGTCGTCGATATAGGCCGAGGCGAAGCCGATCGGGCAGAAGTACTTCCGATCATCCTTGGTGACGTGCCAGCCCAGCCGCCCCGACTTGCTGTTGGTCAGCTTGCTGACCTTGAACCCATCCTTGACCAGCTTCTCCATGGTCTCGGCACTGGCAACGGACGGCGCGACGAACACGCCGAGCGCCGCGATGATCGCCAGCCTCTTGAGAAAACGAACACCCACTCGCTCACCCTCCCCCAAAAAGTCCGGACTCAATCCGCTACACTCCAGAGTTATCACCTGAAACCCTGGCGGGTATCCTAATAGAATTGCTTAGCCACAGGCCGATGACGGCCAATCAGCGCCCCACCCGCTCCATCACGAAATCGGCCCGCGCCTCCACGCTGGCGAACGGCAGCTCGATCAGCTCGTAGCCGAGCCGGGCATAGGTGGCCGCCACCGCGCGGCAGGTCGCCTCGGCCTCCGCCTTGTCCTGCTTGCGCTCGGCGTCCTGGGCGAAGATCGCCTCCCAGTAGGGGGCGAGGAAGACGGTGCGGTTGTAGCGGAACCGTCGCGCCGCCTCTTCCACGTGGGCCGGCACTGGAAGGCCGATCAGCGTCAGGTAGCCGGCGATGTCAGGCACGCCCCGGTCGATCACCACCGGCCCGGCCATCGCCCGGGCCTCGTGATGGGAGCGCAGTTCCCAACCCAGCATCAGCTCGGCATAGAGGGCGCGGTCACCCCAGGGCAGCGCCGCCCCGCCGATCGCCACCTGATCGCGAATGATCGCGCGCCCGGCCTCCGGCATGCTGCCGACGCCGCGCCGCGACAACGCCTCGATCAACGTGCTCTTGCCCGCGCCGGGGCCGCCGGTCACGACAAACAAATGGTCACACATGTGCCATCCTCGATTTTGCATCTGAAAGGGGGATTTGCGCCGGCCGCCGCCCGTCATTTGCGGGGGGATTGCCAAGCACGGTGAAAGGGTAACCGGAGAGGCGGCGCGCGGCAAGGGGAGCCCGATATCAACCTCAGGGCCCCTTCCTGCCTGAGGTCCTCGCCTTCGCAAGGATTGTTCGTTTGTGCTGGGGTAGGTTGAAGGCGGCCTCTCCGGCTGGTTTGACGCCCCGGAGAGGCCGGTGGCAGGCGACCGGGCAAGGATCGGGCTTTCACCCGA
>Ga0206117_100598_pt1 | contig 32466 bp, 31 predicted proteins | sample 3A5Ametagenome_FD_177997 | JGI IMG/M metagenome (GOLD analysis project Ga0206117, IMG submission 177997) | Enriched microbial communities from leaf-cutter ant dump, University of Wisconsin, Madison, United States - 3A5A | ecosystem: Environmental > Terrestrial > Nest > Insects nest > Nest dump... | reverse complement strand
GTCGCGGCCGGCGGCCTCGTACAGCGCCAGGCCGTCGATGCCGGCCGGGCAGGTCAGCCAGACGCTGGATCCGCCCTGGCTGGGCGCCCTGGCGAAATCGGGCATGTCGCGCGCCAAGGCGGCGCAGACCTGTTCCCAGCGGCCGCGAATGGCGGCGCGCAGGGATTTGACCAGGCCCTGGGCATGCCCTTCGGCCAGGAAGATCGCGGCCGTGCGCTGGTTGTTCAGCGGCGCGCTGCGATGCATCAGCCGGCGCAGGGCACGCGCCTCGGCGATCAGCGGGGCGGGGCCGACCATGTAGCCGATGCGCACGCCCGGGGCGAGCACCTTGGACAGCGTGCCGAGATAGATGACCCGCCCGCCGGTATCGAGGGACTTCAGCGCGGGCAGGGCGGTTTCGAACCGCATCTCGCCTTCGTAATCGTCCTCGATCAGCACGGCGTCGGCGGCGGTGGCCCAGTCCAGCAGCGCCTGGCGGCGCGGTGCCGGCATCGTCACCATGGTCGGGCAATGATAGGTCGGGGTGACCACGGCAAGCTTCAGCCCGTCCAGCGCCGGGCCGATCACCAGCCCCTGGTCATCCACGGCCAGCGGCCGCACCCGGCCGCGGCTCAGCGCGAAGATGTTGCGGGCATCGGCGTATCCCGGATCCTCGATGCCGATTTCCTCGTCCGGCTGGGGCAGCAGCTGGGACAGCAGATACAGCCCCTGCTGCGACCCCAGCGTGATCAGCACCTCGTCGGGGCGGGCCAGGATGCCGCGGGCGGGCAACAGGTGGCGGCAGATCTGTTCGACCAGCATGGGGTCGTCGCCCATGGCGTAGTCGGCCGCCCAGTAGTTGACGGCCGACCGGCCCAACGCGTCGCGCGAACAGGCGCGCCAGCTGGCGATGGGAAAAAGATCCGCGTCGACCTGGCCGTAGATGAAGGGATAGGGGTAACGCTGCCAGTCGGCCGGCTTGGTGATGTTGCGCCAGCCCGACATGCGCAGGGCCAGCCGCTGCGACCAGTCGATGCCGTCGGCCGCGGGGGGCAGGCCGTCGTCGGCCGCGGCGGCGTCGGCCCCGTCGGCGACGAAATAGCCGCGCCGTTCGATCGATACCAGGAAACCGCGGGCGACCAGATCGTCATAGACGGCGATGACGGTGTTGCGCGCCACGTCCATCTGGTCGGCCAGCGCGCGCGACGGCGGCATGCGCTGGCCCGGCGCCAGGCGGCCGTCGGCGATCGCGGTGATGATCGACTGGCGCAACGCCGCCTGGATGGTCGTACCCGAACCGGGCGGCGGGACGATGCCGGCAAAGCTCATCCCCGGGCCGTCAGTCCGGCCAGCGGCGATGGACCCAGAACCACTGGTCCGGGCGGGCGGTGATCCACCCCTCCAGGATGCGGTTGACCTGGGCCATCGCGGCGGCGACGTCGGCCTGGCGGTCGCCGGTGTCGGTGAACTGCAACGGCGCCTCGGCCACCACGCGGAACGTCGCGCCGGCAAGGCGCTCGACATGGGCCGGGATGACCGACAGGCCATGGCGCAGCGCCAGTTCGGCCAGGGCCGGGGCGGTCATGGCGGGGCGGCCGAAGAACGGCACCGAAATGCCGTCGTTCATCTTCTGGTCGACCAGCATGGCCAGGGATTCGCCGCCCTTGAGTGCGGCCAGGATCGAGCGCGCGGCCTTGGCGCCCTTGGGGACGCGCCTGCCCCCCAGGCTGCCGCGCATCGCCTCGATCACGGTCTCGGCGGCGGGGTTGTTGGCGGCGCGATAGACCTGGACCGTCGGCATGCCCAGCTGGGCGGCGGCCGGCCCCAGGATTTCCCAGTTGCCGAAATGGGCCGAGAAGAAGATGACAGGCCGGCCCGCGGCCAGGGCGGCGGCGACATGCTCGGCCCCGATGACCTGGGCGCGGCCGCCATCGGGCAGCAGGGCGGCCAGATGCGGGTATTCGGCCGCCACCCGGCCCAGATTGTCCCACATGCCGCGCAGGGCGCGGTCGACCTGCGCCCCGCTCAGATCCGGCAGGGCGCGGGTCAGGTTGCGGCGGGCGATGCGATGGGCACGCAGCCGGGGGCCCACCATGCGCGCGATCCAGCCGCCCAAGGCCGAGGCGGCGTCCAGCGGCAACAGGCCGAACAGGCCGAAACCGGCCCGCAGGGCCAGGGCCTCGATGCGCTGGCGCCGGGTCATCGCCGCACCTTAGGCAGGCGGGCCAGCAGGCGGTCGACGGCCTCAGGGTCATCGAATTCCAGGCGCACCGGCAGGGCGACGGCGACGTCGCGCCCGGCCGGCGGCAGGCGCACGTAATCCTTTTCGGTCGTCACCAGCAGGGCCGAGGTGGCGGTGGCGGCATCGATCAGCCGCATCACCGTATCGGGATCGTAGGGCTGGTGGTCGGCAAAGGCGCGGGTGGCGACGACGTCGCAGCCCAGACCCCGCAGCGTATCGAAGAACTTTTCGGGGCGGCCGATGCCGGCGAAGGCCAGCACCCGGCGATGGCGCCAGTGATCGGGATCGACCGCCGGCACCAGCCGGGCGCGCAGGACCGGCTTGCCGTCGCCGGTGACCGGCGCGCCGGCGGTGACGGGCGCGCCATCGCCGATGGCGACGATCGCGTTGGCCCGCCCCATCCCGCTTTTGACGGGTTCGCGCAAGGGGCCGGCCGGCATGATGCGGCCGTTGCCCATGCCGTAACCCTGGTCGATCACCACGATCGACAGGTCCTTGATCAGCGACCAGTGCTGGTGGGCGTCGTCCAGCAGGATGACGTCGGCCCCGGCCCTGGTTGCGGCCAGCGCACCCAGGGCGCGGCGGCGGGCTACCCAGGTGGGGGCGACGCGGGCCAGCAGCAGCGGTTCGTCGCCGACCAGGGCGGCATCGTCGCGCGCCGCATCGACCTGATGCGGCCCCCGGATCGTGCCGCCGTAACCGCGGGTGACGATATGCGGCCGCCGGCCCAGGGCCACCAGCCGTTCGGCGATGGCGATGGCGGTCGGCGTCTTGCCGGCGCCGCCGACGGTCAGGTTGCCGATCGACACCACCGGCACGCCGGCGCGATAGGCCGTCGTCCGGCGCTGCCTGATCAGGGCGCCCAGGCGCCAGGCCCAGGACAGGGGCGTCAGGCCCAGTGCCAGCAGGGCGCCCGCGCCCTGGTCCCCGCCGCGGCGCCAGAAATCAGGGCTGCGCATCGATCGGCGGGCCCGGTTCGATCGGGTCGTGGCCGCATAGCCGGTCGGCCTCGGCCGTCAGGTCGTTCAGCGCCTGCTCGACCTCCAGCCGTTTGGCCTCGATACCCGGGGCATCCAGGTCGCGCGGCACCGGGATCGGCTTGCCCCACAGGATCACGCCCGAACTGAACGGCAGGGCCACGATGAAGCGATCCCATGAACTCATCACCTTGCGGCGGCGGGCCGAGAACGTCGCCGGCACGATCGGCAGGCCGGTCATGCGCGCGATCTGGACGATGCCCGCGGCGACCCGCATGCGCGGCCCGCGCGGGCCGTCGGGGGTGATGCCGACGCAGTTGCCGGCCTTGGCGATCTTCAGCATCTGGCGCACCGCGTCGGTGCCGCCCTTGTCGGTCGTGCCGGGCTTGGCGGTCGAGCCATGCGCGGCGCCCACCCCGAAATGCCGCATCGCGCGGGCGATGATCTCGCCGTCGCGATGGCGCGAGATCACCATGGTCATCGTCTGGGCCCTGGTCCGCCAGGCCGGGGCCATCATCAGCAGGCGCCCATGCCAGAAGCAGCCGACGAAGGGGCCGCCGCCGTTCCAGAACCGGGCCGCATGTTCCTCGCCGATGATCTGCCAGCGACCGGTCAGGAACACCAGCCGCACATACAGGGCGATGGCGGTACCCGCCGCCGCGCGGGCCGCGCCGGTCTTGGCGAGGTTGCGAAACAGGCCCATCGTTGCCGGGCCCCTAGCTGGCTTCGGCGAACTGGTGGGCGTACAGCCGGGCATAGGCCCCGCCCTGGGCCAGCAGATCGGCATGGCGGCCGGATTCGACCACACGGCCCTTGTCCATCACCAGGATCCGGTCGGCGTCGACCACGGTCGACAGACGATGGGCGATGACCAGCGTGGTCCGCCCCTGCATCAGCCGGCGCAGGGCCAACTGCACCTGGCGCTCGGCCTCGGCGTCCAGGGCCGACGTCGCCTCGTCCAGCAGCAGGATCGGGGCATCGCGCAGCATGGCGCGTGCGATGGCCAGGCGCTGGCGCTGGCCGCCCGACAGTTTCAGGCCGTTCTCGCCGACCGGCGTGTCGTAACCTTCGGGCAGGGCCATGATGAAATCATGGGCCGCGGCATCGCGTGCCGCCGCTTCGATCTGTTCCTGGGTCGCGTCGGGCCGGCCATAGGCGATGTTGCCGCGCACCGTGTCGTCGAACAGCGTCGATTCCTGGCTGACCAGCGCCATGGCCCGGCGCAGCGAGGCCAGCGTGACCTGGCGGATGTCCTGGCCGTCGATGACGATGCGGCCCTGGGTGACTTCGTAGAAGCGCGGGATCAGGTTCAGGATCGTGCTTTTGCCGGCGCCCGAGGCACCGACCAGCGCGACCTTCTGCCCGGCCGGCACCACCAGGTCCAGATTGGTCAGGACCGGTTCGTTGCCATAGGCGAAGGACACGTTCTCGAAGCGGATCTCGCCGCCCGTGATGTCGAATGCCTTCGCGTCGGGCGCATCCTTGATCGTGGGTTCGGTATCCAGGACCCGGAACAGCCGGTCGGCCGCGGCCAGGCCCTCCTGCAGGTTGGTGTTCAGGTTGGCCAGGCTTTTCAGCGGCTGATAGGCCATCAGCAGCGCGGTGATGAACGAGGCGAAGGTGCCCAGCGTCGCCTTGCCGTCCATCGCCTGCCAGCCGCCGTACATGATGGCGATGGCGACGGCGACGCCGCCCAGCGCCTCGGTAGCGGGGCTGGATGCGGCGCGCGCCCGCGTTACCTTCATCGTGTGGCGCAGCCGTTCCATCACCGACAGGCGCGTGCGTTCGGTCTCGCGCGCTTCCATGCCATAGGCCTTGACCAGCCGCGCGCCCTCGAACGTCTCGCTCAGGATCGAGGTCAGCTTGCCGGTTTCCTCCTGGCTGCGCGCCGATCCCTTGCGCGCCTTGCGGCTGAGGCGGCGGGAATAGACCATGACCACCGGGAATACGACGCAGGTGATCAGCGACAATTGCCAGTGCTGATAGAACATCACCGCGGCCAGGAAGATCAGCTGCAGGCCGTTCTTGACGATGTCGGTCAGCGAATTCGACACCGCCTCGCGCAGCAGGGTGGCATCGTACAGGAAACTGGCCACCAGCTTGCCGGTATGGACCTGGTGCAGCCAGGCCAGGTCGGCGGCCATCAGATGGGCATGCATCTCGACCTGGGTCTCGGCCACGATGCGCTGGCCGACCTCGGCCATCAGCGTCGACTGGATATAGGTCGCCAGGCCCTTGACCACCGCGGCCGCGACGATGGCGACGGGGACCAGGTACAGCCAGGTCTTGTCGTGTTCGATGAAGATCTTGTCCAGCGCCGGCTGCATCAGCCACGCATTGGCCGCGGTCGCGGCGGCGGCGATCGCCATGAAGAAGCAGGCGACGTAGATGCGCCCGCGATGGGGCCGCACGCGCGTGAGGATCAGGCGTTTGAGCAGGGCGGACGAAGACGAAGTAGAGGCAGGCTGCGCCACGGTCTGGGATGGGTCCCTTTGCAAGTTTGCGCGGGACACTAGCAGGATTGATGCTGCCGCGCCAAGAAAACGCCGGCCCGCGTCACTTGGCGGCAGGCTGGCGCTGGCGGATATAACCGATCAGGGCGGCGCCGGCGTCTGCGATATGGGCGGCCAGGACGTCGGCGGCTTCGTCGATCCGCCCGGCGCGGCACAGCGCCACCAGCCTGGCGTGGTCTTCCTGGGCGCGCGGGCGGCCGTCGGTGAAGGACAGCTGCATCCGGGTGTAACGGTCGGTGCCCTGCAGCAGGGATGCGACGATGCCTGCTGTGCGCGGCTGGTTGGCGCGTTCGTACAGGCGCATATGCAGGGCCGAGTTCAACTCGCCCCAGCGGCTGGCATCGCGGCTGTCCATCTCGGCCCCGTATTCGGCCAGGATGCGGTCCAGCGCGGCGAAATCCTCGGGCGTCAGATGCGGCACCGACAGGCGCAGCAGGCGCGGTTCCAGGAGGGCGCGCAGGGCGAACAGTTCCGCGATCTCGTCGACCGAAAGTTCCGAGACCACGGCGCCGCGATGGGCGACGATCTTGACCAGCCCCTCGCTTTCCAGCTGGACCAGCGCCTCGCGGATCGGGATGCGGCTGACGCCCAGATCGTTGGCCAGCGCGTCCTGGCGCAACTGATAGCCGCCGGGAAATTCGCCTTCCAGGATGCGGCGGCGCAGCTCGTCGGCTGCGGCGACGGCCATCGTCCTGTGGCCCAGAGGTTTCCTCATGGCGTTACGCATTCCCCGGCTCAAGCAATTCGATCTGGATAAAGGATACGCCGCCTAAAGCTGTCAAGCCCGGGTCGCGGCACAACAATGCCGTTTGCGGGATATTTTATGCAATAAACAATGCCGCCATCTGGCCCGATCGTCCGTAGGGTCTTCAGCTGCCGGGATCGGCTGTGCGGGCTCCGCAAAATCCCGCCGGCGCCCGATCGGTCCCGGCAGCGGTCTTTCAGCGAACCGCCTGCCAGCATCTAAGGGGCAGGCGCGGCATCAGCGTAGCGTGCGAATGACCGTCCGACCGATCTCGATGATCATCCGCGGATCGCGGGACTGCTGGGCGATCGACCACTCATGTTCTATGAGGGATATCGCCTGCTTCATCCGCGCCGCGGCCTGGGGTTCGCCACAAGTGAGGGCTATCCGGCTCAACCGCTGGAATCGCCGTTGTCCCAGGTTGGCTCGAGGTGCCAGCTTTTTGAAATCGCTGTCGACGCTCACGAGAATGGCACCCTGCATTTCAGCCGCTGCCGCAACCAGCGGATCGGGCGTGTCGGGCGCCAGACGCTCGCGCAGGAGAACGACGTCGTGACCGGCCTCCTTCAACACCCTGCCAACGGAGTCGGGAACGCAGTGGTCGATGAAGAATTTCACGACTGCCTGCCGTTTAGCTAGGCGGCCATCCCCGTGCTCTCATGCTTCAATGCCGCCCGAACATCCTTCGCCGTCAGCGTGGGATATTCCTTGATGATCTGAGCAACCGTGTATCCGGCTTCGTGGAAACGCATGATCGCGGCTGTCGGAATGCGGGTACCGCCCACGACCCAAGCGTTGTGCGCGACATGTCGCGACCGTTCGACGGTTCCCACACCATCATGGCGCTGCGCCAGTTTTTTGACGTCCCGTTTGGCATCGTTCACCACCCCGCTGAGCGGGATGCCGATCACATACTGGCCGCTGACCACCTCGCGCGGCTTGTGCGTGCCGGGCTCGTGGAAGATCACTTTCCGGTTCAGCACGTACAGCTTAGTCGACGTCCAAAGTTCGGCTTTGATATGCGCCAACTTATCGGCGACTTGCCGGAGATGCTGGAGCGGCACATCGTGCTGCTTGCGAAGGATACCCAGCGTCTTGAGGGCGACAACGTCACGGAAAGAATAGATACGGCTATAGGCCGCGCGGCGGTTCTCGTCAGCCAGCGCGGGGGCATAGAAACCGGTCCGATCCCAGTAGCGCAGTTGCTTGACCGAAAGCCCGGTAAGGCGGCCAACTTGCTCCTCTGAGAAGGCGCCGACAATGCTGTCAATGCTCGCCAATGTCATATCCTCGCACGGCATCATATAATGCGATGTCGGCAGCCCGCCACTGTCAGCTGCCCGGAAACTCTTCGCAGAATCTGATAGGTTGTTGTTGCCTGCGTCAAGATCGCTTCCGCGGCGCCTTGTCAGCGAAACCGCTCTGCCGAATAGGGCGCGGGATCGACGACCGGCCGATGACCAGCTACCAGGTCGGCCGCCAGTCGCCCAGTGATGGCGCCGGCGGCCAGGCCGACATGGCCGTGGCCGAAGGCGTGGACGATGTCGGCGCAGCCCGATGCCGGGCCGATCACCGGCAGGCCGTCGGGCGTCGACGGGCGATGGCCCAGCCAGCGGCGCAGGCGCTGGGGGGCGATGGTCGGGGGCAGGGCGGGATAGGCGCGCTGGGCATGGCGCAGCAGCACATCGGCGCGGTCCCAGTTCGGTGGGGCGTCGACCGAGGCCAGCTCGACCTGGCCCGACGCGCGCAGGCCGCCCAGCGTCAGGGTGTTGGCCATCTTGCCGTCGGCCGGCATGACCGGGATCTCGGGCGCGGCCTCGGGGTCGCGGATCTCGATATGATAACCGCGCTCGCTTTCCAGCGGCACGCGGTCGCCGGCCAGGCGGGCCAGCGCCTTGGACCGGATGCCCGCGGCAATCACGGCGCGGTCGCAGGCGATCCGCCCATCGGGCGTATGCACGCCGGCCAGCCGTCCGCCCCGGATGTCGAAGCCTGTCGCCCGGGCGGCGCGGATCGTGGCGCCGCGCCGTTCGGCCAGGGCGGCCAGGGCCGCGACATAACGGCCGGGATCGCGGCAATGGCCGCCACCCTCGACCAGCACCCCGAAACGATAACGGTCGGCCAGGGCCGGGCAGATCGCGTGCAGGGCGGCGGCGTCCAGTTCGCGCCAGGCGATGCCGTTGTCCCGCCGCAGGCGCCAGCCCAGCGCCTCGGCCAGGAAATCGGCGCGATCGGGAAACGGGTAGATAAGCCCGCGCCGCTCGACCAGGTCGGGCACGCCGGCCTCGGCCGCCAGGGCGGCGTGGCGGGTCGGGGCATCGGCCAGCAGAACGGCCAGGGCGCGCGCGGTGCGCTCGACCCGCGGCACCGTCGCCCCTGCCAGCACGAACCGGATCAGCCACGGCATCAGCCGGGGCAGGTATTGCCAGCGGATGGTCAGCGGCCCCAGCGGATCGGCCAGGAATCCCGGCACCTTGCGCCACAGTCCCGGCATCGACATCGGCACGACCGAGGCGGGGCTGAACCAGGCGCCGTTGCCGTAGCTGGCCGCCTGTTCGCCGCCGGGCGGCCCGGGTTCGATCAGCGTGACGCGATGGCCGTCGCGCTGCAGTTCCAGGGCGGTCGCGGCGCCGACGATGCCGGCGCCGATCACGGCGACATGCAAGCTCATCGGCGGGCGATCAGAAACGCTTCAGCAGGCGGTCGATATAGTCGCGCTCGATCAGCGGGCGGAAGGCTTCGCCCGACCGGCGGAACAGTTCGTCCAGGATTTCGCGGCTGCGCTGCAGGTCCTGGGCATCGGGCACCTTGGTCGAGCGGCCATCGTCCCAGTCCGATCCGATCGGCCGGCCCAGCGGGTCGAACCGTTCGGCCTGGGCCCGGCCCGGGCCCTGCTGGCCGGGATCGCCCGACAACCCTTCGCCCGGCTCACCGCCGTTGTTCTGGCCCATCTGCTCCATCATCGAGCGCGCGCCGTCGCGCAGGGCCTGCATCGCATCACCCTGCGGGCCCACGGCATCGCCCGGCTCGCCGCGGCCCAGCGCGTCGCGCGCGTCACGCATCGACCGTTCGGCCCGGCCGAAACCGTCGGGGATATTGCCCCCTTGTTCGCCGAAGCGGCGCATCAGTTCGCCCAGGCGCCGGCGCAGGGCTTCCTGTTCGGCACTTTGTTCGCCGCCCTGACCTTGTCCCTGTTGGCCTTGTCCCTGTTGGCCTTGCCCTTGCTGGCCCTGGCCCTGCTGGCCACGCTGCCCTTGCTGACCCTGGCCCTGCTGACCGCGCTGGCCCTGCTGGCCACGTTGACCTTGCTGTCCCTGGCGGCTGTCGCGGAAGGACTGGTCCATCAATTCCTGCTGGCGGCGCAGGATGTCGCCCAGTTCGGACATGTCGCGCTGGGCCTGGCTGCGGCCCTGCTGGCCGTTCTGGCGGGCAACCTGGCCGTTCTTCAGGCTTTCCAGCATCTTCTGCATCTGGGCCAGCATGTCGCGGGCGGCGTCGCGGGCGCCGTTGCGGGCCAGTTCGCGGGCCTTGTCCATCATCTTGCGCAGGTCGTCCGAGGTCAGGACCTGGGCGTTCGGGCCCATTTCCTGGGGCTGCTCGCCATTCTCGGCGCGCTTGATGGCATCCTCGGTCAGGGCCTGCAGATAGCGGTCCATCGCCCGCTGCATCTCGGCCATCAGCCGCTCGATCTCGTCGTCGGGTGCGTTGCGGGCCAGTGCATCCTGCAAAGCCTGCTGGGCCTGGCGCAGGTCGCGTTCGGCCTGGCTGAGCCCGCCGTCCTCGAGCCGCAAGGCGACATCCCACAGCAATTCCTGCACCGCCGGCACGGCCTCGGCGCTGTAGTCGCGCTGCAGGCGGCCGCGCGCGGCGCGGATGCCCAGATGGGCGGTGACATCGCCGTCATAGGCTTCCGGGATCATGGTGATCGCGCCCAGCGCGGTGATCACGGGGCGGCGGTCTTCCGGTTTCATCGTCAGCTTGCGGCGCTGCTCGACCAGGGCGCGGGCGACCGGGTGGCTGAAGGTGCGCTCAGGGATGGTCAGGGTGACCGGGTCGCCATAGGCCTGCTGGCCGATCACGTCCTCGGCCAGCGGGCGGACCACGACCTCCAGCCCCGCCCAGGGATGGGCGGTCAGGTCCTGGAAATTGGTTTCCTTGACGGTCCTGGGGCTGCGCCCGGGCAAAGGCAGCTCGATCTGCTCGATCTTGTCGGCGTCGGTGCGCTTCAGTTCCAGGGCCAGCCGCTTCAACCCGTAATCGTCCGACGCCTCGTAGATGAAGCGCAGCGTGCCCTTGGGCATCGGCTTGGGCGCCTCGGTCAGGCGGATCTGCGGCGGCGCGTCGGGCAACACCGCGATCGGCCATTGGCCCAGGGTCCTGGACCCCAGCTTGATCCTGATGTCGTGGCCGTCGGTCAGCTTGCGGTCCAGCAGGAAGCTTTTGGTGTCGGGCGAGGTGAAGGGGGTGGCCTGGCCGTCCAGTTCCAGGACCGGGGCTTCCTTGGCGCCCGACAGGCGGGCGAACAGGGTCGATCCGGTCGGCACCGTGATCGCCTCGGCCGGCGCCGGCTTGGCCGCGCCCTCGCGGGTCAGGAAGACGGGGGCGAGGCCGGTATAGGCCGGCGGGTTGATCCAGGCATCCAGCACGGCAACCGGTTCGGCGACGGTCGGCACGCGGATGCGGAAGGCATCGGCCAGCCGCTCCGGCGCCTCGTCGCGCCCCGCCGACATCAGCCCGACGAACAACAGGCCGACGACGATGGCACGCAGGCCGTAGCGGTCGGCCTGGGTCAGGCCCGATTGCGGCCAGCCCGGGGTCAGTTTGGACAGCGTCGCCGCCAGCCGGCGCTGATGCGCGGCCCACAAGGCACGCGCCGTCGGGTCGGCGCTGGTGGCCATCTGGTCTTCCAGGCCGGTCAGCGGGCGGTGTTTCAGGCCGCTGGCCTGTTCGACCCGCCGCATCGCCTCGACCCGCCGCGGCCAGACCAGCCGGCGCACGCCCCAGGCCAGGCTGGCGACGGTCGCGATGCCGAACAGCCCGACCAGCCCGACATGCAGCCACACCGGCAGGACCGACCAGGCACCCAGCAGGCCCAGGTCGACGAACAGCAGGATGATGCCCAGCAACGGGGCAAAGGCCGGCCAGAAGCGTTCCCACAGCAGGGTCGCCCGCGCCAGCGTGATCCGCCGGCCGATGACGGCGTGGGATTTATGCTCGACGGGCGCCTGCTCGGTCAATGAACGGCCCTCTCAATAGCCAGGATCGGGTTGCCTCACCCGAACGATAGCCTCAATCGCGGTTCGCCAGCCAGGGCGGCATCGCTTCCAGCGCAGTCAATTCTTCGTAACTAGGGCGCCGCCTGACGATGGCAAACCGGTCGCCGTCGGCCAGCACTTCGGGCACCAGGAGGCGGCTGTTATAGGTCGAGGCCATGACCGCGCCATAGGCCCCGGCCGAGAATATCGCCAGCAGATCGCCCGATTTCATCGGGGGCATCGGCCGTTCCTCGGCAAAGATGTCGCCAGTCTCGCATACCGGTCCGACGATGTCGACCGGGGTGCGGGTGGTGCCGGCGGCCGGCTCGACCACCGGTTCGATGCGGTGGAACGCCTCGTACAGGGTCGGGCGGATCAGGTCGTTCATCGCCGCGTCGGTGACGTAGAAACGGCGGGTCAGCCCTTCCTTCACGTAGATCACCGAGGCGACCAGGATGCCGGCATTGCCGACGATCAGCCGGCCGGGCTCGAACACCAGCTTGACGCCCAGATTGCCGAACATCTCGGCGACCACCGCGCCGTAATCGGCGGGCAGGGGCGGGGCCTCGTCGTTGTAGGACACGCCCAGGCCGCCGCCCAGGTCGACCCGTTCGATCACATGGCCATCTGCCCGCAGGGCGCCGACCAGTTCGACGACCTTGGCGAATGCATTGCGGAACGGCCCGGTCGAGGTCAGCTGGCTGCCGATATGGACATGCACGCCCAGGGCGCGGATGCCCGGCAGGGTTGCGGCATGCCGGAACACGTCGCGGGCGCGCGACAGCGGGATGCCGAACTTGGTCTCGCCATGGCCGGTCGAGATCTTGGCGTGGGTCTCGGCATCGACGTCGGGGTTGATGCGGATGGTGACCGGCGCGGTCAGCCCCATGCCGGTCGCGACCTGCGACAGCATGTCCAGTTCCGGTTCCGATTCCACGTTGAACTGGAACACGCCCTGGCGTAGCGCATAGACCATTTCCGTGGCCTGCTTGCCGACGCCGGCAAAGACGATCTTGTCGGCCGGGATGCCCGCCGCGATCGCCTGGCGCAACTCGCCTTCGGACACCACGTCGGCGCCGCAGCCCAGCCGGGCCAGCGTCGCCAGCACCGCGCGGTTCGAGTTCGCCTTGACCGCATAGCAGATCAGGTGGTCCAGACCGGCAAGCGCCGCATCCAGGGCCTGGTATTGCTGGGTCACGGCCGCCGTCGAATAGCAATAGAACGGCGTGCCCACCTTCTCGGCGATTTCGGTGACCGGCATGTCCTCGACATGCAGGACGCCGTTCCTGTAGCTGAAATGGGGCATGGCTTCAGGGATAGACCTTGGAATTGTCGAAGGGCGGCACGCGCGGCGCGGTAGCCGAGGCGCCGGCGGGGGCGGCGTTCTCGGCCTTCTTGCCGCAGGCCGACAGGCCGGCCAGCGCCAGCCCGAGGAACAGGATAAGGCCGAGACGCTTCATCGGATCAGCCTTCCTTGGCCAGGCGCTTGCGCCAGCGCGCGGCCTGGGACTTGACCTGGGCCGGCGCGGTGGCGCCGAACGACACGCGGCTGCGCACCGAATTGTCGACGCCCAGCACTTTGAAGATGTCATTGGTGATGCGCGGCTCGACCGACTGCAACTCGTCCAGGGACAGCGCCTCCAGCCCGACGCCGCGGCCCTCGGCCAAAGCGACGACGCGGCCGGTGACGTGGTGGGCGTCGCGGAACGGCATGCCCAGCGTGCGGACCAGCCAGTCGGCAAGGTCGGTGGCGGTCGAGAAGCCTTCGCCCGCCGCCTCGGCCAGGCGCGCCTTGTTCGGGGTCATGTCGGCGATCATGCCGGCGGTCGCGGCGACGCAGAGTTCGATGGTGTCGGCGCAGTCGAACACCGGTTCCTTGTCTTCCTGCATGTCCTTGCCGTAGGTCAGCGGCAGGCCCTTAAGCATGACGATCAGGGTGTTCAGCGACCCGACGACCCGGCCCGACTTGCCGCGCACCAATTCGGCCGCGTCCGGGTTCTTCTTCTGCGGCATGATCGACGACCCCGTGGTGAAGGCGTCGGTCAGGCTGATGAAGCGGAACTGGGCCGAGCACCACAGGACGATTTCCTCGGCCAGGCGCGACAGATGCACGGCCAGGATGGTGGCGGCCGACATGTATTCCAGCGCGTAGTCGCGGTCGGACACGCCATCCAGCGAATTGGCCATCGGCCCGTCGAAGCCCAGTGCCCGGGCGGTCATGTGGCGGTCGATCGGGAACGAGGTCCCGGCCAGCGCGGCCGAGCCCAGCGGGGATTCGTTGAGGCGCGCGCGGGCGTCGCGCAGGCGGCCGCGGTCGCGGCCGATCATCTCGACATAGGCCAGCATATGGTGGCCGAAAGTCACTGGCTGCGCCACCTGCAGGTGGGTGAAGCCCGGCATCACGGTGCCGGCATGGGCCTCGGCCTGGGTCAGCAGCGCATCCTGCAGGCCGCGCAGCTGGCGGTCCAGCCGGTCGATCGCATCGCGCACCCACAGGCGGAAATCGACCGCGACCTGGTCGTTGCGCGACCGGGCGGTATGCAGCCGGCCGGCCGCCGGGCCGATCAGTTCGCGCAGCCGCGCCTCGACATGCATGTGGATGTCTTCCAGCGCCGGATCCCAGGCCATCTTGCCCGCTGATATCTCGTCCTTGACCTGGGTCAGGCCCTTCAGGATGGCCTGGCCATCCTTCTTCGGGATGATCCCGGTCTCGATCAGCATCCGGCAATGGGCCTCGGACGCGGTGATGTCCTGGACATAGAGGCGGTTGTCGAAGCCGATCGAGGCATTGATCTCGGCCATCACGGCGGCCGGGCCTGCGGCGAAGCGGCCGCCCCACATCTGGTTGGCGGCGGGCTTCCTGCTCACGGCCTTGGGTGTTGCCTTCGTCGCCGATTTCTTGTTGATCTTCTGCTCAGTCATTTTCACTACGGACCAGGTGGTAATGTGGGACGGTTTACGGTGGGACGGTTCAAGCAGTGGCGCCTGGCGGCGCTGATAGGGCTTGCACTGGCGTGGGGCGTGAGCGACGCGGCGCGGGCCGACTCGGTCGCGGCCCTGGCGACCGGCGCGGTCAAGAACTTTACCCCGGCGGCGAGCCCAAAGCCAGTGAACGGCGTCAGCTTCCGCGACGGCGAGGATCGGCCGGTCGACCTGCAGGCCTTCGAGGGCCGCGTGGTCCTGGTCAATCTTTGGGCAACCTGGTGCATCCCCTGCCGCGAGGAGATGCCGGCCCTGGACCGGCTGCAGGCCGCGATGGGTGGGGCCGACTTCACCGTCGTCGCCATCTCGCAGGACCGCGTCCCGGCCGAAAAGGTCAGGGAATTCCTGGACCAGATCAAGGCCGACAACCTGACCTTCTACCAGGACAAGACGATGAAATCGGGCCGGGCGCTGGGCGCGCTGGGCCTGCCGACGACCGTGCTGATCGACCGCCAGGGGCGCGAGGTCGGCCGCCTGGTCGGCCCCGCCGAATGGGATGCGCCCGAGGCGCAGGCCCTGATCCGGCATTATCTCGGGGGCTGATCACCGGCTTGCCGCATGCTACAAGGGGGCATCCTACTCCCTGGTAATGTGACGGCGAGGCTGCTGGCGTGAAGGTTCTGGTTATCGGTTCGGGCGGGCGCGAACACGCGCTGTGCTGGGCTTTGGCGGCATCGCCGCTGGTCGACGGGCTGTTCTGCGCCCCCGGCAACGGCGGCATCCGCGAGGTCGCCACCTGTCTGCCGGTCGACGTGCTGGATTTCGACGGCATCGTCGCGGCCTGCCGCCAGCACGCCGTCGACTTCGTCGTCGTCGGGCCCGAGGCACCGCTGGTCGCGGGCCTGGTCGACCGGCTGACGGCCGAGGGCATCAGGGCCTTCGGCCCCAACGCCTCGGCCGCCCGGCTGGAAGGGTCCAAGGCGTTCACCAAGGAAATCTGCACGCGCTTCGGCATTCCGACCGCCGCGTCGGGCACGTTCTCCGAGGCCGGACCGGCCAAGGATTTCGTGCGCGCCCATGGCGCGCCGATCGTGGTCAAGGCCGACGGCCTGGCCGCCGGCAAGGGCGTGATCATCGCGATGACGGTCGACGAGGCGCTGACCGCGGTCGACGACATCCTGGGCGGCCAGTTCGGCGCGGCCGGCGCCCAGGTGGTGATCGAGGAATTCCTGGAAGGCGAGGAAATCTCGTTCTTTGCCCTGTGCGACGGGCGCACCGCGCTGGAACTGGTCTCGGCCCAGGACCACAAGCGGGTGTTCGACGGCGACCAGGGCCCCAATACCGGCGGCATGGGTGCCTATTCGCCGGCCCCGGCCCTGACGCCCGCGCTGCAGGCCGAGGTGATGGAGCGGATCATCGCGCCGACCATGGCCGGCATGGCCGAGATCGGCGCGCCCTTCACCGGCATCCTGTTCGCCGGGCTGATGCTGACCAAGGACGGCCCCAAGCTGCTGGAATACAACACCCGCTTCGGCGATCCCGAATGCGAGGTCTTGATGCTGCGCCTGAAATCCGACCTGTTGCCGGCGCTGATCGCGGCCTGCGACGGCCAGCTGGCCGATTTCACCCTGCGCTGGCGCGACGATTTCGCGATGTGCGTGGTCATGGCCGCCAACGGTTATCCAGGCGCCGTCGAGAAGGGCAGCGTCATCGGCAACCTGGAGGCCGCGAACGCGGTCGAGGGCGTCAAGGTCTTCCACGCCGGCACCAGGGCCGAGGCCGATGGCCGGATCACCGCGCAGGGCGGCCGCGTGCTGGGCGTGTCGGCGATCGCCGGCAGTGTCGCCGAGGCGCGCGACCGTGCCTATCGCGCGGTTGATCTCATTGATTGGCCGGGCGGGTTCTGCCGCCGCGACATCGGCTGGCGCGCGCTGGGCTGAGCACCGATTTTTTCGAGCATCATCAAAGAGAGTTGAGAGGGGGAACATGGCCCAGACGGACGATACCGCCGCATTTTCCGGCACCATGGCAGTGCGCAGCCAGCATGTCTTCGACGTTGCCCGGCTCGAAGCCTGGATGGCCGAGAACGTCGAGGGGTTCAAGGGCCCGCTGACGGTCGAACAGTTCAAGGGCGGCCAGTCGAACCCGACCTACAAGCTGACCGCGCCGTCTGGCGAATACGTGCTGCGCCGCAAGCCGCCGGGGAAGCTGCTGCCGTCGGCCCATGCGGTCGACCGCGAGTACAAGGCGATCGCGGCGCTGAGCAAGGTCGATTTCCCCGTCGCCCGCGCCTACGGCCTGTGCCAGGACGACAGCGTCATCGGCTCGGCCTTCTACATCATGGGGTTCGTCGACGGCCGCATCATCTGGGACCAGACCCTGCCCGACATGGACCGGGCCGAGCGGGCCGCGATCTATGACGCGATGAACGACACGATGGCCCGCCTGCACAAGGTCGACTACCAGGCCATCGGCCTGGGCGATTTCGGCAAGCCCGGCAATTATTTCGCCCGCCAGATCGACCGCTGGACCAAGCAATACAAGGCGTCCGAGACCGAGAAGATCGAGGCGATGGACCGCCTGATCGACTGGCTGCCCGGCCGCATCCCGGCGACCGAGACGACGACGATCGTCCATGGCGACTATCGCCTGGACAACATGATCTTCCACAAGACCGAACCCCGCGTCATCGCCGTCCTGGACTGGGAATTGTCGACGCTGGGCGATCCGCTGGCCGATTTCTCGTATCACGCGATGGCCTGGCGGCTGAAGCCCGAGACCTTCCGCGGCGTCGCCGGCATCGATTTCGCCGGGCTGGGCATCCCGACCGAGGAAGAATACGTCGCCGCCTATTGCCGCCGCACCGGGCGCGACCGCATCGACAACTGGGACTTCTACCTCGTCTACAACATGTTCCGGATCGCCGGCATCCTGCAGGGCATCATGGGCCGTGTGGTCGCGGGTACCGCGTCCAGCGAAAAGGCGGCCGACATGGGCCGGCGCGTCCGTCCGATCGCCGAACAAGCCTGGACACTGGCGCAAACCATCGATCGTTAGCAATATAGCCGTCGCAATATCCACGGCGCGCCCCGCACAGGGCGCGCCGGCGGGGAGGAAGCGACGGTGACGGGATCGAACGTCGAGGATCTGATTGCGGTGAAACCCGCCGACCGCTTCGACGAAGCGGCGCTGGGGCTTTATCTCGCGCGCGCCCTCGACGGTTATCGCGGCCCCCTGTCGGCAAAACAGTTCAAGTCGGCCAAGGGGCCCGCTACCTATCTGCTGCACACCGCCGGCCGCGACTACGTGCTGCGCCGCGCGCCCGTCGGCAACGCGGCGGCGGCCGAGCGCCTGGCCCGCGAATTCCAGGTGACCGCAAGCCTGGCCGCGCGCGGTTTTCCGGTGTTGGCCGCGCTGCATCATTGCGCCGATCCCGCGGTCATCGGTGCGCCGTTCACCATCTCGGATCATCGGCGCGGCCGGGTCTGGCGCGATCCGCGCCTGCCCGGGCTGGACCCGAAGGAACGCGGCCGCCTGTACGAGGCGATCGGCGCGCTGCTGGCCGAACTGCACGGCCTGTCGCCCGACGACCTCGGCCTGAACGGCACCCTGGCGCCCGAAACGCCCTATGCCGCCAGGCTGGCGAAATGGATCCGGGGCTATCGCGATCAGGCGGATGAAGATATCGGCCCGATGGAGCGCCTGATCGCCTGGCTGCCTGACCACCTGCCGGCGGCCGATCCCGCCTGTCTGACCCATGGCGATTGCCGCATCGACAATGTGCTGTTCGACATCCACGAGCCGCGGGTCGTCGCCCTGCAGGGCTGGGACCAGGTCGGGCTGGGCCAGCCGCTGGCCGATGTCGCCCGGCTTTGCGCGTTGTATCACATCACCGTGCCCGGCGTCGGCGGGCTGGAAGGGCTGGACCCGATCGCCACCGGCATTCCCGGCGAGCGCGATTTCCTCGGTCAGTATTGCGGCCGGCTGGGCCGGCCCGTGCCGGACGACTGGCATGTCCATGTCGCCATCGACCTGTTCCGCCTGGCCGTGGTATCGCAAGGGGTCAAGCGCCGCGCGGCAGCGGCCGGCCAGGTCCAGGCGGCCAAGCAATACGGCATGCTGACCCGTGCCTATGCCGGCCAGGCCTGGCATCTGGTCGAGGGCGAATGACCAGGGGCGTCGACCTGCAGCAGGGGCCGGGCTGGGAAATGGCGGCGGCCGCGCCGACCGGGGCTTTCGCCTGCGCCGTCGCCCAGTACCAGGGATATGCCGAAATCACCGACGGGCCGGTGCGGCGCCAGGAATTCACGGCGGGCAAGATCGTCTTTATCCTGGGGCTGGGCCCGTCGATCCGGCTGTCCGATCCCGGCGGGCGGATGGTCGGGCGCCGCGTCGACAGTTTTGTCGCCGGGCTGGACGACGGTTTCACCATCACCGAAAGCAGCGGGGCCCAGTCCGGCATCCAGCTCAATCTCGATCCCCTGGTCGCAGGGCGGCTGTTCGGCGTGCCGATGCAGGCGCTGACCCACGAGGTCGTCGATTTCGCCGATCTGTGGGGCACAGGCGCCGCCGGTCTGGTCGAACAGTTGCAGGCGGCCAACGACTGGTCGCGGCGCTTCGATCTGCTGGATCGCCATCTCGGGCCGCGCCTGGCCGCGGGGGCCAGGCCCGATCCAACGGTCGCCTGGGCCTGGCGCTGCCTGCGCGACAGTGGCGGGGGGGTGTCGATCGCCGACCTGGCGACCGAGATCGGCTGGAGCCGCAAGCACCTGGCCCAGCAGTTCCGTATCCATGTCGGGATGACGCCCAAGGCCGTCGCCAGGCTGATGCGGCTGGGCGGGGCGGTCAGGGCGCTGGCGGCCGCCGGCCCGGCCCCGGAACTGGCCGAACTGGCGCTGAGTTGCGGTTATTACGATCAGGCGCATTTCACCCATGACTTTCGCCGCCTGACCGGGACGACGCCTGCCGACTATCTGCGGCGCCGTCAGGCAGACGACGGCATCTCCGGCACGGCCGCGCCGGCCTAGGCTCGAGGTAACTTTTTTCCAATCGCCGGCCGCCGCATCCCGGCAGGATCGCCGCACCACCCACGACATCTGTCACAGGAAAAACGGCCATGCCCAGCGCCCCGACCTTCTATCCCACCCTCAGCTATGCCGACGCCCGCGCGGCGATCGACTGGCTGGCGCGCGCCTTCGGTTTCACGCTCAAGGTCGCCTATGACGCTCCCGACGGCAGCGTCGCCCATGCCGAGATGACGTTCGGCGACGGCATGGTCATGTTCGGGTCGAAGAAGAACCAGCCGGCCTGGCTGCAGCCCGGGCTGCAGTCGATCTACGTCCATGTCGCCGATGCCGACGCCCATTACGACCGGGCCAAGGCCGCGGGCGCCCGGATCGTGCGCGAGATCGAGGATACGAACTACGGCAGCCGTGAATACACCGCCTGCGACCCCGACGGCCATTTCTGGCATTTCGGCACCTATCGGCCCGAGGTCGACCGTGGCTGAACCCTTCGACCTCGCCGATACCTACATGTACCTGCCGCCGACGCCCGAGGTGCGCAGCTTTCCCGGCGGCCACGAATTCTGGGCCGGCATCGGCGAACGTACCGACCTCGACGACGGCCGGCTGATCAGCCAGTTCCGCAACGACGCGAACTGGGACCATTGGGAATGCCACCCGGAAGGCGACGAGGTACTGATCCTGCTGTCGGGTGCCCTCGACCTCAGGCTGATGGCCGGGGAAACCGAACGACGCGTGGCCCTGCGCGGCCGGGCCACGTTCATCATGCCGGCGGGGACATGGCATACGGCCGACGTTCGCGAACCCGGCGACCTGATCGCCATCACCTGGGGCAAGGGCACGATGCACCGGCCGCGGTAATCAGTTTTATTTGGTTTGGATAATTTTGATGAGTGTCGACTTGAGTTAGATCGGATTGGGGTGATCTTCAAACAAAGGAAGGGTGGATTCGCTTTTCTTTTTTTGCTTCTCCTCGGATTTCCGGGCGCGTTTGTTTGCTTGATGTATTTCGTAAGCTTTACTTAGGATGTTAGTATAAAATGCTAATTCCGATCTCTCGATAAATCCTAATGAATCTCCCGGCAATATCTCCAAGGCTCTGCCTTGGCCAGGTTTTTTTTCACCCAGGTCCACCCATTCCAAGTCTGCAGTTTTAAAATCACCCACAAAGAATGAGTCGCGCAAAATGGTGTTAAATATTGCGAGTTGTTTCTTCGTAAGATTTTGGCTTTTCCAACATTGGGGCCATAGCACTCTAAATTTTCCATTGACGGGCCAAAAGCCCGCGGGCCTGACAGGAATCACGATTCCGTTGCCGATGGGGTAGTAAGTACCAGCTGGGCACTCTCTAAACCAAGGTATGCTCTTTTGTTGAGCGTAGGGAGCAAAAGCTTTTATCAAATTGGTGTTCGGTGCAATGTCTCGTGCATTTTTTTCTATTTTTATTTGTCTCAATGCCCAGTCTAAAGAAAATCCTTCCATTAATGGCTTAAATAATCGCTTGGCTGGATTTAACGAGAACGGTATTACCTTCTCATCCAGTTTCTCCATTTCATAGACCGTCTCTTCTACGGTGTCGCAAATTAGAACTGCCGCATGTTGAATTGACGGTGTGCGACGAAGATCAGTCATGTTATTCTTATACTCGCCTTTTCAGTTTTTCCTGATAGTAAATCATCGTCATCTGGTCGCTAATAATCATTCCAGGCACTGATCTTATTTTACTTGAGGACCATACTTGATCCCATGGTGCGCCCGGCTCATGAGTAGCTTCAACTAGCCAAGAGGCGGATTTTGCTCCATAAAACATGGTCATCTTAGCTATATGATCCATTTCTGAATCACTTACATTCACGTCGTATACTACGTCTTGCCCCGTCTCTAAGCTGATCCGTGTTAATCTAGTGGTTACGGGGTTTCCACCGTGTCGCTTCATTTGTCGATATATTTGCGGATGAACTGGCCCATATTGCCAAGCCTCGAAAGGCGAATCGACAAGTGGACATTCATATAATGCTAGATACCAAGCGTGAGCAAAAAAAACAACTTTGTTGAGCGCGAGGTTGGAAAGCTTCAGCCCTTTCGCATCTGCGAGATTAAGGACCGCATTGCCTATCTCTCTCACATCTCTTGACATGCGGGAGTCCTAAAATTCTTGCAAGAGATCCAACCCGAGATATCCAATCTCCAATCGGAGGTTGAAAACAGACTGGTTGTTACGAGTGTAGACTCAATATTTTTCTATCTTTTCAATTCCGCCTCGACCCGACGGACTTGTTGGCCGTTGCGCAGGCGGCGGAAGTCCAGCTTCATGATGTCGCCCGATACCGTGCGCACGAAGCTCTGGTAATCCGCGCTGCCATCCTTATCCAGCACGATCAGGTCGATGACCAGGGTCTGGCCGTCGACCCGCGCCCAGCCGACCGCCTCGGCGGTCGGGTCGTTCAGGCCTTCCAGGCGCCAGACATTGGGCAGGGCGGTCAGGCGGAACGAGAAGCCGTTGGCGATCAGCGTCCTGCTGCGGCTTTGATAGGCCGCGATGTAGAAGCCGGTAGCGGATTTGCCGATCTCGACGGCGATATCGTCGATATCGCCGGGCGGGGTCTGGACGATGGTGCCCTCGACCTCGGTCCATTTGCCATAGAACGGCGCCAGCGCATCCTGGGCCCGGGCCGCCAGCGGCAGGGCCAGGAACGCGATCAGCAGCAGCAGGACGCGCATGGCGGTCAGGCCCAGCCGGCCAGGGCGCGGTCGACCACGTCCTGGGCGCGGGCCGCGACCTTTTCCTTCCATTCGTCGGTTTCCGAATAGAAGGCGCGGCGCACGCGGGCGATGATGGCGCGGCCCTGTTCGGTCTCGCGGCCGCCATTGACGTGCAGCCAGTGATCGCCGCGCAGCGAATCCAGCACCTCGGGCACCGGCTCGGTGCCGTATTCGATCGCCACGCCCAGCATGCGGGCATGGGGCACTTCCTCGGCCACGCCATCGACCACGGTGCCCTGCACGGGGGCCGAGGTCGACGAGCCGTCGCCCGGGTTGGTCACCTCGTTCGGCCACAGGCTGTGGGCCCAGGGCGCCAGCGACTGGTCGCGCGTCAGGCCATAGATCAGCTCGCCATAACCGTTGGGGCCCAGGCCGGTGTGGAAGTCGAGGAAGATGATCTCGGCGGCGCCGGCGCCGTGGCGGCGGGCCAGGTCGCGGATCTGGATGTTGGACCAGCACGGCGCGCGGCCGCCATAGAACACGCCGTCGGCATGGTCGTACTGGCCGCCCGACACCGCCGCCTGATAGGCCTTCATGCCGTTCCTGGCGATGTAGTCGCGGATGCCGGCCTCGGCCTCCTCGCGCGCCGGGCCGTCCCAGATCGCGGGGATCAGCAGGTGGTGGATTTCGTTATAGGCATCGCTTTTCGGATGCGGTCGGTCGTGGTCGAAGAAGTTGCGGTTCAGGTCGACGTTGTCCTCGGTCACCCGGCGGGTCCAGGCGAAGCCATAGGGATTCAGCGCGTGGCTGATGACCAGCGCGGTATCGGCCGGCAGGCGCTTGTGCACGCCGCCGGCCAGCAGGGCGATCTGCGCGCCCGACCCGCAATAGCCTTCGGCCCCGTGGGTGGCGGAATTCAGCCACAGCACGCGCCTGGCATCGGTCGGGCCGAAACGGACGACGTCGCAGGCCAGCACTTCGCCCTCGGGGCCCTTGGCCTTGGGGTTGACGAAGGTTTCGGCCTGGCCGCCGGTGGTGGCGACGGCATCCAGGAACTTGGCGCGGGCTTCGCCGTAGCTGGCGGAGAAGGCTGATACGACGGACAAAGGCGTACTCCCGATCAGAATGAAAAGATTGACGTCAGTTGTGGGATCGCAGTTCCAGCCGGCCGATCTGGTCGCGATGGACCTCGTCCGGGCCGTCGGCAAACCGCAAGGTGCGGGCCTGGGCATAGGAATAGGCCAGGCCGAAATCGTCGCAGATGCCGGCGGCGCCATGGGCCTGCATCGCCCAGTCGACCACCTGGCAGGCCATGTTGGGCGCCGCCACCTTGATCATGGCGATTTCCTTCAGCGCGCCCTTGTTGCCGACGGTGTCCATCTTCCAGGCGGCATGCAGCGTCAGGAAGCGGCACTGGTCGATCATGATGCGCGCCTCGGCGATGCGCTCCTTGGTGGTCGAATGTTCGGCCACCGGCTTGCCGAAGGCGACACGCGACTTCACGCGCTTGCACATGCGCTCCAGGTTGCGTTCGGCCAGGCCGATCAGCCGCATGCAGTGATGGATCCGGCCCGGCCCCAGGCGGCCTTGCGCGATCTCGAAGCCGCGGCCCTCGCCCAGCAGCATGTCGGATGCCGGCACGCGCACGTTCTCGAACAGCACCTCGCCATGGCCGTGGGGCGCGTCGTCATAGCCGAACACCGGCAGCATGCGCACGACCTTGACGCCGGCTGCGTCGCGCGGGATCACGACCATCGATTGCTGCTTGTGGCGGTCGGGATTGTTCGGGTCCGACTTGCCCATGAAGATGATGACCTTGGCCCTGGGATCGCCGATCCCGGACGTCCACCATTTGCGGCCGTTGACAACGTAATGGTCGCCGTCGCGCAGGATGGTGCTTTCGATGTTGGTCGCATCGGACGACGCCACCGCCGGCTCGGTCATGGCGAAGGCCGAGCGGATCTTGCCTTCCAGCAGGGGCTTCAGCCATTTTTCCTTGTGCTCGGCCGTGCCGTAACGCTCGAACACTTCCATGTTGCCGGTGTCGGGGGCCGAGCAGTTGAAGACTTCCGGGGCCAGGAACGACCGGCCCATGATCTCGCACAGCGGCGCGTATTCCAGGTTGGTCAGCCCGGCGCCGCGATCGCTTTCCGGCAGGAACAAATTCCACAACCCGGCGTCGCGCGCCTTCTGTTTCAGTTCCTCGACGACGGATGTCGGCTGCCAGCGGTCGCCCTCGGCGATTTCGCGGAAGAAGCGGTCCTCGTTCGGGTAGACGTTCTCGTCCATGAAGCGCGACACGCGCTCCTGCAGGTCTTTCACCTTGGGCGAATAGGCGAAGTCCATCTGGCGTCTCTCCCCGAATTTTTGTTGCCGTACCGGGCGGCTAATCTATCGCCTTGCCCGGAAAAAGCCACGGAGCAATTCGGCCGCCGCGACCTCCTCGATGCCTGCATAGACCTCGGGCTGGTGATGGCAGGTGGCCTGCGCGAAAAAGCGCGGACCATGGTCGACCGCGCCGCCCTTGGGGTCGGGGGCGGCGTAATAGACGCGGCGCAGGCGGGCCAGCGAAATGGCGCCCGCGCACATCGCGCAGGGTTCCAGCGTGACATGCAGGTCAAGGCCGCCCAGCCGTTCGGCGCCCAGCCGCGCCGCCGCCTCGCGGATCACCAGCATCTCCGCATGGGCGGTCGGGTCGTTGTCGCGGCGGGTGCGGTTGCCGGCGGTGGCGATCACCGTATTGTCTGCCGGGTCGACCAGCACGGCGCCCACGGGCACTTCGCCGGCCTCGGCCGCGGCCTGCGCGGCGGCCAGCGCCAGGTTCATGAAGCCGGGCTTGGGCGGGGCTGGCGGCGCCATTCAGGCCGCGAGCGGTTCCTTGAGCGACAGTTCCAGGAACACCGCGCCGTCGACCAGCGACGGGCCGCCGGCCGCGTCGTCGACGAAACCCAGCGTGCGGAACAGGCTGATTGCCCGATCCATGCTGGGCAGGGTGTCCAGGCGGACGGTGTGATGGCCCAGTTCGGCCGCGCGGTCGATCACCGCCTCGGCCAGCATGCGACCCAGCCCCAGGCCGCGGGCGACCGGCGCCACATACATCCGCTTCAGTTCGGCCGCCCCCCGGCCCAGCGGGCGCAGGGCGATGATGCCGACCGGCCGGCCGTCCAACCGGGCCAGCAGCAGCGAGCCGCCCGGCGGCGCGAACGGGGCGGGGAAGGACGCCATCTCCTCGTCGAAGCCGTCGAAGGATAACGAGAAGCCGAGACTTTCGGCGTAGTCCTGGCACAGCCGCTTCGCCGCGGCGAGATCCTCCGCCGAGGCGGGGTCGCTCACGGCAAGACGGGACTGGTCAGACATTGATCTTCCCTTCCAGGTAAAAGGCGCAATCGCCGGTCAGCGTGACACGATCTCCGACAACTGTGCAATCCAGAATACCGCCGCGCGCCGAGGCCTGATACGCCCGGACAGCGGTTTTTCCCAGTCTTGCGGCCCAGTAAGGGGCTACCGTGCAATGGGCCGAGCCGGTAACCGGATCCTCGTCGATGCCTTCGCCCGGGGCGAAGAAACGCGAGACGCAGTCGAAGCCATCATCGCCCGGCGCGGTGGCGATGATACCGAAGCGGTCGAGGCTGGCCAGGGCGGCGAAATCGGGCGACAGGCCACGCACGACCGCCGGATCGTCATAGACGACCAGATAGTCGCGCGATGCCAGCACCTCGCGCGGGGCGGCGCCCAGTGCCGGCACCAGGGCTGCGGGCGCCACCACCGGTTCGCCCGGCCGGCTGGGAAAGTCCATGGTCAGGCGGCCGTCCGCCCCCGGACGCACCGTCAGCGCGCCGCTGCGGGTCTTGAAGGTGACCGCCGGCGCGACAACGCCGCGCCGGTTGAACAGAACCCAGGCCGAGGCCAGCGTCGCATGGCCGCACAGATCGACCTCGACCGCCGGGGTGAACCAGCGCAGACCCCAATCCGGCCCCTCCGGCACCAGGAAGGCGGTTTCCGACAGGTTGTTCTCGGCCGCGATGGCCTGCATCAGGCTGTCGGGCAACCAGCGCTCCAGCGGGATCACGGCCGCGGGGTTGCCCCGGAAGACTTCTGTGGCGAACGCGTCGACCTGGTAGATGTCGAGTAACATGCCGGCCCTCTCGAAATTGCCGGCTCACCCTGCATGGCGGCGGCCCGCTGCTCAAGCGGCAGCGATCACAATTTTTGCGCGATGGCCGCTTGACCGGCAGGCAGGGCGGTATACCTACTAATAGTAAGTTACATTTGGTAGGAAAACCGCCATGACCAAAATCCTGATCCTGGGCGCCACGGGCAACCTGGCGTCGCGCGTCACCGCCGCGCTGGCCGGCCGGCCCGGCCTGTCGCTCCGCCTGACCTCCAGCCGCGACGACGGCGTCGCGCGTCTCAAGGCCGACTGGCCGGATGCGGAGGTGATGCGGGCGGACTGGTACGACCCGGATGGTTTGAAGGCGGCCTTTGCCGGCGTGAACCGGGTGCTGGTGATCCCGCCCGATTTCACGACGGACGAGGCGGTGGTGACCCCCAACGTCATCGCCGCGGCCCGCGCCACCCCTGGTCTGGAGCATGTCGTGCGCCTGTTGGGCCAGGCGCCCGACCAGGATCCCGCCACGATGGACCCCGCCTGGATTGCCACCCGGGCCGGCACCGGCCTGCATCCCGTGGCCAAGGCGCTGCTGGATCGCAGCGGTCTGCCGCTGACCTATGTCAATGTCGGCGCCTGGATCGGCTTCAACCTGCCCTGGTTCATGGCCCGGGACGTGCGCGACCGTCGCCAGGTCCGGCTGACCCATGACGCGTTGCGCCCCTGGCTGGACGAAGCCGACATCGCCGCCGCCTTCGCCACCGTCCTGGCCGAGGGGCCGGTCCGCCATGCCGGCCGCACCTGGCTGCTGACCGCCCCGGACCGTTATCGCTTCGCCGATGTCGCACGCCTGATCGGGGCCGAGATCGGGCAGGATATCGACTTCGTCGATACCGGCGACGGCGTGCGCGAGACGATCGGGGACATGGCCGAGGCCATGCTGACCTATCTGCGGTTCGAACAGGGCGTGTGGGACCGCATTCCCGACAGCGACGACCTGGCCCGGCTGATCGGCCGGCCGCCGGTGGCGCTGGCCCAGTACATCCGCAACCACCGCGGCATCTTCACCGCGATGCCCAGGCCGGTGCTGATCGTCGGCGGTTCCGGCGTCGTCGGATCGGTGACCGCCCGCACCCTGCGCCGGATGCAGCCCGATCTGCCCATCGCCATCGGTGGTCGCAACCTGGAAAAGGCGCAAGCGGTAGCCGACACGATCGGCAATGCCGTCGCCGTCCAGGTCGATGTCGACCGTCCTGATCTCGGGCTGTCCGACCGCGACGGGTTTTCGGCCATCGTCATGTTCCTGAAGGACGGCACGCTGAATGCGCTGCGCCTGGCGCAGGACCTGCGCATTCCCTATGTCGACATCTCGACCGCGGCTTTCGAGATCGCGCCGGAAGTGGCGCTGCATCTGTCGAACCCGGTGGCGCCGGTACTGCTGAACGGTACCTGGCTGGCCGGTACGGCGCTGCTGTCGACCCTGCATTACGCCGCGACGTTCAAGCGGGTCGATGCCGTGCGCATCGGCGCGGTGCTGGACGAACAGGACATGGGCGGTCCGGCGGCGGCGGCCGACTACGAACGCCAGACCACGATCACCGCCAACGCGATGATCCTGGAAGACGGCCGGTGGACCTGGGTGGGGGCCGAACAGGGGCGGCGGACCTTCCTCGGTCCCGACGGGACCGAGCACCAGGGGCAGGCCTATTCGCTGCTGGATCCCGTCTATCTCGGCACCGCGCTGGGGTTGCGGGCCGCCCGCTTCGACCTGGCCTATGGCCTGTCCGCCGGCCGGCGCGCCGGCGGGGCATTCTCGACCGAGATGGTGATCGAGATCGACGGCATCGGGCAGGATGGCCGGTCCGGCGGCATGCGCCTGGAACTCGGCCATGCCCGGGGCCAGGCGCCAGTCACCGCGGTGGGCGTCGCCGTCGCGGTCGAACGCCTGCTGGGGCTGGCGGGCGGGCCCGTGCCCGCGGCCGGGCTGCATCTGCCCGGCACCCTGATCGATCCGGCCTACATGGTCGAACGGCTGCGCCGGTTCGGCACCACGATCAATCAGGGTTGAGGGGGGCGGCAATGGCACATCATCCCGTGCTGATCATCGGTGGTTATGGTGTCGTCGGCAGCCGGACGGCGCGCCTGCTGCGTGACCGTCATCCCGATCTGGCGCTGGCCATCGCCGGGCGCGACCCGGACCGGGCCACGGCGCTGGCCGATACCTTGGGCCGCGCGCAAGGCTCGCGGATCGATCTGGAGCGGACCGATCTCGGCCTGCCCCCGGGCGCTGAATTCAGCGCCGTGCTGACCCTGATGAAGGACGACACGCTGAACAGCCTGCGGTTTGCCCGGGGCAGGGGTATTCCTTATGTCGCGTTCTCGGACTTCGCCTTCGATATCGCGCCGGCCGTGGCGCTGGCGGCGCTTGATCCGGGGCGGTCGGCCGTGCTGATGCTGGGGCATTTCCTGGGCGGCACGATCACGATGGCGGCGGCACAGCTGGCGCGATCCTTCGCCCGGGTCGACGCCGTCGAGATCGCGGCGCTGTTCGACGAGGCGGATCTGGGCGGCGGATCGGCCAAGGCGGACCTGGCCCGCGTGCCGGGCGCGGTGCCGCGGCCGTTGCTGCGCCAGGACGGTCGCTGGATCTGGGCCGGCGACGGGCTGGCCCGGCGCGATTTCCGCAGCCATGACGGCCGGCTGTGGCAGGGCGAGGCCGCCGCCCTGCTGGACGCGCCCAGCCTGGCGGCGCTGACCGGTGCCGCCACGGTCCGCGTCGATCTTGCCGTGGGCCCGCCCGCCAGCCGGCTGGCATCGGGGACGCTGTCGCACGAGGTGGTGATCGAAATCCGCGGTGCATTGGCCGGCGGCAGGCCGGGGCGGGCGCGCTGGGACCTGATCGACGGGGCCGGCTATTCGGCGATGAGCGCGCGGGGCGCCGCCCTGGCCATCGAACGTCTGCTGGACCTGGATGGCGAAGGGCCGGTGGCGCCGGGGCTTTATTATCCCGAAACGCTGTTCGATGCCGACCGGGTCGTCGCCCGCATGCAGGCGCTGGGCACGGTGATCATGCGCAGCTGACCGTCAGTCGCGCAGGACGCAGCGCGTGCCTTTCAGCGGTGTAACCTGGGCGGTGGCAAAGGTGAACAGGGATTTTTCCTCGATCACCGGCTCGGTGCCCGTGGGCTTGCCCGCCGCCTTCAGCTTGGTGAAGTTCGGGCAGGTCTTGGGGCCTGCGGCCTGCTTGGTGACGCGCCAGAAGGTCAGGCCGGTGTCATCATAGCTGAATTCGTCGGACTGGCCGCATTGGGCCCTGGGTTCGCAGGCGGTGGCGGCGTCCTGCACCACCGAATACCCGCCTGAGAATGCTTTCCTGCCCGTCTTCAGGTCGAAGATGACCAGATCGCGGGAGGTGCCGGTGCCGTCGTCCAGGATCAGGAAGCTGTCCTTCAGCATCGAATAATAGAACGCGTTCATGTCGCTGGTATCGGGGCGGTTCTCGCCCAGTACGATGTCGGTCGGCCGGGTCTCGATCATGCAATCGGCGGCCAGCGATCCGGTGCTTTTGCGGGTGACGAATTTCGTGCCGACCGAATCGACATTGTCGGTGGCCAGCGCGGTGTACTGGTCGTTGCGATAGCAGGTCCAGGCGACCGTGTCGGCGGCGCGCGCCTCGATCGGCGCGATCATCAGGACGGCTAGGGCGGCAAGCGCAAGGCGGGACGGCCGGACGGGCATGGGCGGCTTTCGATGGTTGAGGCGCGTCGGACGCCATCCAACTGGCACAGCCGGGGCCGCTTGTCGATCGTTCCGGGGAAGTATCCGCAGGCCGGCATCGCGCTGCAACGGGGGAGGCGGCGATGCCGGGGCCTGCGGATCGGGACGCCCGGGCCATGGGGAGGTCGACGATCCCCCGGGGAGGAGGGAGGCGTCGGGCCGTGCCGCCCGAGGGGGCAGGGGGCGGTCGCGGCGGCCGGGGCGTCGGCGATTTCATGCCGGTCCCAATTCAGGGGACCCGATACGTCTGGTCGGTCAGTTATGGGTGGCCGGCGGCGCTGCCTCGTTACGGGGCGGCGCCGCCGGCCTCGCTACGGGCGCGGCCGCGATCACGGACGCCAGAACGGTTTGGCGACCTCGGGCTCGATATCCGCACGGCTGAGGCCGATGTCCTTCAGCAGGCGGTCGTCCAGGGTGCCGAGATGCATGCGCTGGCCGGCACGCTGCTGCCACTGCAACATGACGGTGCCGAGGTTCTGCATGCCCAGAAGCTGCATGATTGTCCCAAATGTCCCAAGCGTGGTCTGGGCAATCGCGGGCCCAGCCCCTGCCTGGAACCGGCTACTCTCGTCCGCAGGTGCAATTGAACTGGTACAATCTGACATGAATCCCTCCTTTTGTTCACGGTCAACTAGGTCAAATCGAATAATTGTCAGCATCAATTGACATGATGAGGGTGTCAATGTAAAACTTGCACCATGACAATTTGGGTACCCGATCTGGCCCGCTATGCCGGGCCGCGCTATCAGGCGATCGCCGAGGCCATCGGCGATGCGATCGTGGCCGGCGACCTGTCGGAAGGGGCCAAGCTGCCGCCGCAGCGCGACCTGGCCTGGCGACTCGGCGTCACCGTGGGCACGGTGTCGCGCGCCTACATGCTGGCCGAAAGCCGCGGCTTCGTGTCGGGCGAGGTCGGGCGGGGCACCTATGTCCGCGCCGGGGCGGGCCAGGCCGGCGGCTACGTGCTGGACCCGCCGCCCACGGACAATCTGGTCGACCTCGGCAAGAACTTCCCCGGCCCTCTGATATCAGGGCTGGAACAGGCGCTGAGGGCGACATTCACCGAATTGTCCCAGCGCGACGGGCTGGAGCAATTGGTGCAATACATGCCCGATGTCGGCCATGCCGCCCATCGCGCCGCGGCGGCGCGCTGGTGCGAGCGGGTCGGGCTGAAGGCATCGCCCGACCAAGTCGTGCTGACCGCGGGCGGCCAGCAGGCGCTGATGGCCTCGCTGATGGCCCTGGCGCGGTCGGGCGACACGGTGCTGTGCGAGGCGCTGACCTATGGCGGGCTGCTGGATGTGCTGCGGGTGCGCGAACTGCGCTTCGAAGGCATCAGCGTCGATGCCCGCGGCCTGGTGCCCGCCGCGCTGGACGAGGCCGCGCGGCGCAAGGAAGCCAAGATCGTCGTGCTGCAGCCGACCGTGCACAATCCGACCGCGGCGCAGATGGACCTGGAACGCCGGCGCGAGATCATCGCCGTCGCCCGCGCCCACGACCTGACCCTGATCGAGGATGACGTCTACGGCCAGTTGCCCAAGGACCGGCCCGAACCGATTGCCGCCCTGGCGCCGGAACGCACGGTCTATATCGCCTCGGCCTCGAAATGCCTGGCGCCGGGCCTGCGGGTCGGGTGGGTGGTGGCGCCGCCGGCGCTGATCGAACGTTTCGCCGACGCGATGCACGTCCTGGCCCTGTCCCAGCCGCCGCTGCCGGCCGAAATCTTCCGCCGCTGGGTCGAGGACGGCACGGCCGACCGCCTGGCCGGCGAATTGCGGGCCGAGGTCGCCGCGCGCAACCTGATCGCCAACGAGGTCTTTGCCGGGCTGCATCTGCAAAGCCAGCCGGGCTCGTTCCACGCCTATCTCTATCTGCCCGAACCCTGGCGGCGCGAGGAATTCGCCGCCGCCTGCCTGCAATCGGGCATCCGGGTCGTCACCGCCGCGACCTTCGCGGTCGGCCGCGATCCGGTGCCGCACGCCGTCAGGCTGTCGCTGACCGCGGTGCGCGACCGCGGCCTGCTGACCCGCCACCTGACCACGCTGCGCACGATCATCGACGCCGGCCCGCACGGCCGGCGGCTGGTGCTCTAGCCTAGCAGGGTGCTGAAAAACCCTGTCTGTTGGTCGTTCTTGGGTCTGCTTGAGCGTAAGATCAGCGCTACCGAGCTTCATGCGTCGGCCTATTCGGCCGATTTCACCGGAATCCGCCGATTTGAGGC
>Ga0206117_100596_pt1 | contig 32527 bp, 30 predicted proteins | sample 3A5Ametagenome_FD_177997 | JGI IMG/M metagenome (GOLD analysis project Ga0206117, IMG submission 177997) | Enriched microbial communities from leaf-cutter ant dump, University of Wisconsin, Madison, United States - 3A5A | ecosystem: Environmental > Terrestrial > Nest > Insects nest > Nest dump... | reverse complement strand
GGGCTATGTCGGGGCGGCGGCGACCAAATCGGTGATCCTGGGGCTGATCATCCTGGCGACCGCGCGGTTGTTCGTGCCGTTCGACATCCTGCATCCCTTAGGCATGATCGGGATGCTGATCCTGATCTCGGCCACCTTCAGCCTGTTCGGCTTCATCCTGGGCGTGTGGGCCGACGGGTTCGAGAAGTTGCAGATCATGCCGATGATGGTTGTCACGCCGCTGACATTCCTGGGCGGTACGTTCTATTCGATCGAGATGCTGCCGCCGTTCTGGCAGACGGTCGCGCTGTTCAATCCGGTGGTGTATCTGGTCAGCGCCTTCCGCTGGACCTTCTACGGCATCGCCGACGTGGATGTCGGTTTAAGTGTCGGCATGATGCTGGTGTTCATGGCAATCTGCATCAGCGTGATCGTCTGGATGTTCCGGACCGGCTATCGCTTGCGGAACTGATCCATGATCCAGATCCTGACCCTGCTGCTCGGACCCCAGGCGCTGCGCCGCCGCTGGTGGCTGTTCGGCGCGTTCGGGACATTGTGGTTCGCGCTGGGTCTGTTCTTCTTCGTCAACGCGATGCTCGACGAATTCCGCATCGGGCATCGCTGGTTTGCCATTCCGCTGCTGATCGACAGCGCGATGACCCTGGTCGCCATCGCCCTGACCCAGGGTACGGCACGGCGCATCCGCATCATCAAGGTGCTGGTCTTCCTGGTGCTGGCCGCGTTGCTGCTGACCACGCGGCACAGCGGCATCATCATCGGGTTCATCATCGGCGGCGCGCTGATGGCCGATGCCAGCTGGCGCGGCACGTCGGCCTGGGTCGTGCGCTTCCAGGGTTGGCGGGTCTCGCTCGGCTACGCCGTCTTCGAATTCATCATGGGCGCCTGGTCGCTGGTGCCCTGGCCGACCTACTACGAGGGCGAGATCGGCGCCGATGTCGGCTTCCTGCTGATGATCTCGGCCGTCAACATCATGCTGAACGGGTACCGATTGCGCCGGCTGCCGGCGGTGGCGCCGACGTCGCATCCGCGCGGGCCGCGGGACGAGGTCGCCACCGTTCATGTCTGGACGCCGACCGGCGGCCTGCCGTCGCCGGTGCAGAACATGGTCAGCCGCTATGTCGCGGCCGTCGATGCCTCGGGCAACGTCTCGACCGGCCATGCGGCGTTCGAACTGGCCCCCGACGTCTATGTCAGCCACTACCCCGCGGTCGAGATCGACCGGTCGGGTGCCGATTTCGCCCGGGTGCTGCGCGCCACCGCCGACAACGACGTCGCCGGCCGCTGGCTGCCCTCCTATGCCGAGGAAAGCGGGGAATGGATGGCCTCGACCTTCCGGATCCCGATGCACGGCATCGACGGCACGGCGGTCCGCGCGTTCTGGGAACTCTATCGCCGCGACAACACCTACAACCTGACCAGCCGCAATTGTTCCAGCGCGGTGGCGCGCAGCCTGGATGCCGGGATCGAGGGCATGTTCCAGCCCCTGGCCGACCGGCCGTTCTTTCTGCTGCGCCTGGTGCTGATCCCGGAAATCTGGGTGGCGGGTTTCATCCGCCAGCGGGCCCAGGCGATGGCCTGGACGCCGGGCCTGGTGCTGGATTATGCCCGCGCCTTGACCGCGATCGTCGCGCTGGGCCAGCGCTGGCTGGATCGCAAGGCCGGCTGACGGCCGCGATCCCGCCCCGATCATGATCCAGATCCTGACCCTGCTGCTGGGACCCAGGGCGATGGGACGCCGCTGGTGGGTGGTCGGCGCCTTCGGGGCGCTGTGGTTCGCGCTGGGGCTGTTCATCTTCGTCAATGCACTGATCGAGGAATTCCGCATCCCGCAGCACTGGTTCGCCTGGCCGCTGCTGCTGGATGGCGGGCTGACCGTGATCGCCGCCATCGTGACGCAAGGCACCGCCCGGCGCATCCGCGTGATCAAGGCGGCGGTGTTCCTGACGCTGGCCGTGCTGCTGCTGACCACGCGGCACAGCGGCATGGTGATCGGCTTCATCGTCGGGTTCGCGCTGATGGCCGACGGCGGCTGGCGCGGCACCTCGGCCTGGGTGGTGCGGTTCCAGGGCTGGCGCATCTCGCTGGCTTATGCCGTCGTCGAATTCGCCAAGGGCGTCTGGTCGCTGGTGCCCTGGCCGACCTCCTACCAGGGTGAGATCGGCGAGGATATCGGCTTCCTGCTGATGGTGTCGGCGATCAACATCCTGCTGGTCGCCCGCGGGCTGCGCCTGTTGCCGGCGGCCGAGCCGGACCGCCACCCCCATGGCCCGCGCACCGAAACCGGCATCGTTCATGTCTGGACGCCGACCGGCGGCCTGCCGTCGCCGGTGCAGAACATGGTCAGCCGCTATGTCGCGGCCGTCGACGCCTCGGGCACCATCTCGACCGGCCATGCGGCGTTCGAACTGGCCCCCGATGTCTATGTCAGCCATTATCCCGCGGTCGAGATCGACCGGTCGGGCGCCGATTTCGCCCGGGTGCTGCGCGCCACCGCCGACAACGACGTAGCCGGCCGCTGGCTGCCATCCTATGCCGAGGAAAGCGGGGAATGGATCGCCTCGACCTTCCGGATCCCCATCCACGGCGTCGACGGCACCGCGGTGCGGGCGTTCTGGGAATTGTATCGCCGTGACAACACCTACAACCTGACCAGCCGCAACTGTTCCAGCGCGGTGGCGCGCAGCCTGGATGCCGGGATCGAGGGCATGTTCGAGCCCCTGGCGGGCAGGCCGTTCTTCCTGTTGCGGCTGGCGCTGATCCCGGAAATCTGGGTGGCGGGTTTCATCCGCCAGCGGGCCCAGGCGATGGCCTGGACGCCGGGCCTGGTGCTGGACTATGCCCGCGCCTTGACCGCCATCATCGCGCTGGGCCAGGCCTGGCGGAAACCCCGGGGCAGATGAACATGCGGGCGGTCGACCAGAGCTTTTTCGGATCGCTGTTCCTGTCGCGGCTGGCCGACCAGATCCTGCTGTTCCTGGTGCCGCTGGTCGTGTTCCAGGTGACGCAAAGCGTCGCCTGGTCGGGCCTGGCGTTTTCGCTGGAAACGCTGCCCCGGTTCCTGTCCTTCCCCGTTTGCGGCATCCTGTGCGACCGGGTATCGCCGTTGCGCCTGCTGCGTGTCAGCCAGACCTGCCGGGCCATCGCCTGCGTCGCCGGCATGGCGGGTTATGCCGCGTTCGGCGGCATCGGCTGGCTGATCGGGCTGTCGGCGGTCTGCGGGGTGCTGTCGACGCAAGGGATGATCGCGCGCGAAGTGATCATGCCCCAGGTCTTCCGCCAGCAGCGCTTCGAAAAGGTGCTGTCCTATTCCCAGATCGCCGACCAGATGGGCCTGGTGCTGGGGCCGGTGCTGGCCGCCGCCCTCTTGGGGCTGTGGCCGTGGGAAATGGTGGTGGCCGCCACCGCTATCGTCTTCCTGGCGGCGGATGCCGCGCTGTTCCTGTGGCGACGGCTGGCCCGGGTCGAACTGGCCGATCCCGAACCCGCCCCCGGCCACTGGCTGGATCCGCTGCGCACCGCCTTTACCCATGTCGTGCATCTGCCCGGGCTTAAGATGGCGATCGTGCTGGCCGCCGGCGTCAACCTGGTGGTCGGCGTGACGCTTGCCACCGCACCGGCGATGGTGACGGGCATCCATGGCCGCGGCGAAGATGTCTATGCCGCGCTGCAGGTCGCCGGTGCCGTCGCCACCATCGCCGTGCTGATGACCATCGCCCATACCGGCCTGGCCCGCCGCACGCTGGGCCTGATGTCCTATACCGGCATGTTCGCCGGCGCCGTCATCTCGGGGTTCAGCCCCGGCTTCTGGGGATATGTCGCCGGTTTCCTGCTGGTCGTCGGTTTCGACAAGATGTTCAACATCTATGTCCGCAGCCTGCGCCAGCAGATCATTCCCCCGAAGGATTTCGGCAAGACCACCGGGGTCGTCATCATGCTGAACAACCTGACCCAGCCGCTGGCCGGCTTTGCGGTCGGGCTGGTGGCCGATCCCGGTCAGACCGGCTGGGTGGTGGCCGGCATCGGCCTGGTCATGGGGCTGATCGGGGTAAGCGTCGCGATCGCCGCGCGGCCGCGCGCCGCATGAAGCCTGTGATGGCGCGACCGGGCCATGCCGCACCGCACTGCGGCGGTTGAAGGGGCCGGCGGTTCTGCTCTAGAGTGCCGACCGGATCGGGTCCGGCCACCCTCCGCTGACGACAAATCGTGAACAGGAGCACGTAATGAACAAGGTGTACCCGAGCGCCCAGGAGGCGCTGAGGGACGTGTTGAGGGATGGCTTGACCATCATGTCCGGCGGTTTCGGCCTGTGTGGCATCCCCGACGCACTGATCGGCGCGCTGCGCGATTCCGGCGTCAAGGGGCTGACCGTGATCTCGAACAATGCCGGCGTCGATGGCGCCGGCCTCGGCCAGTTGCTGGAAACCCGCCAGATCAAGAAGATGATCTCGTCCTACGTGGGCGAGAACAAGCTGTTCGCCCAGCAGTACCTGGCCGGCGAGCTGGAGCTTGAATTCAACCCGCAGGGCACGCTGGCCGAGCGCATCCGCGCCGGCGGCGCCGGCATTCCCGCCTTCTTCACCAAGACCGGCGTCGGCACGCTGATCGCCGAGGGCAAGGAAGTCCGCGAATTCGACGGCGAGAAATACGTGATGGAACGCGGCCTGGTCGCCGACGTCTCGCTGGTCCATGCCTGGAAGGGCGACACCGAGGGCAACCTGGTGTTCCGCAAGACCGCGCGCAACTTCAACCCGATGATGGCCACCGCCGGCAAGATCACGGTGGTCGAGGTCGAGCATCTGGTCGAACCCGGCGAGATCGAGCCCGACACGATCATCACCCCGGGCGTCTACGTGCAGCGCATCGTGCACGTGCCGAACCCGAACAAGCGCATCGAGCAGCGCACCACCCGGAAACGGTCGTAACGAGGAGCGCTGGATATGCCCTGGACCCGTGAACAGATGGCCGCCCGCGCCGCCAAGGAATTGCGCGACGGCTTCTACGTCAATCTCGGCATCGGCATCCCGACGCTGGTCTCCAACTTCATTCCCGCGGGCATGAAGGTGCAGCTGCAGTCGGAGAACGGCATGCTCGGCATGGGCCCCTTCCCCTATGAGGGCGAGGAAGACCCGGACCTGATCAATGCCGGCAAGCAGACGATCACCGAACTGCCCACCACCAGCTATTTCTCGTCGTCGGATTCGTTCGCCATGATCCGCGGCGGCCATATCGACCTGTCGATCCTGGGCGCCATGCAGGTGGCCGAGAACGGCGACCTGGCCAACTGGATGATCCCCGGCAAGATGGTCAAGGGCATGGGCGGCGCCATGGACCTGGTGGCCGGCGTCAAGAAGGTGGTGGTGGTGATGGAACACACCGCCAAGGACGAGGCCAAGCTGCTGAAGGCCTGCAACCTGCCGCTGACCGGCGCGGGCGTGGTCGACATGGTCATCACCGACCTGGGCGTGTTCGAGATCGACAAGAAGGCCGGCACGATGCAGCTGGTCGAACTGGCCGACGGCGTTACCGCCGACGAGATCCGCGCCAAGACCGAGGCGAACTACACCGTCGCCCTCAAGGGTTGACCGGTCTGCCTGACGAAAAGCCGGCGGGGACAACCTCGCCGGCTTCTTTTATTGTTGCGAATCGATCGCAGATTTTCCTACTGTCGCCTTCTCGATGATCCCGATGCCTAGCCAGCGCGCATCCTGCGCGCCAGCCATGGCCCCGCGGCTTGCAGCCTGAGACGACATTCCTGTCCCGGAATGTCGCTTGGTCGGTGTCATTGCCCGATCTGGATTCCCACCGCCTTGACCACCTCGGCCCACTTGGTGCGCTCGCCGGCGATGAAGGCGGTGAACTGGGCCGGCGTCGACGGTGTCGGGGTCGAGGCCAGTTCCTGGCAGCGCTTCTGCACGTCGGGCATCGCCATGATCGCGGCGATGTCGGCGGCCAGCTTGTCGACGATGACCTTGGGGGTGCCGGCCGGGGCCCAGATGCCGTTCCACGAGGTCGCGTCGAAGCCGGGAATGGTCTCGGCGATCGCGGGCACGTCGGGGGCGGCGGGGCTGCGCTGCGGGCTGGTCACCCCCAGCGCCCGCAGGGTGCCGGACTGGGCCTGGGGCAGGGCCAGGGTGATGTTGTCGAACGAGAAATCGACATGCCCGCCGGTCAGGGCGTTCATGATGTCGTTCGACGACCGGAACGGCACATGCGTGACCTGGGTGCCGGTCTTCATCGCGAACAGTTCGGCCGCCAGGTGCTGGGACGTGCCGGCGCCCGACGAGGCATAGTTCAGCTTGCCCGGGTTGTCCTTAAGATAGGTGATGAATTCAGGCAGCGTCCTGGCCGGGATGGTCGGGCGGATGACCAGCAGGTTGGGCAGGCTGGCGATGCCCGAGACCGGCTGGAAATCCCGTTCGGTGTCGTAGGGCAATTGCTTGTACAGCGACGGGTTGATCGCATGGGTCGACACGGTGCCCAGTAGCAGGGTGTAGCCGTCGGGGGCGGCCTTGGCCACCTGGGCCGCGCCCAGATTGCCGCCGGCGCCGGGCTTGTTCTCGATGACGAAGGCCTGGTTGTACTTGGCCTGCAGATGCGCGGCGACGATGCGGCCGAAGACGTCGGTCGTGCCGCCGGCGCCGAAGGGCACCACGATCGTCACTTGGCGCCTGGGCCAGGCCGCCGGATCGTCGGCGGCCACGGCCACGGCCACGGCCGGGGCCGCGGCGGCCAGGCAGAACAGCCCCAGCGCGGCCAGGAATGCCTTCTTCATCATCTTCCTCCCATAACGTCTTCTGGTTGTCGTTAGGGGTAGGATAACAAATCATGACAAGTTGTCCACCTATCGGACAACTTGCGGCCCGGCTGCCTGACGCAGCAGCCAGTGCAGCAGCGCCGTCTGGGCCGGTCCCAGCGGCAGGCCCGCGGCATGGGTAACGAAATGGCCCGAGGCCTGGGGCAGTTCCATGTCGGACAGGCGGACCAGCCGGCCCTGGTCCAATGCCTGATCGATCAGCGGCCGCGATCCCAGCAGCACGCCGGCGCCTGCCTCGGCCGCGGCCATCGCGGTGACGAAGGTGTCGACCGCGACCACCGGCCGGTCGGCGGTCGCGGCCGGGTCGATTGTGGCCCAGCCCGACCACATCTCGCGCGCGCCGACCACCGCCAGGCGGGGCAGGGCATGCCAGTCACCGCCGGCCAGGGCGGGGGCGCAGACCGGCGTCAGCCGTTCGGTCGTCAGGCGATGGGCGGTGCGGCCGTCCCAGGCGCCCAGCCCGAAGCGGATGTCGAAGTCGTGGTCGCGCGGCCGGACGTCGCCCGGCACCTGGATCGTCGACAGGGTAAGGTCGATGCCCGGCACGTCGGCCGCGAATCCGGCCAGGCGCGGGGCCAGCCACAGGGTCAGGAACGAGACCGGCCCCTGCAGCGACACGGCCTGACCGCCCGGCTTGCCGAACAATTCGGCGGCCGACCGCGCCAGCCCGGCGAATGCCGCCTGGACATGGGGCAGGAAGGCCGCCCCTTCGGCCGTCAGTTCGACGCCGCGGCGCAGGCGGCGGAACAGTCGCGCGCCCAGCCGCGCCTCCAGCAGGGCGATCTGCTGGCTGACCGCGGCCTGGGTCAGGCCCAGTTCGGCCGCCGCCGCGGTGAATCCGCCCCGGCGCGCCGCCGCCTCATAGGCGCGCAGCCAGGGCAGGGGCGGCAGGGGTGTCGGACCTGTCATAAGAAATTCGGGGTCAAAGTGGGAAAACTGATTGTTTCTGTTTTGCCAGAGATGGCCGCAGGCTGCAACCGACCGACACGGCACAGGATGTCAGACCGATGACCCTCACCCAGGCGGCCATCAGGGAGGCGGGCGCAAGCCTCGACCTGACCTGGGCCAACGGCCGCAGCGCACGTTTCGACGCGATCTGGCTGCGCGACAATGCCCTCGATCCCCAGACCCGCGCCCCCGGCAACGGCCAGCGGCTGATCACCATCCTGGACGTGCCCGCCGATACCAGGCTGGCCCGGGCCGCGGTGACGCCCGCGGGTGACCTGGACCTGACCTTCGCGCCGGAGGGCAAGACGGTGGGCTTTCCCGCCGCCTGGCTGGCCGGGCGGATCTACGACCGCCCGGCCGCGACCGGCACCGGCTGGACCGGCGAGGGCATCGAACGCTGGGATGCGGGCCTGCAGGACCGCGTGCCGCGGGCGCGGCTTGGCGACATCACCGCCGATCGCGCGGCGATGGGCGCCTGGCTTGCCGCCGTGCGCCGCTATGGTTTTGCGGTGCTGACCGGCGTGCCGACGACCTCGGGGGCGGTCTGCGACGTGGCCTCGCTGTTCGCCTATGTCCGGGAAACCAATTACGGCCGCTGGTTCGACGTGCGGGCCGACGTCAATCCGAACAACCTGGCCTATACCAATCTCGGCCTGCAGGCCCATACCGACAATCCGTATCGCGACCCGGTGCCGACCCTGCAATTGCTGGCCTGTCTGGAAAATTCGGTCGATGGCGGCGAATCGCTTGTCGTCGACGGCTTTCGTGCCGCCGGCATCCTGCAGGACGAGGCGCCGGCCCTGTTCGCCCTGCTGACCCGTTACTGCGCGCGGTTCGACTATGCGGGGTCGCACGGGGTGCGGCTGCGGTCCAAGCGCCCGTTCATCGAACTGGGCCCGGACGGCGAGTTGCTGGCCGTGCGGTTCAACAACCGGTCGGCCGCCCCCTTCGTCGACGTGCCCCAGCCGCAGATGCGTGCCTTCTACGATGCCTATCGCCGCCTGGCCGAACTGATCGAGGATCCGGCGCTGGCCGTGACCTTCAAGCTGGCGCCGGGCGAGCTGTTCATCGTCGACAACACCCGGGTGCTGCATGCCCGCCGGGCGTTCTCGTCATCGGGGTCGCGCTGGCTGCAGGGGTGCTACGCCGACAAGGACGGGTTGCTGTCGACGCTGGCCGCGATCGAGGCCGAAGGCGGGAGTGTCGGTTCGTGACAAAATCTTCGTATACAAGCGACGCGATCGTCGCGTTGATCGGGGATATTTTCCTGCGCCGGGGCGCCGATTCCTATCTCGGCGAACAGGTCACGATGTCCGAGCACATGCTGCAGGCCGCCCTGCTGGCCGAGCGGGAAGGAGCCGGCGAGGACATGGTCGCCGCCGCCCTGCTGCACGACATCGGCCACTATACCAGCGAATTCGGCGAGAATTCGTTCGCCGACGGAATCGACAATCACCACGATGCCGCCGGCGCCCGGGTGCTGGAGGGATATTTCCCGCCGGTCGTCGTCGAATGCGTGCGCCTGCATGTGGCGGCCAAGCGGTATCTGTGCGCCACCGATCCGCATTATTTCAGCCGGCTTTCACCGGCGTCGGTCCATACGATGACGCTGCAGGGCGGGCCGATGGATGCGCGGGAAGTTGCGGTTTTCGCCCAAAACCCCTTCCATCTGCCGGCGATTCGGGTGCGGATCTGGGACGAAGGATCCAAGATCGCGGGTGTCGCGACACCACCCTTTGCCTATTACGCGCCGCTGTTGCGCCGGGTGGCCATGCGCGCGGCCAAGCCCGGCTAGGGCCCGCCCACGCGCAGGAATGCTGTCATCTTCCTGCAAAGAGACATCGTCAGTATGCCGGCCATCGGCCCCCGGAATCGGCGTTCCGGGGGCCGGCTTCGTTTTCTGCGTCTTGATCGCCGCGCGCGGTGCAGGCAATGTTCGTTTGCGAGTGTGAAAAAGTTCTTCGACGCATCCGATTACAGACGAAGCGCCATAAGCCGGAATAACCCTGCCGTTGGTTAATGCAACCGAGCCAAGGAAGAACGACTATGATGAAAAATTTGCTGAGGACGACGTCGATCCTGGCCACGGCGGCTGCCGTGCTGGCGTCGTCGGGGGCAGCGTTTGCGCAGAACATGGACGCCCTCATCGCCGCGGCGAAGAAGGAAGGCCAGCTGACCACGATCGCGTTGCCCCATGACTGGTGCGGCTATGGCGATCTGCTCTCGGGTTTCAAGGCCAAGTACGGCCTGACCATCAACGAGCTGAACCCCGATGCGGGTTCGGGCGACGAGATCGAGGCGATCAAGGCCAACAAGGGCAATACCGGCCCGCAGGCCCCCGACGTCATCGACGTCGGCCTGTCGTTCGGCCCGCTGGCCAAGAAGGACGGCCTGATCCAGCCCTACAAGGTCTCGACCTGGTCGACCATCCCCGACACCGCCAAGGACGCCGAAGGCTACTGGTACGGCGACTATTACGGCGTGCTGGCCTTCCAGGTGAACAAGGACCTGGTCAAGAACGTGCCCCAGGACTGGGCCGACCTGCTCAAGCCCGAATACGCCAACGCCGTCGCCCTGGCCGGCGACCCGCGCGCATCCAACCAGGCGATCCAGGCGGTCTACGCGGCCGGCCTGTCGCAGGCGGGCGGCGATGCCTCCAAGGCGGCGGATGCCGGGCTGAAGTTCTTCTCGGACCTCAGCAAGAAGGGCAACTTCGTGCCCGTCATCGGCAAGGCCGCCTCGTTCGCGCAGGGTGCCACCCCGATCCTGATCCGCTGGGACTACAACGCCCTGTCCGATCGCGACACGCTCAAGGGCAATCCGGAAGTGGCCGTCGTGGTGCCCAAGACCGGCGTCGTCGCCGGCGTCTACGTCCAGGCGATCTCGGCCTACGCCCCGCATCCGAACGCGGCCAAGCTGTGGATGGAATACCTGTATTCGGACGAGGGCCAGATCGGCTGGCTGAAGGGCTATTGCCACCCGATCCGCTTCCAGGACCTGGCCGAGAAGGGCAAGATCCCGGCCGATCTGATGGCCAAGCTGCCCCCGGCGGAAGCCTACAAGGCGGCGGTCTTCCCGACCCTGGACGAGCAGAACGCGTCCAAGGAAATCATCACCAAGCAGTGGGACAAGGTGGTCGGCGCCAACGTCAAGTAAGCGCCTGACGCCCTCTTACGCCACCTCGTGACGTTCCCGCCTGTTGCCGTCCGCGGCAGCAGGCGGGATGCCTTTTTGGGTAGCTGCCGATGACCGACGCCACGCCTCCCGTGCCCGCCTCCACGCCATCGGGTTTCCGGATCGACCGGAGTTCCTGGGCCTGGGTCGGCGTCGCGCCCTTCCTGATCTTTGCCCTGCTGTTCCTGATCGCGCCCACGTTCTACCTGATCGTCGGTGCCTTCCAGGATTCGCAGGGCAACTTCACCTTCAAGAACATCGTCAACCTGTTCCAGCCGTCGATCATGGCGTCCTACTGGATCTCGATCCAGATCAGCGCCGCCTCGGCCATCGTCGGCGCGATCATCGGCTTCTTCATGGCCTACGCGGTCGTGCTGGGAGGGCTGCCGCGCTGGCTGCGACCGACCCTGATGACGTTCTCGGGCGTCGCCTCGAACTTTGCCGGCCTGCCGCTGGCCTTCGCCTTCCTGGCGACGCTGGGGCGCACCGGCCTGGTCACGGTGCTGCTGGTCAAGTATTTCGACTTCAACCTCTATGCGCACGGCTTCAACCTGCTGTCGTTCTGGGGGCTGACGATCACCTATCTCTACTTCCAGATCCCGCTGATGGTGCTGATCCTGACGCCGGCGCTGGACGGGCTGAAGCGTGAGTGGCGCGAGGCGTCGTCGATCCTGGGGGCCACTTCCTGGCAGTACTGGCGCCATGTCGCCCTGCCGATCCTGTGGCCCAGCCTGCTCGGTACCACGCTGCTCTTGTTCGCCAATTCCTTCGGCGCGATCGCCACGGCCTACGGCCTGACCGGTTCGTCGCTCAACATCGTGACCATCCTGCTCTACGCCCAGATCCGCGGCGACGTGCTGCATGACCAGAATCTCGGTTTTGCGCTGGCGCTGGGCATGATCCTGATCACCGGGCTGTCGAACGGCGGGTATATCTGGCTGCGTGCGCGCAGCGAAAGGTGGCTGCGTTGAAATCCTCCAAGATCGGCCCCTGGATCGCCTTCATCCTGGGCGGCGCCTATTTCATCATCCCGCTGATCGCTACGTTCGAATTCTCGCTGCGGCTGAAGCGGGGCGAATATTCGTTCGAAGCCTATCGCATCGTGCTGAGCGACCCGCGCTTCCAGGCGACCTTCGGCTATTCGACGCTGCTGGCGCTGGCCACCATCGTCATCGGGGTGCTGCTGGTGGTGCCGACCGCCTACTGGATCCAGCTGCGCCTGCCCAAGCTGCGCCCGGTGGTCGAGTTCGTGACGCTGCTGCCGCTGGTCATCCCGGCCATCGTCCTCGTGTTCGGCTATCTGCGCATGTACAACTCGTCGTCCTGGCTGCCGCTGACGGCCAGCCCCTGGTCGACCAACCTGCTGCTGACGTTCGGTTATGTCACCCTGGCCTTGCCCTACATGTATCGCGCCGTCGATACCGGCCTGCGCGCCATCGACGTCAGGACGCTGACCGAGGCGGCCGAAAGCCTGGGCGCGAAATGGCCGACGATCCTGTTCAAGATCATCCTGCCCAACGTGCGGTCGGCGCTGCTGTCGGGCGCGTTCCTGACATTTGCCATCGTCATCGGCGAATTCACCATGGCCGCCTTGCTCGACCGGCCGGCCTTCGGGCCGTACCTGCAGCTGATCGGTGCCAACCGTGCCTACGAGCCGTCGGCACTGGCCATCATCGCTTTCTTCGTGACCTGGGCCTGCATGGGGCTGATCCAGGTATTCGGCCGGGGCGCCCGCGGCGCATCGCCGGAAACGCGTTAAAAAGAGTAGGACTGGGGGTTTCTCGGATGTCGTTTCTGGTGATCGAAGGCCTGCGCAAGATGTTTGCGCAGCACGCCGTGGTCGAACATTTCGACCTGGCCGCCGAACGGGGCGAATTCGTCTCGTTCCTGGGGCCGTCGGGCTGCGGCAAGACCACGACCCTGCGCATGGTCGCGGGGTTCGAGACGCCGACGGCGGGCCGCATCCGCATCGACGGGCGCGACGTCACGACCTTGCGCCCCAACCAGCGCAATGTCGGCATGGTGTTCCAGTCCTATGCCCTGTTCCCCAACATGACGGTGGCCCAGAACGTCGCCTTCGGCCTGAAGGTCGCGGGCAAGCAGGCATCCGAAATCGGCCCGCGGGTCGAGGAGATGCTGAAGCTGATCAAGCTGCCGCATCTGGCCGACCGTTTTCCCTACCAGCTGTCGGGTGGCCAGCAGCAGCGTGTCGCCCTGGCCCGCGCCCTGGCGATCAAGCCGCAGATCCTGCTGCTGGACGAACCCCTGTCGGCCCTGGATGCCAAGATCCGCATCTCGCTGCGCGAAGAGATCAAGGCGGTGCAGCGCACATTGGGCATCACCACGATCTACGTCACCCATGACCAGGAAGAGGCGCTGTCGATGTCCGACCGCATCGTGGTCATGAACGAGGGCCGCGCCGAGCAGATCGGCACGCCCTTCGAGATCTACAATTACCCGCGCACCCGTTTCGTCGCGTCGTTCGTCGGCACGCTGAACCTGCTGCCCGGCAAGGTGGTAGACCCGGCCGCCGGCCGGCTGTCGGTCGACGGGCGCGAGGTGATCTCCAGCCGCGGCCTGGCCGGCGCGCAGGTGGGCGAGGTCCGCACGCTGGCCCTGCGCCCCGAGGCCGTGACGCTGAACGACCCCCGGGCCGACGGCAACCGCCTTGACGGCACGATCGAGGAAGTCGCCTTCCTCGGCTCGGTCGTGCGCATCCGCGTGCGCTTCGGCGAAAGCGCCATCTCGCTCGATACTTTCAACAACCCGTCCAACCCGCCGCCCGAGCGCGGCGAGGCGGTGACCGTGTGTTTCTCGCACGCCGACCTGCAGGTGCTGCAGGGCGCGGCGTGACCCTTGCCCCGGCGGCCGGCCCCGGCCCGGGGCTGGCCATGTTTCGCGACGCCACCGAAACCCTGTTCGCCCTGGCCGAAGCGCGCGGCCGCCCGGTGCCGCCGCGCCATTTCGTGGCCGATGCCGACGAGGCCCATGCCCTGGCGCTTGGCGGCTCGGTCCCGATCGTCGCCATGTCGCTGGACGATGTGCTGGAATGCCGGCGGATGGATCACCCGGCCGCGGCCGGGCTGGCCGCCTTCCACGGCGTGCATCGTGGGTTCCTGCAACTGATGGCGCGGCCCGGGATCGCCACGATCGCCGATCTGCGCGGCCGCCGCGTGGCTGTCGACACCGACAGCGGTTATGCCCGGGCGCTGTATGAAATCCTGACCCGACACGGCATCCGCGACCAAGTCGAGATCGTCTATGCCGGCGCCACCAACCTGCGCTACGACAAGCTGGTCGCCCGCCAGTTCGACGCGACGTTGCTGGGCGCGCCGTTCACCCTGCTGGCGCGGCGCCAGGGCCATGCCGTGCTGGGCAGCGTCATCGGCGCCCTGGGCGGCTACCAGGCGATCGTGCTGGCGGCGCAGCGCGACTGGCTGGCTGGCCATCCGGCCGAGGCGGCGGCGGTGACCGATTGCCTGGCCGAGACCATCGCCTGGGGCCAGGCCAATCCGGACCAGGCGGGCGCGTTGCTGGGCGATCCCGAACTGGCGGACACGCTGTTCGGTCCCGCGGGAGAATTCCTGGCCGATGGCCGCATCGATCCGGCCGATGCCCGGGTCGTCGTCGACCTGTTCAATGCCTCGGCCGGCGGCGCGGTCGATTACGACGCGGTCATCGCCCGTCCGCGCGGCTGACGGGCGGGTTTCGCCAACCCTTCCAGCGTTTCGCCCAGCACGCCGACCGCGCGGCGGATTTCCCCCGTGCCGATGCCGCTGAACCCCAGCACCAGGCCATTGCCCGCGATCGGTTCCAGGCAGAAGCGGCGCAAGGGCACGGTGGTGATGCGCCGGGCCCAGGCCGCCGCCGATGCCTCGGCCTCGTCGATGCCGGATGCCAGATAACCGATCGTGTGCAACCCGGTGCCGGTCGGCATCACGTCCAGCAAGCCGCCCAGCCGGGCGCGGGCGGCATCCAGCAGCGCATCGTGCCGTTCGGCATACAGCTTGCGCATGCGGCGGATATGGGTGGCGAAATGCCCTTCGTCGATGAAGTCGGCGACGACGGCCTGGGGATTGGACGGCACGCCGGTGACGAAGGATCGCATGATGCGGTCGAAGGCCTCGACCAGCGTGCGCGGCACCAGGACGTAGCCCAGCCGCAGGGCGGGAAACAGGGTCTTGGAGAACGTGCCGACATAGATCACCCGGCCCGACCGATCGGTGCTTTTCAGGGTCGGGGGCGGCAGGCCGTGATAGCGGAATTCGCCGTCGTAATCGTCTTCGACGATCCAGGCATCGGCCCGCTCGGCCGCCTGCAGCAGGGCCAGGCGGCGCGGCAGGCTCATGGTGCAGCCCGTGGGCTGCTGGTGCGAGGGCGTGACGAAGGCCAGGCGGAACCACGGCGCGCGGGCCAGGCCCTGGTCGACCACCAGCCCCTCGCCGTCGACCGGGACCGAGATCAGGTCGGCGCCCGCGGCGACCAGGCAGTTGCGCGCCCCGATCGCCCCGGGGTTTTCGAACCAGACCTTGTCGCCGGGATCCAGCAGGATCGAGGCGATCAGCTGGAAGCCGTGCTGGGCGCCGTTGACGATGAAGATTTCTTCCGCTTCGCAGGCGATGGCGCGGTTGGCGCGCAGATGGGCGGCGATGGCCCGTCGCAGCGGCATGTAGCCTTGCGTGTCGCCATAACCCATCACCACGTCGCGATGGGCCCGCCAATGCTTGGCGACATGGCGCGACCACAGCGCCATGGGAAAGGCGTCGAAGGCCGGCATGGCGGTGGTGAAGGCCCGCGCCTCGTGCGGCAGGCGGTCCAGGAACCCTTCGGCGCTGCGTGTCATCAGCCGCGACAACTGCGGCGGCCGCGGGCCGTCGGTGCCCGACGGCACCGGGCCGGGGGCCGGGCGATGGGCCTGCAACGCGCGGGCGACATAGGTGCCGGCGCCGGTGCGCGATTCGACCAGCCCCTCGGCCAGCAGCCGGGCAAAGGCCTCGATGATCGTGGTGCGTGAGACGCCGAGGTCGCGGGCCATGGTGCGGGTGGCTGGCAGGCGGTCGCCGGCCCGCAGGCCGCCGGCCAGGATCAGTTCGCGCAGCGCGACGCAAAGCTGGGTGCCCAGGGGCCGGCTTGATGCGTGATCCAGCTTGATCGACAGGAGCAAGGCGCCCCCGGCCTTCTTCACCATGCCACCGTCTCCCAAAGTGGTTCGGCAAATTGTCCAGAATGGACCTTCCGCGTCAACCGTTATGGCGGCGGTATAGGCGGGCCGGACAACGGCGGCGAGATGGATTTCACGTATGATGAAGATCAGGTCCCTGGAGACGTTCTCCAACCGGTATATCGGCTTTCTGAAGGTCACCACCGACGACGGATCGGTCGGCTGGGGCCAGGTGTCGCCCTATAACGCCGATATCACCAGCCTGATCGTGCATCGCCAGATCGCGCCCTGGGCGCTGGGGGCCGATGCCCTCGATATCGAGGCGCTGGTCGACGTCATCCCGGAAAAGGAATTGAAATTCCCCGGCTCGTACCTGTTCCGGGCCATGACCGGGCTGGATACCGCGCTGTGGGACCTGCGCGGCCGGCTGGAAGGCAAAAGCGTCTGCGAACTGCTGGGGGGTACGCCTAAGCGCATCCGCGCCTATGCCTCGTCGATGAAACGCGACATCAACCCGGCGGCCGAGGCCGAACGGTTCCTGCGCCTGCGCGACCGTCACGGCTTCACCGCCTTCAAGTTCCGCGTCGGCGCCGAATTCGGCCATGACGTCGACGAATGGCCCGGCCGGACCGAGGCGATCGTGCCGGCGATCCGCCGGGCGCTGGGCGATGACGCCGAATTGCTGGTCGACGGCAATTCCGGCTTTTCGCCGGCCCGCGCGATCGAGGTCGGCCGGATGCTGCAGGACAACGGCGTCGTCCATTTCGAGGAACCCTGCCCCTATTGGGAACTGGAACAGACCCGCGAGGTGCGCGAGGCGCTGGACCTCGATGTCACCGGCGGCGAGCAGGACTGCATGCTGCCGACCTGGCGGCACATGATCGAGATGCGCGCCGTCGACATCGTCCAGCCCGATGTCTGCTACATGGGCGGCATGATCAGGACGATGCGCGTGGCCCGGATGGCGGCCCAGGCCGGCATGCCCTGCACGCCGCATGCCGCCAACATGTCGATGGTGACGCTGTTCACCATGCATCTGCTGGGCGCCATCGACAATGCCGGCAAGTACCTGGAATATTCGATCGAGGGCGAGGATTATTATCCCTGGGAAAAAGGCCTGTTCCTGAACCCGCCGTTCCAGGTGGTCGATGGCATGGTCAAGATCCCCGACGAACCCGGCTGGGGCATCGTCATCGATCCGGCCTGGCTGGAACGGTCGCATTACCAGATCAGCGAGGCCGAGTGATGCGCGCATCCCTGCGCGACCTGGCGGCGCGCACCCTGGCCGCCGGCACGCTGGAGGGCCTGCCCGAACACCATTGGATCGACGGACGCTGGCAGCCGGCGCGGGCCGGCGCCACGCTGGAAGACTGGGATGCCGGCCGCGGCACGGTCCATGCCCGCTTCGCCGCGGGTGATGCCGACGACATCGCCGATGCGGTAGCCAGCGCGCGGACGGCGCTGCGCGGCCCCTGGGGGCAGATGACGCCGGCCGAACGCGGCCGCATCCTGATGGCGGGGGCCGAGGCAATCCGGCGCCACGCCGACCGCCTGGCGGTGGCCGAATCCCTCGACGTCGGCAAGCCGGTGGGCGAGGCCGACGGCGACGTGCGCGGGGCGGCGCGGGCCTTCGAATACTATGCCGGCGCGGTCGACAAGCTGCAGGGCGATTCGATCCCGCTGGGCCAGGGTTACGTCGCCTTCACGGTGAACGAGCCGGTCGGCGTGGTGGCCCAGGTCATCCCCTGGAATTACCCGCTGTCGACCGCGGCGCGCGGCATCGCCCCGGCCCTGGCCGCGGGCTGCACCGTGGTGGCCAAGCCGGCCGAGCAGACGCCGATGTCCGCCCTGCTGCTGGCGGAAATCCTGGCTGACGCCGGCCTGCCGCCCGGCGTACTGAACGTCGTCACCGGCACGGGGGGCGCAGCCGGCGCGCCGCTGGTCGCCCACCCGGGCATCGACCACGTCACCTTCACCGGATCGGTCGCCACGGGTCGCCGGGTGATGCAGGCCGCAGCGGAAAACATCACCAGCGTCACGCTGGAACTGGGCGGCAAGTCGCCTGTCGTGGTGCTGGCCGATTGCGACATCGACCAGGCGGTGGAAGGCGTGATCGGCGCGATCTTCGAGAATGCCGGCCAGATCTGTTCGGCCGGGGCGCGGCTGGTGGTCGAACGCAGCATCCACCGCCGGATGGTCGATCGGCTGGTCGCGCGCGCCGCCGGTCTGGTGATGGGACACGGCCTGCGCAATCCCGCCCTGGGTCCGCTGAATTCGGCCGAGCATCGCGACCGTGTCGCCGGCCATGTCGCCCGGGCACGCGCCCGCGGCCGCGCGCCGCTGATCGGCGGCGACATGGCGGCCGATCCCGAAACCGGGCAGGGCTGGTTCTTCCAGCCGACCGTCTTCGATGACGTCGATGCCGCCGATCCGCTGGCGCAGGAGGAAATCTTCGGGCCCGTGCTGACCGTGCAGGTGGCCGACGATGCCGCGTCCGCGCTGCGCCTGGCCAATTCGACCGATTTCGGCCTGGTCGCCGGCGTCTATACCCGCGACATCGGCGCGGCACTGGCGCTGGCGCGCGACATCGATGCCGGCCAGATCTACATCAACGAATATTTCGCCGGCGGGATCGAGACGCCGTTCGGCGGCAACCGCCTGTCCGGCTTCGGCCGGGAAAAGGGCCTGGAAGCCCTGCGCGCCTATTGCAAGGTCAAGAGCATCACGGCGCGGATATAGGGATGATTGGTATCAGACTTTGTCCATAATGGACCTAACCGGCCGACCATTGCCGTCGTCTACTGACGGGCAATGCGGATCAAGAAGACAGGGAGAGAGAACCATGCGTAAGCAGACCACGATCCTGGCAGCCGCCGCGCTGCTGGCGTTCGTTGCCCCGGCCCAGGCCGAAACCCTTCGCATCCTGACCTGGGGCGGGTACGCGCCGGACAACATCATCAAGGAATTCGAGAAGAAATATCCGGGCACCAAGGTCGAGGTGACCTTGTCCAACAACGAGGAGATGATCGCCAAGCTGCGCGCCACCGGCGGCGCCGGCTTCGATCTGGCCCAGCCCAGCCACGACCGGATCTTTGCCGCGCAGAAGGAATACGGCATCTACAAGGCGATGGACCTGTCCAAGATCGAGACCGACAGGATCGCGCCGAACCTGCTGGATGCGGTCAAGACCAATACGACGATCGACGGCAAGGTCCACGCGGTACCCCATCAGTGGGGCACGTCGGGCGTGATGGCCGACAAGACCAAGGCCCCGAACGTCAAGGGCTGGGCCGATCTGTGCGACCCGCAATACAAGGGCCGCACCTCGATGCGGCTGCGCCGCACCATCCTGCTCGGCACCGCCTTCGCGATGGGCGAGAACCCGTTCGACGCCTATGGTGACCTGCCGCGTTATCAGAAGATGATGGACCAGGTGGCCGAGAAGCTGATCGCCTGCAAGGCCAACGTGAAGACCTACTGGCAGGGCGGCAACGACCTGATCAGCCTGATGACGTCGGGCGAGGTCGTGGTGTCCGAAACCTGGGATTCGACCGCCTACCGCCTGTATGCCCAGAACCCCAACATCGTCTACATCCCGCCCGCGACCGGCGCGCTGACCTGGATCGACACCTTCGCGATCCCGGCCAAGGGACAGGCCGACACGGCTGCCTATCGTTGGATCAACTTCGTGATGCAGCCTGAAATCGTCCGGCTGATGTCGGCCTCGACCGGTGCCACCGCCGCAGTCAAGGACGGCGCCGACCTGCTGCCCGACGACAAGAAGGCCGCGGTCGCCGCCGCCTTCAAGCCGGCCGACATCGCCAACCTGAAGTTCTTTGCCAACATCCAGCCCGGCGTCGAGGATATCGAGGGCAAGGTGCTGGAACGGATCAAGGCTGCGACGGCGAACTGAACGGCGCTAGACTCCCGGAAGGGGCTCGGGTCCGGGCCCCTTCCTTTTTTCGCGTGCGGTGGGGTTGCATGACCAACGATCTTGAATGCGAGCGGCTGACCAAGCGTTTCGGCCCCTTCACCGCCGTCGACGGCGTGTCCTTCGAAATTCCCCGCGGGTCGTTCTTTTCGATCCTGGGCCCGTCGGGTTGCGGCAAGACCACGCTGATGCGGATGATCGCCGGGTTCGAACAGCCGGCCTCGGGCGATATCCGGATCAAGGGCCGCTCGGTGCTGGGCCTGGCGCCCAACAAACGCAACGTCAAGATGGTGTTCCAGCATCTGGCGCTGTTCCCGATGATGAACGTGGGTGAGAACATCGCCTATGGCCTGCGTTGTGCCGGCATCGGGCGGGCCGAGATCGAGACCCGCGTGCGCGACGTGCTGGTCCGCATCGGCCTGCCCGATGTCGCGGGCAAGCAGGTCGCCCAGCTTTCCGGCGGCCAGAAACAGCGCATCGCCATCGCCCGCTGCATGGTGCTGGAACCCGACGTCCTGCTGCTGGACGAACCGCTGGGCGCGCTGGACCTGAAACTGCGCGAACGGATGAAGATCGAACTGAAGCTGTTGCAGCACCAGTTCGCCACCACCTTCGTCTACATCACCCACGACCAGTCCGAGGCGCTGGTCATGTCCGACCGGGTGGCGGTGATGAACGCCGGCCGGTTCGAGCAGATCGGGTCGCCGCAGGAGTTGTACCACGCCCCGGCCTCGGCCTTCGTGGCCGGTTTCGTCGGTGACAGCAACCGCTGGGCGGGGCGGGTGCTCGGCCAGGACGGCGACGGCGTCCGTGTCGACATCGGCGCGGGCCTGTCGGTCACCGCCGCGGGATCGGCCGCGGCCGGATCGGCCGTCGACATTTTCGTCCGCCCCGAGGCGATCGCGCTGGCGGCCGATGCCGCGCCCGGCGCCAACCGGCTGGACGGCACCGTCGACAGCCTGTTGTTCAACGGCGCGGCCAGCCGTGTGCTGGTACGGCTGGCCGACGGCCAGCTGGTCGAGGTTTCGCACGTGCCCGACGGCCGCGACGGCGGGCTGCAGCAAGGTGCCCCCGTGACGCTGTCCTGGTCGCCGGCCCAGACCCGCTGCTTCGCGCAAGGGGCGTAACGGGAATGACCCATCGCGACGCCACCCGCCTGTCCCTGTTCCTGCTGCTGGCGCCGCTGGTGCTTTGGATCGGCCTGCTGATCGTGCTGCCGCATCTGGGCATCGGTTATCTGTCGCTGCGCGAAAAGGTGGCGCCGCGGGTCTATGAATTCGGTTTCGGCAATTACCTGGCCTTCCTGCGCGAACCGATCTACTGGAACACGCTGCTGCGCACCGCGGTCATGTCGGTGCTGGTGACCGGGCTGGCCCTGGTGATCGGGTTTCCCATCGCCTATTACATCGCCAAGGTGGCGGGGCGGCGCGGCCGGGCCTCGCTGTTCCTGCTGTGCCTGATCCCGTTATGGGTGTCCGACCTGGTGCGCGCCTTCGGCTGGATCGTGCTGCTGCGCGAGACCGGCGTGATTTCGGGCCTGCTGCAATGGGCCGGCATCGCCGGCGGCCCGGTCGAGATGCTCTACAGTGACGCGACCGTGGTGGTCGGGCTGGTCTACACCGTCATCCTGTTCATGATCGTGCCGATCGTGTCCACGCTGGACGGCATGGACAACAGCCTGATCGAGGCGGGTTACAACCTGGGCGGCAGCCGCTGGACCGTGCTGCGCCGCATCGTCATCCCCTATGCGATGCCCGGCATCGTCGCCGGCTGCATCATCGTCTTCATGCTGACCGCGGGCAGCTACCTGACGCCGATCCTGCTGGGCGGCAAGAACAGCATGTGGTTCACCGAACAGATCTATGACCAGTTCATCACCCGCTATAACTGGGAAAGCGGCTCGACCTTCGGCATCCTGCTGCTGGCCTTCACCTCCTTCGTGGTCTGGGCCGGCCTGCGGCTGAGCGGGCAAAGCCTCGCCACCACGGTCGCGAAGGGGTAGGGGCCATGAACGTCGCCGCCCCCCAGACCAAGCTGGCCAAGGGCCTGTACCGCGCCTATGTCCTGTTGTTCTTCGTCTACCTCGCCGCGCCGCTGGTGGCGGCCTGCGCCTTCGCCTTCAACGATTCGACCTTTGCCGCCCTGCCGTGGAAGGGCTTCACGCTGGACTGGTTCTTCGGCGATACCGAACCCAAGCTCGGCCTGTTCCACGACCGCCGGCTGCTCAGCGGTCTGCGCGTTTCGGGCCTGGTCGGATTGAGCGTCGCGCTGCTGTCGGTCGCGGTCGGCACGACCAACGCGTTCCTGTTCGAACGCCATGATTTTCCGTTCAAGCGCACCCTCTACATCATGGCGGTCATCCCGCTGGTCATTCCGGGCGTCATTCTCGGCATCTCCATCCTGGTGTTTGCCAGCATGCTGGCCAATGGCGCCGATGCCGCATTCGGCCTCGATCTCGATTTCCTGCGGCCGGGCCTGCTGCTGGTCATCCTGGGCCAGTTCTCGTTCCTGACGACGATCACCACGCTTGTCATCGGGGCGCGGCTGCGCAAGTTCGACGTGGCGCTCGAGGAAGCCGCGCTGAACCTGGGCGCCGGCCGCCTGCGGGTCCTGCGCACCATCACCCTGCCGTTCCTGGCCCCGGCGATGATCGCCGCCGGCCTCGTCGCCTTCCTGGTGTCGTTCGAGAATTTCAACACCACGCTGATGCTGATCGGGTCGGATTCGACGCTGACCATCACCATGTACGACCGTATCGCCAAGCTCGGCTCGACCCCGGTGCTGAACGCCGTGTCCTTCGTGCTGATCATCGGCTCGGGGGCGTTGGCCCTGATCTCGATCCTGATTCAGCGCGACAAGGCGGAGAGCGGCCATTGACCTGGGACTATGTGATCGTCGGGGCGGGCTCGGCCGGCTGTGTCCTGGCCAACCGCCTGACCGCCTCGGGCCGCCACCGCGTCCTGCTGCTCGAGGCCGGGGGCAGCGACCGGCGGTTCTGGATCGAAACCCCGATCGGCTATGGCCGGATCTTCTACGACCCCACCGTCAACTGGATGTACGAGACCGAGCCCGATGCGGGTATCGGCGGCCGCTCCAGCTATTGGCCGCGCGGCAAGGTGCTGGGCGGATCGTCGTCGATCAACGCCATGGTCTATGTCCGGGGCCAGCCCGGCGATTTCGATGATTGGGCTGCGGCGGGCAATCCCGGCTGGGGCTGGGCCGATGTGCTGCCTTATTTCAAGCGGATGGAAACCAACGACCTGGGGCCGTCGGACCTGCACGGCGCCGACGGGCCGCTGAACGTCGTTCATATCCAGCGCGACAGCCACCCGTTATGCGCGGTCTACCTCGCCGCCTGCGAGGAAGCGGGCATCCCGGCGGTGCGCGACGTCAACGGGCATCAGGCCGAATGCGCCGGCCTCTACCAGATCACCACCCGCAACGGCCGCCGCGAGTCGACCGCGACGGCCTATCTGCGCCCCGCCCGCAGCCGGCCGAACCTGAGCGTGGAGACCGAGGCGCAGGCGACCCGCCTGATCGTCGAGGGCGGCCGGGTCACCGGCGTCGAATATCGCCGCCACGGGGCAATCCACCGCGCCATGGCGAGCCGCGAGGTCATTCTGTCGGCCGGCGCGATCAACTCGCCGCAGCTGCTGCAACTGTCGGGCATCGGCCCGGCCGCGCTGCTGCGTGACCACGGCATTCCGGTCGTGCTGGACCTGCCCGCCGTAGGGCAGAACCTGCAGGATCATCTGGGCGTCGACTACATGTACCGGTCGCGCCGCCCGACCCTGAACGATGCGCTGTACCCCTGGTGGGGCAAGATGCTGGCCGGCATCAACTACCTGGCGCGGCGGCGCGGGCCCCTGTCGCTCAGCCTGAACCAGGGCGGCGGGTTCGTGCGCGGGCGGGTCGGCATCGACCGGCCCAACATCCAGCTCTATTTCTCGCCGGTCAGCTACCTGAAGGCGCCGCCGCGCACGCGGCCCCTGATGAACCCCGATCCCTATCCGGCTTTCCTGCTGGGGTATTCGGCCTGCCGGCCGACCAGCAGGGGCCATCTGGCGATCCGCAGTGCCGATCCCTTTGCCGCGCCGGCCATCCATCCGAACTACCTGGCGACCGACGGCGACATGCAGGACATGCTGGACGGCAGCCGGTTGATGCGCCGCCTGGCCGCGACCCCGGCCCTGTCGTCGGTGATCGCCGAGGAGCTGCATCCCGGCCCGGCCGTACAGTCCGAAGCCGAGATGATCGCCGATATCCGCCAGCGTTCGGGATCGGTGTTCCACCCGGTCTCGACCTGCATCATGGGGCCGGATCCACGCAACGCCGTGGTCGATCACCGGCTGAAGGTGCATGGTATCGGGGGCTTGCGGGTGATCGATGCCTCGATCTTTCCCAACGTGACCTCGGGCAATACCAATGCGCCCTCGATCATGGTGGGGGAAAAGGGCGCCGACCTGGTGCTGGCCGACGCCTGACTGGTTATGCCACCGGTTCCAACACGTGGATGACACGATTGGCCAGCATGTCGCCGACCCGGGCGCCATAGGCCTTCATGTGCTCGGCCGCGCCATGGGCCTTCAGGGCCGCCAGGCTTTCCCATTTTTCGACCACCGCGAAGCTGTCGGCGCCCAGCGGCGTCTGGATCGCGCCGGCACCGGGCATGTCGACGGTGGCGCCGTATTCGATGCAGCCGGCCTCGGCATGCACCAGGGGGATGACCTTGGCGAATTCGGCCAGTACCTCGGCCCGGCGGCCGGGTTTGGTGGTGATGAAGGCAATCACATGAATCATCGCATTTTTTCCTGACGTTTCCGGTCATAACCATGCGGCGGGGTTGTCTGTCGCGCCAGTGAAATAAAATTGTCATCTTCTGGCGCTACTAGGATCCCCGGCGGTCGGTCGACCGTTGGAAGGCCCATGCCCTCAACGCCTCGGGGAGACCGACTGATGGACTATTTCCGACATTTCAACTTCCTGGTCTGCGCCCCGAATTTCGAGGCGGATGAACTGGAAGGCACCCGTCTTAACCATATCGTGTCCGAGGTCGAGCGGCTGGGGTTCGAGGTCGTGCGCGCCCGCCGCATCGAGGATGCGGAACTGGCGATCCGGACCGATTCGGCGATCGGCTGCATGATCCTGGACTGGGGCAAACGCGGCCCCGAGGGCAAGGCCGCCGCGCTGATCTCGCTGGTGCGCCAGCGCGGCCTGGAAATGCCGATCGTCGTGCTGGTCCGCCGCCAGCGGCTGGAGGATATCCCGGTCGACGTGATGCGCGAGGTCGACGGTTATATCTTCCTGGCCGAGGAAACCCCGGCCTTCATCGCCAAGAACCTGGTCAGCCGGCTGAAGCAGTACGCCGATACGCTGAAAACCCCGTTCTTCGGCGCCCTGGTCGATTACGCCGAGGAAGGCAACCAGCTGTGGACCTGCCCCGGCCATAACGGCGGCACGTTCTATGGCCGCAGCCCGATCGGCCGGATCTTCGTCGACCATCTGGGCGAGGCGGTGTTCCGCGACGACCTCGACAATTCGGTGCTGGAACTGGGCGACCTGCTGACCCATGAGGGGCCCGCCCTGCAGGCGCAGAAGGAAGCGGCGAAGATCTTCGGCGCCGAAAAGACCTATTTCGTGCTGAACGGCACCTCGGCCTCCAACAAGGTGGTCCTGCAGGCCCTGATCGCCGAGGGCGACCTGGTCCTGTTCGACCGCAACAACCACAAGGCGGCCCATCACGGCGCCCTGCTGCTGGGCCAGGGCACGCCGATCTTCCTGGAAACCGACCGCAACGCCCACGGCCTGATCGGCCCGATCGACTGGGAAGCGCTGGACGAGGCCGCGATCCGCGAAAAGATCCGCAACAACCCGCTGGTATCGGACCCCGAGGCCTGGAGCCGGCCGCGCCCCTTCCGCGTCGCCGTGATCCAGCAATGCACCTATGACGGCACGATCAACAATGCCGAGATGATCGTCGAGAAGATCGGCCATCTGTGCGACTATATCCTGTTCGACGAAGCCTGGGCCGGCTTCATGAAGTTCCACCCGCTGTATCGCGGGCGCTTCGCCATGGGGCTGGAGGGGCTGGGGGAAGACCATCCCGGCATCATCGCCACCCAGTCGACGCACAAGCAGCTGGCCTCGTTCTCGCAGGCCTCGCAGATCCATGTGCGGGACCGCCATATCCGCGACCAGGAACGCCGGGTCGAACACCGCCGGTTCAACGAATCCTTCCTGATCCATGCCTCGACCTCGCCGTTCTATCCGCTGTTCGCCTCGCTCGACGTCGGCGCGCAGATGATGAAGGGGCGGTCGGGCATGGTCCTGTGGGACGATACCATCCGGCTGGGCATCGAGATCCGCAAGAAGCTGCGCGCGATGCGCCGCGAATTCGAGGAGCAGGAGACCGACCAGGCGCGCCAGTGGTTCTTCGAACCCTTCGTGCCCGACCGGGTCCAGACCGCCGCCGGGCCGGTGGCGTGGGAAGACATGCCGACCGACGACCTGGCCCGCGATCCCGCCTGCTGGGCCCTGGATCCCGACGGCGCCTGGCACGGCTATCGCCATGTCGCGCCGGGCTACGCGATGACCGATCCGGCCAAGCTGACCATCCTGACTCCGGGTTTCGACCGGGCGACCGGCGCCTATGCCGATCACGGCATCCCGGCGCCCGTGGTCGCCGAATTCCTGCGCGACTATCAGGTGGTGCCGGAAAAGAACGACCTGAATTCGCTGCTGTTCCTGCTGACGCCCGGTGTCGAATCGTCCAAGGCCGGCACGCTGCTGTCGGCCCTGACCGCGTTCAAGCGCTTCCACGACGAGAACGCGACGCTCGATGCCGCCCTGCCGGAATTCGTGTCGCGCCGCAAGGCACGCTATTCGGGCGTGCGCCTGCGCGATCTGTGCGCCGAGATGCACGCGTTCTATCGCGAACACGCGGTCTCGACCCTGCAGCGCGCCCAGTTCCGCCCCGACAACCTGCCGACGGCGGCGATGCTGCCCTATAAGGCGGCGCAGATCCTGACCCGCAACAAGGTCGATTTCCTGCCGCTGGACCAGATCAAGGGCCGCATCGCCACGACGCTGATGCTGGTCTATCCGCCCGGCATCGCCACCGTCCTGCCCGGCGAGCGGCTTGACGACCGCGCCCAGCCGATGCTGGATTACCTGAAGATGTTCGAACGCGGCGCCAACCTGTTTCCCGGTTTCGAGAACGAGATCCAGGGCCTGTACCGCCGCACCGAGGCGGACGGCACCATCCGCTTCTATACCTATGTGGTCCGCGAATGACGGCAGGGGACATCGTCGTCCGGCAGTCGCGCGAGGACGACGTGCCGGCGATGATCGCGATCTACACCCACCATATCCGCCGCGGCCTGGGCGGCAACGTCGTGGTGGCCGAAGATCCCGACGACATCAAGAAGCGACGCAAGAACATGCTGTCCAAGCGGCTGCCCCATCTGGTGGCCGAACAGGACGGGGTGGTGATCGGTTATGCCTATGCCGTGCCGTTCCGCAAGCGCCCGGCCTATCGCTACACCGCCAAGCATTCGATCTATGTCCATCACGAACAGCTCGGCCGCGGCCTCGGCCGGTTGCTCCTGGACGCCCTGGTCGAACGCTGCGCCGCGGCGGGTTATCGCCAGCTGATCGGGTATGTCGACGGCGCCAATGTCGCGTCGCTGAAACTGCACCAGGCCGTCGGTTTCCGCGAGGTCGGCCGCCTGCCGGCCGTCGCCTTCAAGTTCGGCAAATGGAACGACAGCGTGCTGATGCAGCGCAGCCTGGGCGATGGCGATGCCAGCCCGCCGCACGATTATGTGGCGGAGGTGTTTTCGCATAAATAATGACGCATTGGGTTATTAACGTGATGCGTTCATGATTTTCGCATGGCGCATGGGAAACATGTATCGGCCGAGTCGATGGGTAACGACGATGTCGGTCGGCTGCCGCCGATGCATCCAGGTGAGGTCCTGCGCGAGGAATTCCTGGGTCCGATGGGCATGAGCGTCTATGCCCTGGCCAAGTCGCTGCATGTGCCGGCCACGCGTATCGACCAGATCGTCAAGGAGCGCCGTTCGATTTCGGGCGATACCGCCCTGCGGCTGGCCAAACGGTTCGGTACCTCGGCCGAATTCTGGATGCGGCTGCAGGCTGATTACGATCTGCGCATGGCGCGGCAGGCGCAGGCAATGGTCTCGACGACATCGAGCCGATAGTCGCATAGCGCATTTCGTTCTTGAAACGTTTCCGCAAGTCGATTAACTCGGATCCATGTCGCCGCGCACGATGTACATCTTCGAGAAGGGCTCGGTGCTGCAGGCCGCGCGGCCGGTGCTGCATTCCCTCGACCCCGGCGCGGTGCTGGTGGCGGCATCAGGCAACCTCTACGACACCAAGCTGCCCGACGAGATCGACAAGCGTTACGCTGGCCCCTGGTCGGGCACGATCGACGAGGCCATCGCCTACGATCCCATCCCGATCTCGGCCAACGGCCGGGCGATGAACGGGCGGTCCAAGGCCGAGATCCTCGATGCCATCCGCCAGGCGGCGTCGGGCTGCGGCCTTGTCGTGGTCGCGACCGACGATGATCGCGAGGGCGACAAGATCGGCTGGGACATCGTCGAACACTGCCTTGACTGGGCCGGTCCGGTGCGGCGCATGCGGCCACGCGCGGCGACCCCCGACGGCATCCGCAGTGCCCACGCCGAAATGATGCGCCTGCCCGACGGCGGTGCGTTGCGCAGCTATTGCGGGGCGTTGGAGGCACGTGCCCGCCAGCATGCCGACTGGCATATCGGCATCAACGGCACGCGCCAGGCTTCGGTCCGCCTGCGCCCGCCGGGCATGAAGGGTGTGCTGCATTACGGCCCGGTGCTGATGCCGACGCTGGACATCCTGGCCGAGCGCGAGGAGGAGATCCGCAATTTCAAGCCGCGCGACTATTTCAAGCTGCGGCTGGATGTCGTCAACAAGAAGGGGCTGAAGGTCGCCCTGGTCCACGACCCCGATCCGCGGCTGTTCGACCGTGCCCCGGCCGAGGACATCCTGCAGGGCCTGCTGGCCTGGCCGGGCGGCGAGATCGCGGCGGTGACCAAGCCGCGCAAGATCGCCCCGCCCGATCTGTTCAACCTGGATGCCATGCAGCTGGCCGCCGGCCGCCGTCTCGGCCTGTCGCCGGCCGACACGCTGAAATATGCCCAGGAACTGTACGACAAGGGTTTCATTTCCTATCCCCGCGGCACCGGCACCACCCTGCCCAAGGCCGAGGCGGCGATCGCCGAACGGGTGGTGGCGGCCGCGTCCGGCCATCACGCCCTGGCCGAGGTGAAGCTGGAAACCCTGGTCAAGCGCCCGACGATCTATCGCGAGGAAAAGGCCGATGCCGGCGGCGAAACCTCGGGCCCGGCCCACTTTGCCGTGGTGCCGACGACCACGCGCTTCGACCGCGGCGCGGTGACCGATATCGCCGCCAGCCTGTACGAGATGATCGCCCGGCGCTTCATCGCCAACCACATGCCGGACGCGCGCGATGAGGTGACGACGCTGTCGGTCGTGGTCGACGGCCGGCGTTATGCGGCCTTCGGCACGATCGAGCGCGAGGCGGGCTGGCGGGTGATCGAACCGCGCGCGGGACGTGCCCGCAAGGTGTCGCGCCAGGCGACCGAGGGCGAGGACAAGCCCGACGCGGAAGGCCGCCTGCCGCCGTTCGTCGACGGCGAGGCGATCGTGCGGGCCGATGCCGCGATCGTCGAGACCAAGACCCAGGCACCGCGCCGCATCACCCTGGGCGAATTGCCGACGATCATGGCCAAGCTGATCGACTGGGTCGACGATCCCGCGCTTAAGGCGGCCCTGCGGGTCGAGGGCGACCCCGACAACCCCAAGGGGTTGGGCACCCCGGCCACGCGGTCGCGCATCGTCGACACGCTGATCGAGGCGGGTTACGTCGCCAAGCTGAAACCGCAGGGCAAGGCCAAGGACCCGCCGCTGGAATGCCTGGAACTGGGCCTGGCCATGCGCAAGACCTGGCGCGACACCTGGCCCTGCCATTGCGATCCCGTCCGCCGGGCGCAAAGCGAGCATGGCCTGTCCCTGATCGGCCAGGCCCGCACCCGGGCCGAGGCGGTCGCCCATGTCCGCGCCTGGAAGGAAAGTGTCCGGGGCGAGGTCGAGGCGATGGTATCGTCATTGCGCGGCGCCCGCACGCTGCGGGTCGCGGGTTATTGGGCCAAGCCGACCGAGGCGATGGTGCGTTTCGCCGAAAACCTGAGTGCCCGGCTGAACCTGGCCCTGCCCGATGACCTGCGCGAGGATGCTGCGGTCTGCAAGGCGTTTCTCGATACCCATGCCCCGCGCAATGCGGCGCCGGCCCCGACCGGCGACGGCCCGACCCCGGCCCAGCTGGCCCTGGCCGAAAAGCTCGCGGCCGAACGCGACCTGAAAATTCCGGCCTCGGCCAAGGCGTCGAAGAAGGCGATGTCGGCCTGGATCGATACCCAGATCAAGACGCCCCGAACGGCGCCGAGGGCTGCCGCAGGCGTCAGTCGTCGACCGTCAGGGCCAGCATCTCGTCCTGCCACTTCCCGGTCTTGAGCGCGCCCAGGAAAAAGCTGCCGCGCCCGTCCCATTCCAGGTTGAACACCTTGGTCTTGGTCCGCCCCTCGGTCCACAGATCGAGGACGTAGGGCAGGGCATTCTTGCCCGTCGGGCGCTTTTCCAGGAATTTCGGGCCATCGTCGGCGCCGGGCTGGCGCTGGAACGGCGCCTGGTAGATGGCCGAGAACTTGTCCTGGCGCCATTGCATGACGACCACGTCGGCATTGGCCATGCGCACCGGCTGGCCATTGCCGCGGACCAGGCGGACAAGGTGGTCGCGCAATTGCAGGGCACGGTCGGCTTGTTCGGTCATGAGCTTTTTTCCGGGTGGGGATCGGGACCCGATGGCCTTACGCTGTCGCGGAACCGGGATCAAGCCGCAAGGCTTATCCTGCCGAGCCCGATCGAGGAGACGCATGCTGCGCAACCTGTTCTGCCTGGTCCTGGCCCTGCTGGTCGCCGGCCTGTTCGCGCAGGAACCGGAATTCCTGCAGCAATACACCCAGCGGCTGGGCGGCCGGATCGACGAACTGACCCGCCAAGCCCGTGAATTCGAGGCCCGCGTCCACGCCTTCGGCCTGACCCGGGACGAAGCGATCGCGCGCTTCAAGGCCAATCCCGATCCCGTGGTGGCCGGCGAGGCGGCGGCGCGCGAAGCCGATCTGGTCCTGCTGGCCCGGCTGGAACGCCAGCGCGCCAATCTGCAGGGCGGCAGCGAACTGTCACGGCTGATGGCGCTGGTCGGCGAACTGGATGCCGATATCGCGCGCGCGACCTATGACGATTTCCGCCCGGCGATCCCGGTGACGACCGAGGGGCTGGTCTTTGCCATGGCGGGCTTCATCGTCGGGCTGATCATCGGCCTGATCGTGACCGGCATACTGGGCGCGATCGGCCGCGCCCTGTTCTTCCGTACGCGCCGGGTGGCGAACTAGGCGCCACCCTCACGCCGGAAGGTCACCACCAGCACATCGCGCCAGGCCGGCCGCATCGGATCGACCGGCACCACCGGGGTAACCCCGTGGAATACCCTGTTGTCGTCGACCCATGCGGCGTCGAGGGCGTCGATCAGGGTGAAGCTGCCCAGGTCGTTGCGGTCCAGGTCGCGGATCGCGGTCACGCCACGGGCGACGTTTTCGCGCCGCACCATCACCACCAGGACGTAGTCCACGCCGTCGCGATGCATGCCTTCGGGTGTCGGCCGCCCCGCCTGGCCGGCCATCGCCTCGATGCGGAACTGATGGATCTCGACATGCCAGGCGGCGACCGCCGGGGCCAGTTGTCCGAAGACCGAGCGGCAGGTTTCCAGGATCGCCGACATCGCGGGGTGTCCGGCGGCCGCGTCGGTCACCGGATCGAACCAGCGGGCAATGCCGCCGTTCAGGCTGTTGTAGTCGCGCGACTGGTAATGCGGCTGGTGGGGTTTGCGGGCGATCGCGTCCGCGGTCACGGCGAAGGCGGCATGCCGCCGCCGGCGATAACGCCCGCCATCGGCCATGTAGCCGTCCAGCCCCAGGTCGTCCCAGGTGGCGGCGAAACCGGCCCAGTCGGCCAGGCCCGCACGGCCCAGCAGACGGCGGGTATCGGGCGCGCGGTCCAGGGCAAAGCCGTCGCGGGCGATGCGCCGGGTCAGGCCAGAGTCCAGGTCGGTGTCGAGCAGCAGCGTGTCGGTCATGATGGCAAAGGCTACGCCCGCGATATGGACCAAGGGAGAACCGGTTTTCGGATTTTCGATGGGGCCAGTTGTGGCTATTTCACGGAAATGCACTGGATTGACCGCGGTCACAGATCGCCGGGGGCGGTCGGGGCATAGTCGTCTCAACACGAAACGACGACCTGAACCAACGAACCGGACCCCGAAGGAAGACGTGTCATGACCGACCTGATCATCATGGAA
>Ga0206117_100594_pt1 | contig 32698 bp, 29 predicted proteins | sample 3A5Ametagenome_FD_177997 | JGI IMG/M metagenome (GOLD analysis project Ga0206117, IMG submission 177997) | Enriched microbial communities from leaf-cutter ant dump, University of Wisconsin, Madison, United States - 3A5A | ecosystem: Environmental > Terrestrial > Nest > Insects nest > Nest dump... | reverse complement strand
CGCATCCGACCTGTATGTCTGGCCCGGTGTCGGCGAAGCCTACGGCATGGCGACGCTGGAAGCACAGGCCGCCGGGCTGGCCGTCGTCGCCGGACGCCAGCGCGGCCTGCCCGACGTGGTGGCCGACGGCATCTCGGCCCGGCTGGTCACCCCCGACGACGCCCAGGCCTTTGCCGATGCCGTCGCCGACCTGATCGCCGACCCGGAGGCGCGGGTCCGGCTGGGCGCGGCCGGCCGCGCCCGCGTGGCCGCCGAACGCACGGTGCCGGCCGCCGCCGCGATCCTGAACCGGGCGCTGGCCCAGGTGGCACGATGATCCGCCTGGCCCTGCTGCGCCACGGTCCCACCGCGTGGAACGCTGACAAGCGGCTGCAGGGGCGCACCGACATCCCGCTGACGACCGAGGCGCGCGCGGCTCTCGCCGCCCTGGCCCCGCCCGGCTGGACCGCCGGCTGGCAGTGGCGGTCCAGCCCGTTGTGCCGCGCCATCGAAACCGCCCGGGCGCTGGGCCACGACCCGGCGATCGAGCCCGCGCTGGTCGAGATGGACTGGGGCGATTACGAGGGCCAGACGATCGCCGGGCTGCGCGCCCGATACGGCGCCGCCTTTGCCGCAGCCGAGGATCGCGGCCTCGATTTCCAGCCGCCCGGCGGCGAAAGCCCGGCGATGGTCCAGGCCCGGCTGCGCCCGTGGCTGGCGTCGCTCGATCGCGATACGGTCGCGGTGACCCACAAGGGGGTGATCCGCGCGGCCCTGTGCCTGGCCACCGGCTGGGACATGATGGGTCGGCCGCCGGTCAAGCTGGACTGGCGGGCGCTGCACCGTTTCAGCGTCGACCGCGACGGCACGATCGCGCTGGACCAGGCCAATCTGCCGCTGGAGCGCCGGTCGTGAGGGTACTGATCTGGGTGCAGCACCTGCTGGGCGCGGGCCATCTGCAGCGGGCCGCGCTGCTGGCCGGGGCGCTGGCGGACTGCGGGCATCAGGTCACGCTGGTGTCGGGCGGCATGCCGCGGGGGCGCGATATGCCGGCGGGGCTCAGGGTCGTGCAACTGCCGCCCTGCCGCGCCGCCGATGCGACCTTCAAGACACTGCTGGACCAGGACGGCAGGCCGATCGACGACACCTGGCGCGACCGTCGCCGCGACCAGTTGCTGGCGCTGTTCGACGCGGTCGCCCCCGACGTCCTGGTGACCGAGCATTATCCGTTCGGGCGGCGCCAGCTGCGCTTCGAGCTGACGCCGCTGATCGCCCGGGCGCGCGCCGCCGGCACGTTCGTGGTGTCGTCGGTGCGCGACGTGCTGGTGGGCATGGACCGGCCCGACCGCGCCGCCTGGGCAGCCGATCGCGTTCTGGCCGATTTCGACCGGGTGCTGGTCCATGGCGATCCCGCCCTGCTGCCCTTCGCCGCGACGTTCCCGGCGGCCGGACGTATCGCCGACCGCCTGGTCCATACCGGTTTCCTGGTGCCGCCGACGCCCGCGGGGGACCGCGTCGAGGGCGATGTCGTCATGGTCAGCGCCGGGGGCGGCGGTGCGGTCGGCGGGCCGCTGTTCCGCACCGCCCTGGCCGCCCGGCCGCTGAGCGCCGCCCGCGACCTGCCCTGGCGCTTCCTGGTGGGCGATGCCCGGATCCGGGCCGAATTGGCGGCGATCGCGCCGTCCGGCGTGCAGATCGAAGGGCTTAGCAACGATTTCGTGACGATGCTGAGACATTGTCGTCTTTCTGTCAGCCAGGCCGGATACAACACCGTCATGGAAATCACCGCCACCAGGGCGCGCGCCGTCGTCGTTCCCTTCTCGGAAGGCCAGGAAAGCGAGCAGCAGGTCCGCGCCGCGGCCCTGGCCGCCCGTGGCGCCCTGCATCTGCTGGCCGAGGCGGCGCTGAACCCGGCGACCCTGGCCGCCACCATCGACACGGCGCTGGCGGCCCCGCCCCCGCCGGCCCTGGCGCTCGACCGCGACGGGGCGGCGCGCAGTGCCGCCCTGCTGGAAGGCTGGGTGGGGCGTTGAGCGTCTTTCGCCCCCTGACCGACGAATTCGACCGCTGGGCCGACCAGGGGCTGACCGCAACCTTGTGGTGGCGCGACGACGATGCCATCGCCCCGACGCCCGCGCTGGACCGGCTGCTGGACGCCGCCGGGCCGGTGCCGCTGACACTTGCCGTCATCCCGGCCCTGGCCGAGCCCGAGCTGGCCGCGCGGCTGGCCGGCCGGCCCCAGGTTGCTGCAGTGCAGCACGGCTACGCCCATCGCAACCACGAGACGGTGGGAAAGAAAGCCGAGCTGGGCGCGGCCCGCCCGGTGGCCGAGGTCGCCGCCGATCTGGCCGTCGGTTTCGCCCGGCTGACCACGCTGTTCGGCGGCCAGTTCCGGCCGATGCTGGTGCCGCCCTGGAACCGGATCGCCGCCGCGGTGGTTCCGGCCCTGCCCCGCCTGGGCCTGACCGCCCTGTCGACCGCCAAGGCCCGCGACGCAAGGCTGGCAGCGCCGGGGCTGGTCCAGGTCAACACCCATGTCGACCCGATCGACTGGCGGGGAACGCGAGGGTTCATGGGCGAGATCGCCACCGTCGAGATGTTCTGCCGCCACCTGGCCGACCGGCGCGCGGGGCGTGTCGATCGTCACGAACCGACGGGTCTTCTCACCCATCATCTGGTACACGACGCCGGGCTGTGGCAGTTTCTGCCTCGGCTGATCGAGGTTGCCGCCGCCCATCGGGCGGTGCGCTTTCTCGGCGCCGCGGAGGCTTGCGCATGACCTTGGGGGAGGTAAGCGTGCATCGCTATCGGCTGGATGCCCTGTTGCCCGATTATGCGCGTGCCGGCGTAGGCACCGCCTTGACCATCGGGCCAGTGGCGCTGGTCCAGCTTTCCTCTATCATGGCAGTTGTGCTGGGCGGGCTCGGGCTGCTGTTCGTGGCCTATGGCGCACGGACCTTGTGGCGCCAGGCCGCTTCCTTCACGCTCGACGATACGGGACTGTCGGTCGCCGGGCCTTTCGCCCGGCGGATTGCCTGGGAGGATCTGCAAGGGGTGAGCGTGCGCTATTATTCGACGCGGCGCGACCGGACCGAGGGGTGGATGCACCTGACGGTCCGCGATCGGCAACGTCGCCGGATCGGCCTGGATTCCTCGCTGGACGGTTTCGCCCGGATCGCCACGGCCGCGGCGCGCGCCGCGGCCCGTGCCGGCATCGAACTCGACGACACGACGCGCAGCAATCTCGCCGCGCTCGATCCGGCCCGCGCGGCGTGAGGACATCACCAGCATGACCAACGTCCTCTCCGTCACCGACCTGAAGGTCCAGTTCCACATCAACGAAACCGTGGTCAAGGCGGTGGACGGCGTGTCGTTCCGCGTGCCGGCAGGCAAGACGGTGGCGATCGTCGGCGAATCCGGGTCGGGCAAGTCGGTGATCAGCCAGGCGATCATGGGGATCATCCCCAAGCCCGGCGCCATCGCCGGCGGCGAGATCCTTTTCCGCGACCCGCGCGAGGGCGAGCCCAAGGACACCATCGACATCGCCCGGCTGGGCCAGGATTCGGTCGCGATGCGGCGCCTGCGCGGCGGCTCGATCTCGATCATCTTCCAGGAGCCGATGACCTCGCTGTCGCCGCTGCACACCATCGGCAACCAGATCGGCGAGGCGCTGCACCTGCATCGCCAGGTCACCGCCGACGAAGGCAAGTCGCTGGTCATCGACATGCTGCGCATGGTCGGTTTTCCCAACCCGGCGCGGGCCTACGACACCTATCCCTTCGAATTGTCCGGCGGCCTGCGCCAGCGCGCGATGATCGCCATGGCCCTGATCTGCCGCCCCGCGGTGCTGATCGCCGACGAACCGACCACGGCGCTGGACGTCACCATCCAGGCCCAGATCCTGAAACTGATCAAGGACCTGCAGGCCGATCTGGGCATGGCCGTCGTAATGATCACCCACGACCTGGGCGTCGTCGCCAACATGGCCGACGAGGTCGTGGTGATGTACCACGGCAAGGTGATGGAACGCGGCAGCCTGCAGGACATCTTCCGCGCGCCCGAACACCCCTATCTGCAGGCGTTGCTGCGCGCGGTGCCGCGGTTCGGCATGAAGGCCGGCGAACGCCTGGTGCCGATCCGCGAGATCAAGGCCAGCGCCCAGGCCGGCTTCCTGGCCAACAAGGAGCCCTGGCCGGCCGAGGTGCCGGACGACGCCGTGCTGCTCGAGGTCAAGAACCTGTGCAAGAGCTTCACGATCAAGAAGGCGGGGTTGCTGTTCAAGAAACCGGCGATGTCGACGCTGGCGGTCGACGACGTGTCGTTCTTCATCCGCCGCGGCGAATGCCTGGGGCTGGTCGGCGAATCCGGCTGCGGCAAGACCACGACGTCCAAGATCATCCTGCGCGCACTGTCGGCCGATTCAGGCGAAGTGACGTTCAACGACCGCGGCAAGATGGTCGACGTGCTGGCGCTGGAGAATGAGGCGCTGTTCGATTTCCGGCGCAAGGTCCAGTTCATCTTCCAGGACCCCTATTCGTCGCTGAACCCGCGCATGACCGTGTTCGACATCCTGTCCGAACCGCTGGTCATCCATAACCTGGGCACATCAGAGGAACGCACCGCGCGGGTCAAGGAACTGATGAGCGTGGTGGGCCTGGACGTCCGCCATCTGCGCCGCTACCCGCATTCGTTCTCGGGCGGCCAGCGCCAGCGCATCGGCATCGCCCGCGCCCTGGCGCTGCAGCCCGAGCTGTTGATCTGCGACGAACCGGTCTCGGCCCTCGACGTCTCGATCCAGGCGCAGGTCCTGAACCTGCTGAAGGACCTGAAGCGGGACCTGGGGCTGACCTATCTGTTCATCTCGCACAACCTGGCGGTGGTCGACTATATCGCCGACCGGATTGCCGTGATGTGCGCCGGCCGCCTGGTCGAGACCGCCCCGCGCGAGATCCTGTTCGCCAACCCGATCCATCCCTATACCAAGGCGCTGCTGTCGGCCGTGCCCGTCGCCGATCCGTCGGCGCGGCTGGACCTGACCGCGCTGATGGAGGGCAAGGCGTCGAACCCGGCCAACTGGCCGCATCCCTTCACCGTCGATGGCGGCGCCAAGCCGCATCTCGTGCATCTCGGCGACGGCCACTATGTCCGCATGGTGGAAGCCTTGGAGAAAGCGTCATGAGCGTCTGGTCCCGTCTTCTGCCCTTCTCGGCCCTTACCCCCGTCGCGGCCGCGCTGATCTGCGCGACGGCCGCCCTGCCCGCCTGGGCCCTGGACTACAAGGAACCGACGATGCTGCAGGCCGACGTCGCGGCCGGCAAGCTGCCGCCGGTCGCCCAGCGCCTGCCCGCCACCCCGCTGGTCGAGGAGATGGACGGCAAGACCCGCCAGGTCGGCAAGTCGGGCGGCGATGCCCGCATGCTGATCGGCCGGGCGCGCGACGTGCGCATGATCTCGGTCTACGGTTATTCCCGCCTGGTCGGCTATGACGAGAAGTTCGAGCTGAAGCCCGACATCCTGAAGTCGATCGACGTCGAGGACGACCGCGTCTTCACGATGCATCTGCGGCCGGGCCACAAATGGTCGGACGGCAAGCCCTTCACGTCGGAGGACTTCCGCTACTGGTGGGAGGACGTGACCAACAACAAGGACCTGTCGCCGGCAGGCCCGATCGTCGACCTGATGATCGAGGGCGAACTGCCCAAGGTCGAGATCATCGACAAGGAAACCGTCCGCTACAGCTGGTCGCGACGCAATCCGTTCTTCCTGCAGCGCCTTGCCGGCGCCGCCCCGCTGTATATCTACCGCCCGGCCCATTACCTGAAGCAGTTCCACGCCAAATACGCCGACAAGGCCGCGCTGGAAGCCAAGGCCGAGGAAGCCAATGCCCGCAGCTGGGCCGAGTTGCACAACCGGCTGGATACCATGGGGCATTTCACCAACCCCGACATGCCGACGCTGGAACCCTGGAACATCGCGACGCGGCCGCCGGCGATCCGGTTCGTCGCGGTGCGCAACCCGTATTTCCACCGCGTCGACCCCAAGGGGATGCAGCTGCCCTATTGGGACCGCCTGATCGTCAACCAGGCCGACGGCAAGCTGATCCCGGCCAAGTCGGCGGCCGGCGAGGTCGACGTGCAGGCCCGCAACATCGCCTTCAACAACTTCACCTTCCTGAAGGAAAACGAGAAGCGTTCGGCCTATCGCACCTTTCTGTGGCGCACCGCGCGCGGCTCGCAGATGGCGCTGTACCCGAACCTGAACGCCAACGACCCGGTCTGGCGCGAACTGAACCGCGACGTGCGGTTCCGCCGCGCACTGTCGGTCGCGATCGACCGCCAGGGCATCAATGCCTCGCTCTATTTCGGCCTGGCGCTGGAAAGCAACAACACGGTGCTGCCCGACAGCCCGCTGTTCAAGGAAGTCTACCAGAAGGCCTGGACCGAGTTCGACACCAAGCTGGCCAACAAGCTGCTGGACGAAATCGGCCTGACCAAGCGCAATCCCGATGGCGTGCGCCTGCTGAAGGACGGCCGGCCGCTCGAGATCATCGTCGAGACGTCCGGCGAGGATACCGAGCAGACCGACGTGCTGGAGCTGATTCGCGACAACTGGCAAAAGGTCGGCATCAAGCTGTTCACCAAGCCGTCGCAGCGTGAGGTGCTGAAGAACCGCATCTATGCCGGCGAAACCACGATGTCGATCTGGTACGGCCTGGAAAACGGCATTCCGACCGCGGCGATGAGCCCGGGCGAACTGGCGCCGCTGCTGCAGGACAGCATGCAATGGCCGAAATGGGGGCAGTTCTACGAGACCAAGGGCCAGTCGGGCGAAGCCCCCGACATGCCCGCGCCCAAGGAACTGTTCGACCTGTACGGCGAGTGGCTGAACGCGACCAACGACCAGCAGCGCACCGAGATCTGGCACAAGATGCTGAAGACCTATACCGAGAACGAATTCTCGATCGGCATCGTGTCTGGCGTGCCGCAGCCGGTGGTGGTCGGCAACGCCGTGCGCAACGTGCCCGAGGAAGGCATATACAATTTCGATCCGGGCGCTTTCTTCGGCGTCTACCGCATGTCGAGCTTCTGGTTCGACCGCTAAGAAAAAATACCAGGGCTACCGGCTGACCATCGGGGGCAAGAGGGGGCGCGTTCACCGGCAATGTTTGCGTATGTAATCCGACGCATGCTGATCATGATCCCGACGCTGTTCGTGATCAGCGCGCTGGTGTTCGGCATCATCAAGCTGCCCCCCGGCGACTTCATCTCCAACCGCATCCAGGAGCTGAAGTCGCAAGGCGAGTCCGGTGCGCTCGACAAGATCGAATTCCTGCGCCAGCAATACGGCCTGGATCGCCCTGCGATCGAGCAGTATGCGATCTGGATCGGCGTCTGGCCCAAGGATGGCCAGTTCCAGGGCATCCTGCAGGGCGACTGGGGCTGGAGCATGGAATACAACCGGCCGGTCGGCGAACTGGTCGGCGACCGGCTGCTGCTGACCTTCATCGTCAATTTCGCGACGATCCTGTTCGTCTATGTCGTGTCGTTCCCGATCGGGGTCTATTCCGCGGTCAGGCAATATTCGATCGGCGACTACAGTTTCACCCTGCTGGGCTATCTCGGGCTTGCCACGCCGAACTTCCTGCTGGCTTTGGTGCTGCTTTATTATTCCAACGTCCATTTCGGCCTGCAGATCGGCGGGCTGTTCGACGAACAGTACATCGACGCCCCCTGGTCCCTGGCCAAGATCCAGAACCTGATGGCCCATCTGCTGATCCCGACCATCGTCATCGGCACATCGGGCACCGCGGCGATGATCCGGCGCCTGCGCGCCAACCTGCTGGACGAATTGCAGAAGCAATATGTCGTCACCGGCCGGGCCAAGGGCCTGCCGCCGCTGCGCCTGTTGATCAAGTACCCGATCCGCATGGCCCTTAATCCGTTCGTGGCCGAGATCGGCGCCATCCTGCGCCAGGCCGTGTCGGGCTCGGTCATCGTTTCGGTGGTGATGAACCTGCCGACCTCGGGGCCGATGCTGCTGGCCGCGCTGGAAAGCCAGGACCAGTATCTGGCCGGATCCTTCCTCTTGTTCCTGGCGCTGCTGACCGTGGTCGGCGTGTTGATTTCGGACCTTCTGCTGGCGGTCCTCGACCCGCGCATCCGCCTCGAAGGCGGGGCGCAGAAGTGACGGAGGCCGCACGATGAGCGACATTCGCCGCAACGAGAACATCGAGCACTGGGTCAGCCGCGACCCCTTCGACCCCTATTCGGTCGAGAAGATGAGTGCGGGCCAGGAAAAGTACTTCATGGCCTCGCAGTGGCAGATGATGTGGTGGAAGTTCAAGCGCCACCGCGTCGCCGTCATCTCGCTGGCCTTCCTGGTGACGATCTATTTCGTGGCGCTGATCGCCGAGCTGGTCGCCCCCTACAACCTGCACAGCCGCGATCCCCGCCACATCTATGCCCCGCCGCAGGCCATCCACCTGTTCCACGATGGCGAATTCGTCGGACCGTTCGTCTATGGCATGCGCTTCAAGCTGAACACCCAGACGCTGAAGCGCGAATACCAGGACGACACCAACAAGATCCAGAAGCTGCGCTTCTTCTGCCAGGGCGACGGCTATGACTTCTGGGGCATGATCCCCTCCAACCTGCATCTGGTCTGCCCGGCCGAGAACGGCACGCTGTACCTGTTCGGCACCGACCGTCTTGGGCGCGATATCCTGTCGCGCGTGATCTATGGCACCCGCATCTCGCTGACCGTGGGCCTGGTCGGCATCGCCATCTCGTTCCTGATCGGGATCACGCTGGGCGGCATCTCGGGTTACTACGGCGGCTGGATCGACAACGTGATCCAGCGCCTGATCGAACTGATCAAGTCGCTGCCCGAACTGCCGCTGTGGATGGCGCTGTCGGCGGCGCTGCCGGTCACCTGGTCGCCGATCCTGGTCTATTTCGGCATCACCATCATCCTGGGCCTGCTGGATTGGCCCGGCCTGGCCCGTGCGGTCAGATCCAAGCTGCTGTCGCTGCGCGAGGAGGATTTCTGCACCGCCGCCCAGCTGATGGGGGCCAGCCCCAAGCGCATCATCGGCCGGCATCTGCTGCCCAGCTTCATGTCGCATCTGATCGCCTCGGCCTCGCTGTCGATCCCGTCGATGATCCTGGGCGAAACCGCGCTGTCCTTCCTGGGCCTGGGCCTGCGCCCGCCGATCACGTCCTGGGGCGTGCTGTTGAACGAGGCGCAGAACATCAACGTCGTGGCGCTCTATCCGTGGTTGATGGCGCCAGTCATTCCGGTCGTCCTGGTGGTGCTGGCCTTCAACTTCCTGGGCGACGGCCTGCGCGACGCCGCGGACCCCTACAAATAGCCTTACAACTATTGAAGATTCCGAAGAAGCCTCCCTTAACCCCTTGCTGCTAGACTGCGGCCCGATTTCGGAAGAATCCGCGAAAGAGGGCCGCCGTCGTGACATCGCAGCTTTTCACCCCGCCCCGCGCCTTGCGCGCCCTGCTGCTGGCGGCCGCCCTGGTCGCGGGCCTGTGGACCGCCCCGGCATCGGCCCAGACCACCACAGCCCCGAACGGCAAGTTCGCCACCCCCTTCACCATCGGCGCCGCCGGCACCGGCGGCCAGGCGGTCAGCATCCTGCCCGGCATGACCGCGGTGCTGACCAACAAGGGGGCCACCGCCACGACGGGCGAACCCTCGGCCCCCGGCGGGGTCGGCCGCACCATCTGGCTGCAGTGGACGCCGACCGTAACGGGTGATGCCCGCATCACCGTCGCCTCGTCGACGCTGGACCCGAACCGCTTCCGCCCCGCGCTGTCGGTCTTCACGGGCAATTCGACGGCGACCATGGTCGCGGTGACCCAGGACCTGGCGCCGGCCGGCCGCTACAATGCCTCGGTCCTGTTCACCGCCACGGCGGGCACCACCTATCGCATCCAGGTCGACGGCATCTTCAACACCCAGCCGCCCTATCTGAACGAAGGTCCCTTCACCATCGCGGCCGGCCTCGGTCTGGCCGGGCCGAAACCGTCCGAAGGGTTCCAGCCGCAATCGGGCTGGTGGTACAATGCCAATGTTCCCGGCATCGCCTTTCCCATGGAATTCCGCAATGTCAGCCCGCTGCTGACCGGGCCGGCCTTCATGGGCACGCCGCTGCTGTACGATTCCGGCCCGCCGTTCGGCGCCCGCTGGTATCTGATGCAGGGCCAGACGCGGGCCGATGACGGCGCCTTCGGCTATGGCTCGCTGGCCACGCCCGACGGGCCGCTGACCTTCCTCGATTTCGCCAACGGCCGCGCCTTCGACCAGCCGCATGTCGCGCCGATCCTGGTCGGCAATGCCGCGACCAACCTGCGGCTGGTGTTCGACACCGCCCTGACCGGCACGATGAGTTATTCGGCGATGGGGACAAACCCGTCCTTTGCCATCCGCCGCTATCCGATCCAGGGCGCGACCGTCCCCGTCACCAGCACCACGACGACCGGCGGCAGTTCGACCACGCCGGCAGTCGTTCCCGAAACCGGCTGGTGGTGGACCAAGGGCGAAAGCGGCCGCGCCGTGTTCGTCGAAGTACAGAACGACGCGATGATGATCGGCATCCTGTCCTACAGCGACGAACAGGGTTCGGTCGGCCGCGCCACCTGGGCCGTGACCTCGAACAAGGTGACCAGCCCGGCCAGCTATACCGGCCGCCTGCTGGCATTCGCCGCCGGTCCCAGCCTGCTGACCGCCGGCGCGGCCAACGCCCCGATCCCCGCGGTATCACGCGACCTGGGCCAGATCGACGTGACCTTCACCAGCGCCACCGCCGGCAAGATCGTCTACGGCCGGTCGAACAAGGCGTTCAGCATCGAGCGCTTCAAGTTCTAGAGTTGCGCGCCGTCGCGGGCGGCAGTAGCGTGCCGCCCCGTTTCGGAGACCTGGAGATAAGCCAATGTCGGCCAAGAAGAACCCGCTGAAGCTCAATCCGCTGCAGCTGAAGACCCTGACCCTGTTGCAGGAACTGGCCCGCGACGGCAACCGCGCGCGGATGGAGGATGACGGCGGGGTCACGATCCTGCATCTGCCCCAGCCGCATGGCGATCATTTCCATGTCGGCCGCGCCGTGGTGTCGTCGGCCGACGCGACCGGCCTGAAGAACGAGGCCGTCTGGGTCGCCCTGCAGCGCAAGGGCCTGGCCCAGGGCATGTTCCCGATGGCGATCAAGCTGACCCGCGAGGGCATCGAATACGAAACCGGCCTGCGCGACGTCATCCTGCACGGCGCCGACCACTGATCGAAGAAGGCCCCGCCGGTCACCCGGCGGGGCTTTTCCCTATTTGAACAGCACCAGCGACTTCGACAGCGTGATCCACACGCCCCACAGGATGGGGATGCCGACCGCCGCCCAGGCCAGCGCCGCGCGGGCATCGAAGCCGCCCCGGCCGATGCCGTAGGAACCGGTCGCGACTGTCGCCCCCGCCTGTGCCGTCTTGGCCTGCAGCGCGGCGACCTCGGCCTCCGACATGTACCATTTCGCCGCCACCGGCCGGACCAGCAGGTTGGCCAGCAATCCCAGCACCAGCATGCCGGCCAGAATGTACATGGTGAAGTCGTAGACCTGCGCACGGGGCACGCCGGCGGCGATCTGGGCCTCGCGGATGTAGTTGACCACGACCGGGCCGATGATGCCGGCCGTCGACCACGCGGTCAGCAGCCGGCCATGGATCGCGCCGACGAACTGGGTGCCGAACAGGTCGGCCAGATAGGCCGGCACGGTGGCGAACCCGCCGCCATACATCGACAGGATGACGCAGAAGAAGGCGACGAACAGCGCCTTGGACCCGAGATGGGCGGCCCACGGCGCCGCGGCGTAAAGGGCGATGCCCAGACCGAAGAAGGTGAAATAGGTCATCTTCCGCCCGATCTTGTCGGACAGCGATGCCCAGAAGAACCGTCCGCCGATGTTGAACAGCGACAACAGCCCGGTGAAGCCCGCGGCGATCGCCGCGATCACCTTGCGCTGGTCGTCGTTGAGGTCGGCGAACTTGACGTCGGGCAGGCCGATCAGCGAACCGGCGAAGATTTCCTGCAGCATCGGCGAGGCCATGCCGATGACGCCGATGCCGGCCGACACGTTCAGGCACAGCACCGCCCAGACCAGCCAGAACTGCGGCGTCTTGTGCGCGTCGCGCAGGTGCACCTGATGCTTGGTGATCATCGCCTTGGCGGTGTCGGGCGGCGGGGTCCAGCCGTCGGGGCGCCAGCCCGCCGGCGGCAGGCGATAGCCGAAGGCGCCGGCCATCATGAACACGAAATAGATCGCGGCCATGGCGACGAAGGTCTGCCACACCCCGACCGAGGTCGGGGTGCGGAAGAAATTCATCAGCATGTCGGCCAGCGGCGCGCCGATCATCGCCCCACCGCCGAACCCCATGATCGCCATGCCGGTGGCCATGCCGCGGCGATCGGGGAACCATTTGATCAGGGTCGAGACCGGCGAGATGTAGCCCAGCCCCAGCCCGATGCCGCCGATGACGCCCGAACCGAGCCACAGCAGCCACAATTGATGGGTATAGACGCCCAAGGCCGAGATCAGCAGGCCGCCGCACCAGCACAGGGCAGACACGACGCCGGCCTTGCGCGGGCCCGACCGTTCCAGCCAGCCGCCCCAGATCGCCGCGGCCGAGCCGAGCAGCACGAAGAACAGCGTGTACATCCAGCCCAGTTCGCTGATCTTCCAGTCGCAATTGGCGGCGAACATGCCGGCGACGAAACTCATGTCCGCCGGACAGGCGACCGACTTCTCGATACCGACCGCGCGCGACAGCGGCAGCCAGAACACCGAGAAGCCATAGGCCATGCCGATACACAGATGAATGGCCAAGGCGGCCGGCGGAACCAACCACCGGTTGAAGCCGGCGGTGGCAATGATCCTTTCGCGGTCGAGCATGCCCGGCCGCGTCCCGGGGCCTTCAAGGGCCCCTTGTACCGAAGTCATTGGTGTCCCCTCCCGTTGACTACATGGTTATGTCAGGCTTTTAGGAACGCACTCCTTTCGCGGCCAGGTCGCCCTTCATCTTCTCGACCGCGGCAAGAACCATCGGGTCGAGACCGGCACCGCCGGCCTCGAGATGGGCGATGATCAGGGTCCGCATGCGCGGATCCCAGAACTTCTCCAGGTGGTCGGCAATGGCGAAGGCCTGGTCGGTATTGCGCTGGGGCGCAAAGAACTTGCCGATCTGATTGGCCATCATGACCAGGCGTTCGACGGTATGGGCACTCATTCCGCCGCATCCACCGCGATGCGACGGCTGCGATCGGCCAGTTCGCGATACTGTTCCTGCCAGTCGGTCGGCCCGTTGGACGGGGCGACCTGTACGGCGGTGACCTTGTATTCCGGGCAGTTGGTCGCCCAGTCGGAATAGTCGGTCGTGACCACGTTGGCCTGGGTCGCCGGATGGTGGAAGGTGGTGTAGACCACCCCCGGCGCGACGCGGTCGGTGATCAGGGCGCGCAACGTGGTCGCCCCCGCCCGGGACTGGATCGTCACCCAGTCGCCGTCGCGCACGCCGCGGTCTTCGGCGTCGTGCGGATGGATTTCCAGCACATCCTCGTCATGCCAGACGACGTTTGCCGTGCGCCGCGTCTGGGCGCCGACATTGTACTGGCTGAGGATGCGGCCGGTCGTCAGCAACAGCGGGAAGCGGCTGGTCGAGCGTTCCTCGGTCGCGACGTATTCGGTGATCATGAACTTGCCGCGGCCGCGGGCGAAGCCGTTGCCGTGCATGATCGGGCTGCCCAGCGGCGCCTTTTCGTTGCAGGGCCACTGCACGGACCCCAGTTCGTCCAGCCGGGCATAGGACACGCCGGCGAAGGATGGCGTCAGGCTGGCGATCTCGTCCATGATCTCGGACGGATGGCCGTAGTTCATGTCCAGGCCCATCGCCTGGGCGATCAGCTGGGTGATTTCCCAGTCGGCATAGCCGTTCCTGGGTGGCATCACCTTGCGCACGCGGTTGATGCGGCGCTCGGCATTGGTGAAGGTGCCGTCCTTCTCCAGGAAGGTCGAGCCCGGCAGGAAGACATGGGCGTAGTTCGCGGTCTCGTTCAGGAACAGGTCCTGGACGACGACGCATTCCATCGCCGCCAGCCCGGCCGCGACATGGCGGGTATTGGGGTCGGACTGCAGAATGTCCTCGCCCTGGATGTAGATCCCGCGGAACGTGCCGTCGACCGCCGCATCCAGCATGTTGGGAATGCGCAGACCGGGTTCGTCATCCAGGTCGACGCCCCAGAAGGCTTCGAACATCTGGCGCGTCGCATCGTCGGACACATGGCGATAACCCGACAGTTCGTGCGGGAACGAGCCCATGTCGCAGGCGCCCTGGACATTGTTCTGGCCGCGCAGCGGGTTCACGCCGACGCCGGGCCGGCCCAGATTGCCGGTGACCATCGCCAGGTTGGCGATCGCCATCACGGTGGTCGAACCCTGGCTGTGTTCGGTGACACCCAGGCCGTAGTAGATCGAGCCGTTGCCGCCGGTGGCATAGAGCCGGGCGGCTGCGCGGATCTCGGCCGGGTCGACGCCGGCCATCGGCCCGACGGTTTCGGGGCTGTTCTGCGGCTCGCTGATGAAGGCCGCCCAGTCCTGGAAATCGTCCCAGTCGCAGCGGCTGCGCACGAAATCCTCGTCGACCAGCCCTTCGGTGACGATGGTGTGGGCCAGCGCGTTCAGGATCGCGACATTGGTGCCGGGGCGCAGCGGCAGGTGGTGGGCCGCCTCGATATGGGCCGAGCGCACCAGGTCGATGCGGCGCGGATCGACGACGATCAGCCTGGCGCCCTGGCGCAGGCGCTTCTTCAGGCGCGAGGCGAATACCGGATGGCCGTCGGTCGGGTTGGCGCCGATCAGCAGGACGACGTCGGTTTCCTCGACCGAATCGAAATCCTGGGTACCGGCCGAGGTGCCGAAGGCGGTCTTGAGGCCATAGCCCGTCGGCGAATGGCAGACACGGGCGCAGGTATCGACATTGTTGTTGCCGAACCCCGCCCGGATCAGCTTCTGCACCAGAAAGGTTTCCTCGTTGGTGCAGCGCGACGAGGTGATGCCGCCGATGGCACGCCGGCCATGGGTTTCCTGGATGCGGCGGAATTCCGAGGCGACGCGGCCCAGCGCCTCGTCCCACGACACTTCGCGCCAGGGCTGGTCGATCGACTCGCGGATCATCGGCTTCAGGATGCGTTCGCGATGGTTGGCATACCCCCAGGCGAACCGCCCCTTGACGCAGCTATGGCCGCGATTGGCCTTGCCATCCTTCCACGGCACCATGCGCACCACTTCGTTGCCGCGCATCTCGGCCTTGAACGAACAGCCGACGCCGCAATAGGCGCAGGTGGTGACGACGGAATGTTCAGGCTGGCCGATCTCGATCACCGATTTCTCGGTCAGGGTCGCGGTCGGGCAGGCCTGGACGCAGGCGCCGCAGGACACGCATTCCGACTGCAGGAAGGTCTCGTTCATGCCGGGCGAGACCTTGGAGTCGAACCCGCGCGCCTGGATGGTCAGGGCGAAAGTGCCCTGCACTTCCTCGCAGGCGCGGACGCAGCGCGAGCAGACGATGCATTTGGACGCATCGAAGGTGAAATAGGGGTTCGATTCATCCTTGCCCAGGCTCAGGTGGTTTTCGCCGCCCTGGCCATAACGAACCTCGCGCAGGCCGACCGCGCCGGCCATGTCCTGCAATTCGCAGTCGCCGTTGGCGGCACAGGTCAGGCAGTCCAGCGGATGATCGGAGATATAAAGCTCCATCACGCCTTTGCGGATCTGCTTCAGCCGCTCGGTCTGGGTCGACACGGTCATGCCGGCCGCGACCGGCGTGGTGCAGGACGCCGGCGTGCCCGCCCGCCCCTGGATCTCGACCAGGCACAGCCGGCAGGACCCGAAGGCGTCCAGCATGTCGGTCGCGCACAGTTTGGGCACGGCAATGCCGGCATCCATCGCTGCGCGCATGATCGAGGTGCCCTCGGGCACGCTGACCTTGTTGCCGTCGATGGTCAGTTCGACCATCGCGGTCGACTTCGCTGCGGGGGTGCCGTAGTCGGTCTCGTGGACCAGGGACATGGGTGCCTCCTTATTCCGCCGCGGCGCCCAGCGGCGCGCGACCGAAATCCTCGGGGAAATGCCTGATGGCGCTGAGCACGGGATAGGGGGTAAACCCGCCCAGCGCGCATAGCGACCCGAACTTCATCGTGTTGCACAGGTCCTCGACCAGCGCGACGTTGGCCTCGCGCCGCTCGCCGGCCATCACCTTGTCCAGCACCTCGGCCCCGCGGGTCGAACCGATGCGGCAGGGCGTGCACTTGCCGCAGGATTCGATGGCGCAGAATTCCATGGCGAAGCGTGCCTGACGCGCCATGTCGACGCTGTCGTCGAACACGACGATGCCGCCATGGCCGATCAGCCCGTCGGCTGCGGCGAAGGCTTCGTAGTCATAGGGCGTGTGAAACAGCGCGCGCGGGAAATAGGCGCCCAAGGGCCCGCCGCATTGCACCGCGCGCACCGCGCGGCCGGTGATGGTGCCGCCGCCGATATCGTCGACGATCTCGCCCAGGGTCAGGCCGAAGGCCGCCTCGAACAACCCGCCGTGACGGATGTTGCCGGCCAGCTGGATCGGCATGGTGCCGCGCGACCGGCCCAGGCCGAGATCGGCATAGGCCTGCGCCCCCTCGGACATCACGATCGGCACCGAGGCCAGCGAGATCAGGTTGTTGATCACGGTCGGCCGGCCGAACAGGCCCTTATGTGCCGGCAAAGGCGGTTTGGCACGCACCACGCCACGCTTGCCTTCCAGGCTTTCCAGCAGTGCGGTTTCCTCGCCGCAGACATAGGCGCCGGCGCCGACCCGCACTTCCAGGTCGAAGTCATGGCCCGAACCGTTGATGTCGGGGCCCAGCGCGCCGTCGTCGCGCGCGATCTCGATCGCCCGGCGCATCACCTTGATCGAATCGGGGTATTCCGAGCGGATGTAGATGTAGCCCTTGGTGGCGCCGACCGCGATGCCGGCGATCGTCATCCCCTCGATCAGCACGAAGGGGTCGCCTTCCATGATCATGCGGTCGGCGAAGGTGCCGGAATCGCCCTCGTCGGCATTGCAGACGATGTATTTGCGGTCGGCCGGGGTGTCGGCCACCGTCTTCCACTTGATGCCGGTCGGGAAACCCGCGCCGCCGCGGCCGCGCAGGCCCGACCGCGTCACCTCGTCGATGATCGCAGGCCCGCCCAGGCTCAGGGCACGCTGCAGGCCGCGATAGCCGCCATGGGCGCGGTAATCGTCCAGCGACAGCGGGTCGACGATGCCGCAGCGGGCAAAGGTCAGCCGGGTCTGGCGCTTCAGGAAGGGGATGTCGTCGGGCAGGCCGACGCGCAGGGGGTGGGCGGCACCGATCAGCAGCCCGGCATCGAACAGGCTGGGCACGTCGGCCGCCTTGACCGGGCCATAGGCGATGCGGCCGGACGGCGTCGCCACCTCGATCATCGTCTCCAGCCAGAACAGGCCGCGCGACCCGGTGCGCACGATCTCGACGGCCAGGCTGCGCCGGCGCGCCTCGGCCTGGATGGCGGCGACGACCTTTTCGGCACCGACGGCCAGGGCGGCGGCATCGCGGGGAACGTAGATGCGGGCCATCAGCGTGCCTCCCGCACCAGGTCGTCCAGGCCCTCGTCGTCCAGCCGGCCGACGACGCGCCCGTCCATCAGGGCGGCCGGGCCGCAGGCGCACAGCCCCAGGCAATAGGTCGCCTCGACCGTCAGCCGGTCGTCGGGCGTGGTCGCGCCCCAGTCCAGCCCGAGCCGCTGCAGCAGGCGATCGTGCAGCGCATCGGCGCCGACCGACTGGCAGGCTTCGGCCCGGCACAGTTTCAGCACGTGGCGGCCGGCCGGTTCGCGCCGGAAGTCGTGATAGAAGGTGACGACGCCGTGCACCTCGGCGCGCGAGAGGTTCAGCGCCTGGGCCAGCATCGGCAATGCCGCGTCGGGCACGTGGCCGAATTCGTCCTGCAGGTCGTGCAGCATCGGCAGCAGGGCGCCCTCGGTGCCCCGGTGGCGCTCGATGATGCGACTAGCCCGCTGTTCTTCCCAGGCCACGGCCATCATGTACTCCGTCGGTAATCGGTCTCGAATGTGACTGATTTTCGACCCGGCGGGCCTCGCCATCAATAAAGCGTTGGGATGCTGCGATAGAAAAAACCTATCAAAACTGCCTGCTCGGCCGCGCCGGGCACCGATTTGACGGCCGACAACCGTATCCGGCAGCCATTACCCCAGGTTTTGCTGCAGGTGCTTTGGCGGCTTTTCCCGATCGTCCGATCAGGAAAGCCGATCAAGCATAGCTGGCGGCCAGCGCCTTGGCCTCGGCCACCAGCGCGGCGGCCAGCGGCGTCATCGGGTCGCGGACCGGCACGATCAGGCCGATACGATGCAACGCTTCCGGTTCGACGATCGGGATCGAGCGCAGCCGCTCGGTCAGGCCCAGGGTGTCGGCCAGCTTTTCCGGCATCACGCTGGCCCAGCGGCCGGTTCGCACATGCGAGAACAGGACGATCATCGAGTTCGATTCCAGGGTCGGCTCAGGCTCGGCCCCGGCGGCGCGCAGCAGGCGGTTGATGATGCGCCGGTTCTGCATGTCGGGCGTCAAGAGGCACAGGGGGATGCGCGCGACCTCGGCCCAGGTCACCTGGTCGCGGTCGCCCAGCACGCTGTCCTCTGATGTCAGCAGGCGGTATTGCTCGGCATAAAGCGGAATGACCCGCACCTTGCCCAGCGGTTCGTTGTCGATATAGGTCAGCCCGGCATCGACCTCGAGGTTCTCCAGCGCGCCCAGCACCTCGATCGACGTGCGCGACAGGATGGTGAACTTCACATTGGGATGCTTGGCGCGATAGGGCGTGGTCAGGGCGGAAACCATGGCCAGCGCCGTCGGGATCGCCGCGATCTTCAAATGCCCGACCAGGCCGCGCTTCAGCGCATCGACCTCCTGGCGCATGGCGCGGGTATCGCCGACGATGCGCCGGGCCCAGTCCAGCACACGTTCGCCCTCGGCGGTGAAGCCGAGAAACCGCGACGATCGCTGCACCAGCATGACACCCATCGTGTCTTCGAGCTGCTTGATGCCGGCGGAGAAGGTCGGCTGGGTCACGCCACAGAGTTCGGCGGCCTTGCCGAAGTTCTGCTCGCGGGCCAGGGCCAGCAGAAACTCGAGCTTGTCGATCATGGACCGACGTTAGCGCATCGGGGGATGGTGCCGCAAACCCGCAAGAAAGGTTTGGGCGGGGCGCTGCCGGCTGGCAGCCACACCGCCCTTTCTACCGGCCGGTAGCATGGTTATGCTGCGCCGGTCCTGCAATTCGAATTCCTGGTCCTCGGGGGGAAACTGGTCATGGGTCGACTGAACGGCAAGGTAGCGCTGATCACCGGTGCGGCATCGGGCATCGGGCTGAACGCCGCCCGGATGATGGTGGCCGAAGGGGCCAAGGTCGCCCTGGCCGACCGCAATGCCGAGGGGGTCGCCGCAGCCGCCGCCGCGATCGGCGCCGACGCCATCCCGCTGGCCTTCGACGTCACCGATTTCGACGCCTGGGGCCCGGCGGTCGAGAAGACCGTCGCGGCCTTCGGCCGGCTGGACACCCTGGTCCATTCGGCCGGCGTCGGCCATGGCGGCACGATCGAGGATACCTCGCTGGAAATGTGGCGCCTGAGCCATTCGGTGAACCTGGACGCCGTGTTCTACGGCACCAAGACCGCGCTGCCGGTCATGCGTGAGTATTCGCCCGGTTCGATCATCATCCTGTCGTCGATCGCCGGGATCATCGCCGGGCACAACATGGCGGCCTACAATTCCAGCAAGGCCGGCGTGCGGCATCTGGCCAAGTCGATCGCCCTGCATTGCGCCCGCAAGGGCTATAACATCCGCTGCAATTCGATCCACCCGACGTTCATCGACACGCCGATGGTCCAGTCGATGCTGTTGTCGCAGGGATCGGACCCGGCCGTCGTGCGCCAGAAACTGGAACGCCAGGTGCCGCTGGGCCGGCTGGGCGAACCGTCGGATGTCGGTTACGCCATCGTCTATCTGGCATCCGAGGAATCGAAGTTCATGACCGGATCCGAGCTGCGGCTGGACGGCGGCATCTCGGCGATGTGAGAGTCCGCCTCATGCCGCGCCTGGCCGTCAACGGGACAGAACTGTTCTACGAGGATTCAGGCCCCGGCAGCACGGGCCAGACCATCGTGTTCGCCCACGGCCTGCTGTGGGACACCAGGATGTTTGCGCCCCAGGTCGCGCATTTCGCCGGGCGCTATCGCTGCATCGCCTATGACCATCGCGGCCAGGGCCGGTCAGCCGACGACCGGGCAAAAAGCATCGGCATCGACACCGTCTACCAGGATGCGGTGGCGCTGATCCAGGCCTTGCAGCCCGGGCCGGTGCATTTCGCCGGCCTGTCGATGGGGGGTTATGTCGCGCTGCGCCTGGGCGTCCGGCGGCCCGACCTGCTGCAATCGCTGATCCTGATGGGCACGACCGGCGGGGCCGAACCGATGGCGAACGCCCCGCGCTATCGCCGGATGAACATGGTCACGCGCTGGCTGGGCCTGGGCTTTTCGGCCGACAAGCTGATGCTGGGCCTGTTCGGCCGCACATTCCTGACCGATCCCCGGCGCATCGAGGATCAGGCGCTGTGGCGCGGCCGGCTGGTCGCCAACCGGCGCAGCATCTGGCGCGCCGCCAACGGCGTGATCGAGCGCGAGGGCGTCGCCGAGGCCGAGCTTGCCCGCATCGCCGTGCCGACCATGGTGCTGGTCGGCGACGAGGATGTCGCGACGCCGCCGGCCAGGGCCGAGGCGCTGGCCGGCATGATCCCCGATGCGCGGCTGGTCCGCATTCCCCAGGCCGGCCACATGTCGACGATCGAACAGCCCGCCCGCGTCAACGACGCGATCGAAGCCTTTCTGGGGCAGTTTCAGCGATAGGGATCATCCGCCGCCAGATAGCGGCGGACGTAATCCGAAATCCCGTCTTCCAGTGTCGTCATCGGCCGGTCATAGCCGGCGGCGCGCAGATGGCCGATCGGCGCCTCGGTGAAATACTGGTATTTCGGGCGCAGGGTTTCCGGCATCTCGATGAATTCGATCGCCGGTTCGCGGCCGATGGCGCGGAACATCGCCTGGCCCAGTTCGACCCAGGACCGCGCCTTGCCCGACCCGATGTTGAAGATGCCGGACACCTTGGGGTGATCCAGCAGCCAGACGATGATGTCGACGCAGTCGCGGACATAGACGAAGTCGCGCTTCTGCCCGCCATCGGCATAATCGGGGCGATAGGACTTGAACAGCCGCAGGGGCTGGCCCGACGCGATCGTCTCGTAATTCTTGGCGATCACCGAGCGCATGTCGCCCTTGTGGTATTCGTTCGGGCCGTAGACGTTGAAGAATTTCAGGCCGACCCATTGCGGCGGCACCGGCCCGCCGGCATCGACCAGCCGCACGAAACGACGGTCGGTCGCCAGCTTGGACCAGCCATAGGGGTTCAGGGGTTTCAGCCGGGCCAGGGCCTGGGGGCTGGCGTCGTCGGCAAAGCCCGCCTCGCCCTCGCCATAGGTCGCGGCCGACGAGGCATAGATGAACGGCACGCGGCGATAGGCACACCATTCCCACAGATCCAGCGACAGGCGGAAATTCGAGGCGACGATCAGGTCGACATCGGTTTCGGTGGTGGCCGAGATCGCGCCGAGATGGATGATCGCGGTCAGGCGCCAGCCATGGCGTTCCAGCCAGGGCATCAGCGCATCGGGCGTGATCAGGTCGGCGACTTCGTGCCGGCGCAGGTTCTTCCACTTGTCGCCATGGCCGAAATGATCGCATACCGCAACGGGCGTGCCGCGATCGGCCAGCCCCGCGACGATGTTGGAGCCGATGAAACCGGCGCCGCCGGTGACCAGGATCATGCGTCTGCCCCCGCGATGCGTGCAACCGTCCGGGTGGTCGACTGGCCGGGCACCAGTTCGGCCAGCACCACCCGCCCGCCATAGGACCGGACCAGGTCGGCACCGACCACCTTGTCGACGGTGTAATCGGCCCCCTTGACCAGCACGTCGGGCCGGATCGCCTGGATCAGTTCCATCGGCGTATCTTCGCCGAACACCACGACCAGGTCGACATGCGCCAGCGAGGCCAGCACGATCGCGCGCGCCGTCTCGTTCTGCACCGGGCGGGTTTCGCCCTTCAGGCGGCGGACCGACGCGTCGGAATTCAGGCCCAGGATCAGCCGGTCACAGGCGCCGCGCGCCTGGTTGATCAGCGCGATATGGCCGGGATGGATCAGGTCGAAACAGCCATTGGTGAAGCCGACCCGTTCGCGCCGGGCCCGCCACAGGTTCACGCGCTCGACCGCCTCGTCGATGGTGACGATCTTGGCGTCGGTGGTCATGACCGCGGTGGCGTGCAGCGACCGGCTGAGTTCGGCGGGATAGACCACGGCGGTGCCGGTCTTGGCGACCGCGATGCCGGCCGCGGTATTGGCCAGCCGCGCGGCTTCGGGCCAGTCGGCGCCGGCGGCACGCGCCACGGCCAGCACGGCGACGACGGTGTCGCCGGCACCCGACACGTCGAAGACTTCGCGCGCCTCGGTCGGCAGGTCCAGGGTCGCGGCATCGCCGGTGCCTTCGACCAGCAGCATGCCGTCCTCGCCGCGGGTCACCAGGATCGCATCGATCCCGGCGGCCTCGGCCAGGCGGCGGGCACCGTCGGCGATCGCCCCGGCCTCGCGCCCCTGCACGCCCGAGGCGGCGGCGAATTCGGATCGGTTGGGCGTGATGATCGACGAGCCGCGATAGCGCGCGAAGTCGCGCGATTTCGGGTCGGTCACGATCGGCTTGCCGGCATCGCGGGCCGCGGCGATCGCCTGGGCGACCAGGTCGTCGCCCAGCACGCCCTTGGCATAATCGGACAGGACGACGACGTCGGCCTCGGGCAATGCCTTGCGGAATTCGGCCATCAGCGCCGCGATCCCGGTGGCGGACGGCACCGCGGCCTGTTCGGCATCGGCCCGCAGCAATTGCTGGCGCCCGGCGACGAAGCGCGTCTTGGCGGTGGTCGGGCGCGACTCATCGCGCACCAGCCGCGCATCGACCCGCGGGGTGAGCGACAGCAGGCGGCCCAGTTCGCGCCCGGCGTCATCGGTGCCGATCAGCCCGATCAGGATGGCCCGCGCCCCCAGCCCCGCGACATTGCGCGCGACGTTGCCGGCCCCGCCGGCCATCGCGTTTTCCCATTCGATCGCCAGCACGGGGATCGGCGCCTCGGGCGACATGCGATCGACCCGGCCGTGGACATAACGATCGAGCATGACGTCGCCCAGGATCAGCACGGTGGCGCCGGCGAAAGCTTCGATGCGGGCAGGGTTCAGGCTGGGTTCGTTCATCACGCAAATTCGCAAAAACTGCGGGGGTTCGTCATGCGGCGGAGCATAGGCAGCACCCCTGGCGGGCGCAAGGCAGCGCAGGGGATGATCGTTGCGTTTTGGATCGATCGCTCTAATATGGATTTTATATCGACTGCTCCAAAACGAGTCCCGTGCCATGCCCCGCCCCCGCCAGTTCGATGAAGACGCGGTCCTGACCGCCGCCGCCGATTGTTTCTGGGGTCGCGGTTTCGAGGCGACCTCGACCCGCGACCTGGCAAGTGCAATGGCCCTGACGCCGGCCAGTCTCTACAACGCCTTCGGCGACAAGCGCGCCCTGTTCCTGCGCGCGCTGGACCATTACCTGCAGCGCACCTTGCACGACCGCGTCCGCCGGCTGGAGGCGGTCGGACATCCGGGCCTGGGCATCACCCTGTTCCTGGCCGAGATCGTCGACCGCTCGTCGGGCGATCCGCAGCAGCGCGGCTGCATGCTGGTCAATACCGCGCTGGAGGCCGGGTCAGGCGATCCCGGCGTCCAGGCGGTCGTGGCCGACGAGATCGGCGTGATCGAAGGCTTCTTTCGCGGCCGCATGGCCCTGGGCCGCGAAACCGGCGACATCCCGCCCGGCCCCCCGGTGGACGAGGCCGGCGCCCTGCTGCTGTCGGTCCTGCTGGGTGTGCGGGTCCTGGCCCGGCTGGGGCCCGGACGTGCCAGGCTTGCCGCCCCCGTCCATGCGGTGCTGGCCCTGCTGGGCCTGCCGCCTTTGCCCGAGGGGAGTGTCGCGGCGTGAGCGAACGGATGGACGGCCGGGCGTATTACGCCACGGCCTCGGGCCTGGCCGCCTGCCTGGTTGCGATCGGCCTGGCCCGCTTCGCCTATACCCCGCTGGTGCCGCCGCTGATCGCCGCGCACTGGTTTCCCGCATCCGACGTCGTGGCATTGGGGGCGGCGAACTTTGCCGGCTATCTGGCCGGCGCGCTGATCGGCCAGCGGCTGGCGGCGCGGTTCTCGGGGCCCCCGGTCCTGCGGGTGATGATGCTGGCGGCGACGGCGGCGTTCCTTGCCTGCGCCTGGCCGGTATCGATTCCCTGGTTCTTCTTCTGGCGTTTCCTGTCGGGGCTGTCGGGCGGGGTGATCATGGTGCTGGTCGCCACCTCGATCCTGCCGCATATCCCGGCCGGGCGGCGCGGGCTGGTCGGCGGCATCATCTTTCTGGGGGTGGGCTTAGGGATCGCCGCGTCGGGCACGCTGGTGCCCGCCCTGCTGCGGCTGGGCCTGCGCGAAACCTGGCTGTTCCTAGGCGGGCTGTCGCTGGCCCTGACCGCGTTCAGCTGGTTCGGCTGGCCGGGACACCATCGACCCATCGCCGCGGCGGCACCCGCCAGGCTGCGCGAAACCACCGGCCTGCGCCTGTTGTACGGCGAATACGCGCTGAACGCGCTGGGGCTGGTGCCGATCATGATGCTGCTGGCCGACTACGTCGCCCGCGGCCTGGGACGGGGGATCGAGGCAGGCGCCACGACCTGGGTGATCTATGGCCTGGGCTCGATCGTCGGCCCGGTGCTGTGCGGCCAGCTGGGCGACCGCATCGGTTTCGGGCTGGGCTATCGCCTGGTCCTGCTGGGCCAGGCCTTGTGCCTGGGCGCGCTGGGGCTGACCGGCGATCCCGTGGTCGTCGCCGTCGCGACCGCCGCGGTCGGCGCCTTCACCCCCGGCATCGCCCCGCTGGTGCTGGGCCGCATCCAGGAATTGTCGGCGGGCAACCCCGACGGCCAGCGCCTGGGCTGGAGCCGGGCGACGATCGCCTTCGCCCTGTTCCAGGCGCTGGGCGGGTATGGCTATGCCTTCCTGTTCAGCCACAGCGGCGAGAACTACGCCGCCGTCTTCTATTGCGGCGCCGCCGCCCTGTTGGCCGCCGTCGTGATCGACCAGGCGACGGCCGGCAGGATCAGGCGGGCACCAGCACCCTGACCGGGCGGTCGCGCAGGGTCAGGGCCAGCAGCCCGGCCAGGGCGGCCAGGCCGATGGCCGCGATCCAGACCCAGTCATAGCGGGCGAACAGGTCGAACAGCCACCCGCCCAGGAAGGCACCTGCCGCGCCGCCAACCGCATGGCCCGCCGCGATCAACCCCATGGCCAGCCCCATGATCCTGACCCCCAGATGGCTGGCGACCAGGCTGGCGGTGACCGGGATGGTCGAATAGTCGAACAGGCCGAACAGCACGGCGAACAGGATCAGCAGCGGAAAATCCCCGGCCACCTGCATCAGCAGAACGAAGCACAGCGCGCGCATCAGATAGATGCCGCCCAGCAGCATCGGCCGGTTGACCCGGTCGGTCAGCCAGCCGGCCAGGATCATGCCGGCCAGGTTGACGCCCGACAGCACGCCATAGGCCGTGGCGCTGGACAGCGGCGGGAAACCGCAGGCGACGGCATAGGGCAGGAAATGGGTCTCGATCACGCCCGAGGTCGTGAAACCGCAGATCAGGAAGGTCCAGAACAGCACGTGAAAGACCGGGCTGCGCGCCAGAATGCCCAGGCGTTGGCCCAGCGGCGCCTCGGCCACCGCGGCCTTGGCGGGCCCGCGGCCCCTGCCCAGCCCGACGAAGGCGACCAGCCCGACCACGGCGCAGGCGGCGGCCAGCGCCCCGACCGCCAGCCGCCAGTTCCCGGCCTGCAGCACCACGGCGACCAGCGGCACGACCACCAGTTGGCCCGCCGTCGCCCCCGCCGTCCCGATGCCGGTGGCCAGGCCCCGCCGTCCTTCGCGGAACCGCAGGGCGATGGCGGTCGCCACCACATGGGTCGCGACCATGCCGAACCCGATCGCGGCGATGCCGGAAAACCCGGCCAGGAACATCCAGCGGCTGTCGGCGGCCGCCACGATCATCAACCCGGCAAAGACCATGAACGACCCGCCGGCCAGCAGGACGCGCGGCCCGTGGCGATCGACCAGATTGCCGGCAAACGGCCCGACGATCGCCATCATGACAAGGGCCAGCGCGCCGCCGGTCGACACGAACGACCGACTCCAGCCGGGATCGTTTTCCCAGACCGGCATGGCCAGCCCCAGCACCGCGCGGCTGGAAAAGGCCAGGGCCAGGGTCAGGAAACCCAGGCCGACGATGGCCCAGCCTGCAAGATTTTCACGCTCGGACGTCATTGTTGCCGCAGCCCCGATGGACGAAATCACGGCCATACTGTCCTTTGCCCGACGCGCCGCGACAAACCAGATGGCTTGCCGCTTCGCTTTAGGAAAACTAAAATGACCTGCATGACCCGACCGATCTCGATGACCGCCTTGCGCGCCTTTGCCGAAGCCGGGCGCAGCGGCAGCATGAAACAGGCGGCCGCCGCGCTGGGCGTCACCCCCGGTGCGGTCAGCCAGCAGATCAAGCAGCTGGAAGACCGGCTGGGCCTGACGCTGTTCGAACGCCACAACCGCGAAATCCGCCTGACCCGCGACGGCCAGCGCCTGTTGCAGCCGGTCGACGGCGCCTTTCGCCAGATCGACGCGGTGCTGGCCTCGGTCGATCGCGCGCCCGCCTCGGCCCGGGCACTGACCGTCACCACCTGTGCCTCGTTCGCCGCCAACTGGCTGGTGCCGCGGCTGGGCCGGTTCAACGCGGCCCACCCGGAAATCGAGGTGCGGATCGAGACATCAGCGCGGCTGACCGACCTGCGGCGCGAAGGCATCGACATCGCCCTGCGCCACGGCCTGGGCGATTATCCCGGCCTGGCCTCGGCCAAATTCATCACGCCCCGGCTGATCCCGGTGGCAAGCCCCGCGCTGCGCGCCACGATCGCCCAGGCCCGCGACTGCCTGGATTACCCGCTGCTGCAGGATGGCGACCGCATCGACTGGGACATGTGGTTCCGGGCGCAGGGCATCGAGGACGCGCGCGCCCGCCGCGGGGCCAGTTTCGAGGATGGTTATCTGCTGGTGCGGGCCGCGGTGGCCGGCCAGGGCATCGCGCTGGTCGGCAATGTCGAGGCCGGCGACGACCTGGCCGCCGGCCGCTTGGTCCAGGTGCTGGACCTGCCGTGGCCGTCGCGTTTTGCCTATTATTTCGTCACGCCGCCGGAAACGGCGGGCGATCGCAAGATCACCGCCTTCCGCGACTGGATAATGGCCGAGGCGGAAGGGCCAGCCGGCTTTACACCCGGGCCCCCGACCCTATAATCCGCCGCTTTCCGCCTTAAAGGACCGCTCCATGGCCAAGCCCGCCGCCCGCAAGTCGCGTTCCGCCCTGCCCGCCGTGCCGGTGCCGCTGGTCAGCGTGATCATGGGCAGCCAGTCCGATTGGGCGACGATGCGCTTTGCCTGCGAAATGCTGGACCAGATGGGCGTGCCCTTCGAAAAGCGCATCGTGTCGGCCCATCGCACCCCCGACCGGCTTTATGCCTACGCCAAATCGGCCGAAAAGCGCGGGCTGAAGGTGATCATCGCCGGTGCCGGTGGTGCCGCGCACCTGCCCGGCATGACCGCGGCGATGACGATCCTGCCGGTCTTCGGCGTACCGGTCGAAAGCGCCGCGCTGCGCGGCCAGGACAGCCTGTTGTCGATCGTGCAGATGCCGGCGGGCGTGCCGGTCGGCACGCTGGCGATCGGGCGCGCAGGCGCGGCCAATGCCGGCCTGCTGGCCGCCCAGGTCATCGCCCTGCTCGACCCCGCGGTGGGCCAGCGCCTGGCCGATTTCCGCAAGGCCCAGGCCAAGAAGGTCGCGCTGAGCCCCAAGGACGAATGACGATGACGGCCAAGATGCTGGGCCCGGGCGCCACCGTCGGCATACTGGGCGACGGCCAGTTGGGCCGCATGCTGGCGCTGGCCGCCGCGCGGCTGGGCCTGCGCACCCATGTCTTCGGGCCGGAGGCGGATTCGCCCGCCGCCCAGGTGGCGACCGCCGCGACCCGCGCCGCCTATGACGATCTGGCCGCGCTGGATCGTTTCGCCGCCGGGGTCGACGTGGTGACGCTCGAGTTCGAGAACATCCCGACGGCGACGCTGGACCATCTGGCCCCGCAGGTGCCGACCCGGCCCGGCGCCCATGTCCTGCACGTGACCCAGGACCGCCTGCTGGAAAAGGATTTCGTCACCGCGACCGGCGGCACGACGGCCGGCTATCGCGCCGTCGACAGCCTGGCCGACCTGGAAGCCGCGCTGGACGCCCTGGGCCTGCCGGCCGTGCTCAAGACCCGCCGCTTCGGCTACGACGGCAAGGGCCAGGTCAAGATTTCGGACCGTGCCGACGCCGCGGCGGCCTGGGCGACGCTGGGCCCCGCACCCTGCATCCTGGAAGCCTGGGTGCCGTTCGAACGCGAATTGTCGGTCATCGTCGCCCGCGGCACCGACGGCCAGGTCGCGTCCTACGTGCCGGTCGAGAACCGTCACGAACATCATATCCTGGCCGTCACCCTGGCCCCGGCCGGGATCGCGCCGGCGACCGCCGCCGCCGCCACCGCCATCGCCGAGGCCATTGCCGCGCGCCTCGACGTCACCGGCCTGCTGGCGGTCGAGCTGTTCCTGACGGCGGATGGCCACGTCATCGTCAACGAACTGGCCCCGCGCACCCATAATTCGGGCCACTGGACCATCGAGGGCGCGGTGACCAGCCAGTTCGAACAGCAATTGCGCGCCGTCTGCGGCATGCCGCTGGGCAGTCCTGCGGTCATCGCCCCGGCCGAGATGCGCAACCTGATCGGCGACGCCGCCCATGACTGGCCGAAATACCTGGCCGATCCGCGCGCCAAGCTGCACCTGTACGGCAAGGCCGAAGCCCGGCCCGGCCGCAAGATGGGTCACGTCACCTGGCTGAAGGGCTGAGCCCCGCTCAGCCCAGCGCCTTGTTCAGGCCGAACGGCAGCCGTTCCACCAGCCGGTCGACGCGGCCGCGCAGCTTGGTGATCTGCATGATGTTGTCGATGCGGCGGTCCAGGAAGGACCAGGTCGCCGCATTGCCCTCGGACTTGTCGTCCAGCCAGTACAGCAGGGTCGAGGAATAGACGCCGGCCAGCATCATGCGCTTGGTGTAGTAGCTGAAATCGGTCGACCGGTCGCCCACCGCATACCAGATGGCATCGACGGTCCGGTGCAGCGATTTCAACGCGGCGGGGGCGGCCAGCGGCAGCGCCAGGTGGCTCAGCGCGCTGCGCACGGCTTCCTTGTGGCCGGCCAGCCGTTCCAGCCGCAGGCGCACGGCCAGCGCCACCTTCTGGCGCAGCTTCAGCGTGGCCAGATCCTGGGCCGCGAGATCGTCCAGCATGCGGGCATCGCAATCCTCGATCCAATAGGTGATCAGTTCGGTCGGGCCGCCGGGAAAGGCACGCGCGGCCATCGAGGGGTCGAGGCCCGCGGCGGCACAGGCGCGGGCAAGCGTCGTGCCGCTCCACCCGTCGAAGGGCACGTCGGGCAGGGCATGGGTCAGGATCGCCTGGCGGGCGGCCTGCAGGCCGTCGTCGTCGATTGCGGTCGTCGTCATCACGCCATCCTTTACTGTATTCAGGCGCCGATACGGTGGCGCATCTCGCTCATATGGACCAGGTCGCCCAGGTCGGTCATCCGCCGCGGATACAGCATGCCGTCCAGATGGTCGCATTCATGCTGGACAACGCGGGCGTGGAAACCACCGACCTCGCGGCTGACCACCTCGCCGTCGAGGGTATGATAGCGATAGCGGATGCGGTTGAAACGCGGCACGCGGCCGCGCCATTCCGGCACCGACAGGCACCCCTCCCAGTCGAAACCCTGATCGTCGCCCAAAGGTTCGATGACCGGGTTGACCATCGCGGTCTCGGGTACCGGTTCCTCGCCCGGCGCGCAGCGGTGCCGGGGCAGGAAGAAGACCACGACACGCAGCGGCACATGCACCTGGGGCGCGGCCAGGCCGATGCCCGGCGCATCATGCATCGTCTCGATCATGTCGGCGGCAAGACGGCGGATTTCGGGCGCCGTCGGGTCGGTCACCGGGTCGGCGACACGGGAAAGGATCGGGTTGCCCATCCGGGCGATCTTGAGCAGGGCCATGGCCGGATATTGGCGCGGCCCGGCCCGGGGGGCAACGGTGTCGATGCCCGCGCCGCCGCGGCGGCCTATAGCCCGAGATCGCCGACCTGCGGGCCCCAGCTGTCGGACAGCGCGAAGCCGCCGGGGAAGGGATCGTCAGCGTCGATGCGCAATTCCTCGCGGCCATAGACCCAGGCCTGGCCGGTGATCCGGGGCAGGATCGCGCGGATGCCGCCCACCGTGGTTTCGCCCATCACCTCGGCCAGGAATTCGCCGCCGATGATCGAGCGCGAGCGCCTGACATCGCCGACCCGCACCTGGCCGCGCGCATGCAGGGTGGCCAGGTTGGCCGAACTGCCGGTGCCGCAGGGCGAGCGGTCGACGCGGCCGGGTTTCAGCGTGGTGCAGGTACGCACCGCTCCGTCGGGGTCGCGGCCGCGGAACATGACATAGGCGATTTCGTCCAGGCCCGGCAGTTCGGGATGCCGGACGCCGACCTGTTCGGCCAGCAGCGCCTTGATCTCGATTCCCGCCTCGGCCAGCGCGCGGGCGTTCGGCGGTTCGATCGTCAGCCCGACCTGGTCGGCATCGACGATGGCGTAATAGACGCCGCCGAAGGCGATGTCGGCCGATATCCGGCCCCAGCGGGCGGTGGCGACCGGCTGGTCCAGCGCCTGGACGAAACAGGCGACGTTGTCCAGGCTGACCGACAGGCAGCGCCCTGCCGCACAGCGCGCCCGCGCGGTGATCAGCCCGGCCGGGGTATCGATGCGCACGACCGTCTCGGGCTCGACCATCGGCACGCGGCCGCTTTCCAGCAGCGCGGTGACCACGCAGATGCAGTTCGACCCGGACATCGGATGGGCGCGGTCGGCCTGCAGCACGATGAAACCGGCATCGGCCCCGGGCCGCACCGGCGGCAGCAGCAGGTTGACCGACATCGCCACATGGGCGCGCGGTTCGGATGTGACGAAGCGGCGCAACGCGTCGTCGCCGCCATTGATCCGGTTCATCTTGTCCAGCAGCGTGGCACCGGGAATTTCCGGCGCGCCGCCGGTGATCACCTTGCCGATCTCGCCCTGGCAATGGACCTGCAGCAGCTCGATCGACCGTTCCCAGCGCATGCCCGTCCCCGTCACTTGATGTACCAGCCCCAGGGTTCGTCGCTGTCGAACCGGGTGACCTGCTTGGTTTCCAGGTAATTCTCCAGGCCCCAGCGGCCCAGTTCGCGCCCGATGCCCGACTGCTTGTAACCGCCCCAGGGCGCCTCGGTGAAGGTCGGCTGGGAACAGTTGATCCAGACGATGCCGGCGCGCAAGGCGGCGGCCACCCGATCGGCACGGCCCAGGTCGGCCGACATGACCGCGGCGGCCAGGCCGAAGCGGCTGTCATTGGCCAGCCGGACCCCCTCGGCCTCGTCGCTGAAGCGGCGGACGCAGACCACGGGGCCGAAGATTTCCTCGCGCCAGGCCGCGCTGCCCGGCGGCACATCGGTCAGCACGGTCGGCTGCATGAAGTAACCGTGCTCGAATCCCGGGGGTACGCCGCCGCCGGCGGCGACCGTCGCGCCGTCGGCGCGGGCCTGGGCGATGGCTGCCAGCACCTTGTCGCGCTGGCCGGCCGAGACCAGCGGCCCCAGCAGCGTGCCGTCATCCAGGCCGTTGCCGATGCGGATGCGCGCGGCCTCGGCCACCAGCCGGTCCAGCAGGCGATCGTACAATCCATCCTGGACCAGCACGCGCGAGGTGGCCGAGCAGACCTGGCCCTGGTTCCAGAAGATACCGAACATGATCCATTCGACCGCGCGGTCGACATCGGCATCGTCGAACACCAGGAACGGCGACTTGCCGCCCAGTTCCAGGCTGACCCGCTTGATGTCGCGCGCCGCCGCGGCCATCACCCGCGATCCCGTCGGCACCGAGCCGGTGAAGGCCAGCTTGTCGACATCGGGATGATCGCATAGCGGCTGGCCGGCATCGGGGCCGGTGCCGGTGACGATGTTCAGGACGCCCGGCGGCAATCCCGCGCCTTCGACGATCGCGCCCAGTTCCAGCGCGGTCAGCGGCGTCAGCTCGGACGGCTTCAACACCATGGTGCAGCCGGCGGCCAGGGCGGGCGCGACCTTCCAGGCCGCCATCAACAGCGGGTAATTCCAGGGGATGATGGCACCGGCCACGCCCAGCGGTTCGCGCACCACGCGGGCGCTGAAGCGCGCGTCGGGCAGCGGGATGGTTTCGGATGCCGTGTCGTCCAGTTCCTCGGCCAG
>Ga0206117_100593_pt1 | contig 32747 bp, 26 predicted proteins | sample 3A5Ametagenome_FD_177997 | JGI IMG/M metagenome (GOLD analysis project Ga0206117, IMG submission 177997) | Enriched microbial communities from leaf-cutter ant dump, University of Wisconsin, Madison, United States - 3A5A | ecosystem: Environmental > Terrestrial > Nest > Insects nest > Nest dump... | reverse complement strand
ATAGCCGCTGAACCATTTTTGCATTTTTTCGGCAAGCTCAGGGTTTTGTTTTGCCCAGGCTTTTTTTTCGGCGTGTTTCTTTGCTACTATTTCTTCGAGTTCAGCCTTGCGTTTGGCATATAGCTCTTTTACTTCGGGGAAAATAACGAACGGATTTGTGGGGTCACCTCCGAGGTTTTCGATTGTTTTCTCGAAAGAAGCTCCGGCTGCACTTAAGGGTTGTCCGTGAGTTTCGGTCTCATTTTCAAAGCTTGAACCATCGGCTTTAATGGCACCTTTACCCATGATTGTTTTACCGATGATAAGGGTCGGCTTTTCTTTTTCAGCTTTAGCTTCTGTAAGAGCGGCACGTATTTCGGATGCATCATTTCCTTTGATGGTGATCACTCTCCATCCCCATGCCTGATATTTAGCGGCAACATCTTCTTCTGTTACTTCTTTTGTTTTGGTAGATAGCTGTATTCCGTTTGAATCATAGAACATGATCAGGTTATCAAGTCCCAGGTGTCCGGCTGTACGCCCTGCTCCTTGCGAAATCTCTTCCTGGATACCTCCATCCGAGATGAACGCATATATGGTCTGATCCATACGCTCACCAAAACGATGTTTTAAGAATTTTGCAGCGATTGCGGCTCCTACGGCAAAAGTATGTCCCTGTCCCAGAGGTCCTGATGTATTTTCTATTCCGCGGTTGATGTCTCTCTCAGGGTGTCCTGGAGTAACGCTTCCCCATTGGCGGAATTGTTGTAAGTCTTCGAGTGTGAATTTTCCAGTCAGGCACAATGTGCTGTAAAGCATGGGTGACATGTGTCCTGGGTCGAGGAAAAAACGGTCACGACCTTCCCATGTCGGGTCTTGCGGATCGTAAACGAGAAATTCAGTGAATAAAACATTGATGAAGTCCGCTCCACCCATTGCTCCCCCCGGGTGACCTGACTTCGCTTTTTCAACCATTGAAGCCGACAGTATACGAATATTGTCTGCCGCACGGTTAAGTAAATCGATTGATGTCATAGTGATATGGTTATTTGTAAATTGATTTCATTTACAAAAGTAATGAAATATACATGTATATTAAAATAAAATAATATTCAAAAAAGACAAATATTGCCTCTCTGCTTAATTCTTTTTACTAATCAAGGTTTATTGCTAGCCCCCCCATTGATGTCTCTTTATAGAGGCTCGGTAAATCATGTCCGGTTTGTTGCATCGTACGAACAACTTTATCAAAATTAATAAGGTGTTTTCCATCTGATAACATTGCGAACGAACAAGAATCGAGGGCTCTGGCAGCAGCAAAAGCGTTTCGTTCAATACATGGGACTTGCACCAACCCGCACACGGGGTCGCAAGTGAGTCCCAAATGGTGTTCCAATCCCATTTCGGCAGCATACTCTATTTGCTGAGGTGAGCCTCCGAATAGTTGACAAGCTGCACCCGCTGCCATTGCGCATGCTACTCCAACTTCTCCCTGACAGCCGACCTCTGCGCCCGATACCGATGCATTTGTCTTCACTATATTGCCTATAAGTCCAGCTGTGGCAAGGGCTCTTACTATTTTTTGATCACTGAAATCGTGGTTTATTTTTAGGTGATACAATACCGACGGAAGAGTTCCGCTTGATCCACATGTAGGTGCCGTAACAATTACATTGCCACTTGCATTTTCTTCCGACACAGCAAGTGCATAAGAGTATATCAGTGCCCTGCTTTTCATTGAGCCTTGATATCCTTTAGCTTTTATGCTATACATCGAGGCTTTTCGTTGCAATCCCAATCCTCCGGGAAGCAATCCTTCTGCGTCGATACCTCTGTGTATTGCAGCTTCCATTGTTCTCCATACTTCCAGAAGATAATTATATATTTCTTTGCCTTCGGTATCTTCTACATATTCCCAAAATGTTTTGCCTGTTTCGTGGCACCATTGCAGGATTTGCTTCATTGTATTTTTGTCGTACAATTTTTCCTTATTTACTTTGCTATTCCCATCCGATAGGTCACCTCCGCCAATGCTGTATACAATCCATTCTTTTACGGGTTGACCTGCTGCTATAGCTTCGAATTTCATACCGTTGGTATGGTATGGCAAAACAATCTCAGGCTGCCATATAATTTCTGTAGGGTAGGGTAGTAAGGTGTTTGTGATAGCTACATCCGTCATATGACCTTTTCCTGTAGCTGCAAGGCTTCCGTATAATGTAACTCGGAACGATGTCGCGTCCTTATTTTCTTCTTTAAATATCAAAGCGGCTTTTTGTGGAGCCATTGTGTGGCTACTCGACGGGCCATGTCCGATTTTATACAAATTGCGAATCGATTCCATAATATTTATTTATAAGCTATAACAATTCTTCTTTTCTACTGTTCAGTTCTTAGTTAGAGCACAAAAATAGCAATATTAAATATTGTTAATCCTATAAAAGCAGGAATTAAGATATTTTACTATTATTCCTGTTTTTATAAGAATTCTCAAAGAGTAAGTTTTTATGTCATTTGTATATTTTTTTGTTATGATTAGCGGTTGGATTAAAGTTAATGGTTTGATAATCTGTTAGTCATTCTTAAGGTGTTTTGGCGTTGGATACAAAAAGACATAAATAAACAGGAACTTGTCGGCAATATGATATAAAAAGAAATGATATTTTGGTCTAAAAATACATGTTGTACAACACGTTTTTTTATGGATGACAGCTGAAAAGAGATAAGTATTTTTACATCGATTTTATACAATAACAATCTTCACTTAACCTAAACGACCATGAGTTTTTGGATACTAACCATATCCAAATGAGAATCAAAGGGTAATTGAGTTTTGTTTAGTTTAATTACTCTTTGAATTCTCAGAGTTAAGTGCAGAAGATCGACCTAAAGAAGAATGAAATTTGACTAAAACTATAAAAATAAAACAATCTAACTAAATGTAAAAACTTAATCATGAGTAGTACGGAGAAAAAAAATTACTTGTTACCCATCATTGTGATGATCCTGCTTTTCGGGATGGTCTCATTCGTAACAAATCTAGCAGCGCCGATGGGTGTTGTTTTGAAAAACCAATTTGGAGCTAGTAACGCCGAAGGTATGCTAGGTGTGCTTGCTAACTTTATAGCGTATGCATTTATGGGTATTCCTGCTGGTATCTTGTTGAAGAAAATCGGATACAAGAAAACAGCACTTATCGCTATCGTTGTTGGTTTCGTTGGTATTGGTATTCAATACTTATCAGGAGGAGCCGGTAGCTTTGCTATATACCTGATTGGTGCATTTGTTGCAGGTTTTTCTATGTGTATGTTAAATACAGTAGTAAACCCTATGTTGAACACTCTTGGTGGAGGTGGTAACAAAGGTGGTGCATTGATACAAACAGGAGGTACTTTCAACTCATTGTGTGGTACATTGGTTCCTGTTTTAGTGGGTGTTTTCGTTGCTGACGTGACAAAGGCTAACATTAAAGATGTATACCCTGTTATGTATATTGCTATGGGTGTTTTTGCTTTCGCTTTTATTATTCTGGCATTGGTTCAGATTCCGGAACCTCATATGGAAGTGAAGAAAGCAATTGACAACGTAAAAGACAAATATAGTGCATTATCTTTCCGTCACTTTGTATTAGGTGCGATAGGTATCTTTGTATATGTAGGTGTTGAAGTTGGTATTCCCGGAACATTGAACTTATTCCTTGCGGATAAATCGATTGCGGGGTTGGATGCAACATCAGCAGGTTTTGTAACGGGTACATATTGGTTCTTGATGCTAATCGGACGTTTCTTCGGAGCTTCTATTGGTGGTAAAGTATCAAGTAAGTCAATGCTTACTGTTGCAGCAGGTTTAGGTCTTGTATTAGTTTTATTAGCGATCTTCCTTCCTATAACTACAAAAGTGTCAATGCCGGTATTCCAAAGCATTAACGGTAGTCTTTCATTCGGTATGATGGAAGTGCCTATCAATGCAATGTTCTTGGTATTGTGTGGACTTTGTACTTCTGTAATGTGGGGTGGTATCTTTAATCTTGCAGTAGAAGGACTAGGTAAATATGTAACAACAGCATCGGGTATATTCATGACATTAGTTTGTGGTGGAGGTATCTTACCACTTCTTCAAAACTTCCTAGCTGATAGCGTTGGTTATATGGCAAGTTATTGGGTAGTATTTGTTGGATTGGCTTATCTATTATATTATGCTGCTATCGGTAGCAAAAATGTAAATACAAATATTCCTGTAGAATAATAATACTGGATATAAAATATATTATAAAAGCCTGCTGAATTATTTAGCGGGCTTTTATGTTTTTATTCTTATGGATAATTATCTTATAATAATACGGATTGCTTCTTATACCAACTCATAAGGAGCTATATTTAACGTATTATTTTTATTCAGCTTAACTTATGATTCATTTTTTATTTAATCGCTTTATATTTTATATTTGTATTGTTAAAATTGAGATCGTATTATAGAAAGGTGACAAATAAAAATGAGTAGAAAGGTGTTACTTTTGTTACTTTTTAACAAAAAGCTGAAGAATAAAGTATATTGAAATAAAGAAAACTATGTCAATTAAAAGTATAATTGCTTCGACCTTAAATATTAAGGAGTCTCAGGTATCGAAAACTGTAGATTTACTCGAATCGGGTGCTACAATTCCTTTCATCAGTCGTTATCGTAAGGAGGTAACCGGAGGTCTTGACGAAGTTCAGATAACTGCAATAAAAGAGCAGAATGATAAACTAAATGAGCTCGTAAAACGTAGGGAAACAATCTTAAAGTCGATAGAAGAGCAGGAAAAGTTAACACCTGAACTGAAAAATCGCATAGAGAAATGTTGGAACTCATCGGAACTTGAAGATATTTATTTGCCATATAAGCCAAAACGCCAAACACGAGCTGAAATAGCAAGGAAGAAGGGTTTGGAGCCTTTAGCTAATATTATTATGCTTCAGCAAAGGATTGATGTGCAGTCTAAGGCTCAGGCTTTTGTTAAAGGGGATGTCAAGGATGTAAAAGAAGCTATTGCCGGAGCATGTGATATAATTGCCGAACAGATAAATGAGGATGAATATGCCCGTAATTCTATTCGCAACCTTTTTCAGCGTGAGGCGGTTTTAACATCAAAAGTTGTAAAAGGAAAAGAAGAAGAAGGGGATAAATATCGAGATTATTTCGATTTTTCAGAAAAACTGAATAAAGTTCCTTCTCATAGGATATTAGCTATACGCAGAGGTGAATCGGAAGGTTTTCTCAGGGTAAATATTGCACCCGACGAGGATGCCGCCTTAGAGAGGTTGGATAAACGCTTTCTGAAAGGAGATAACGATAACGAAGCAACGAACTATGTTGCTGATGCAATCGAAGATGGTTATAAACGCCTCTTGAAGCCTTCGATAGAAACAGAGTTTGGCGCCTCGTCGAAAGAGAAAGCAGATGAAGACTCGATACATGTATTTACCGAAAATCTGCGCCAATTACTGCTTGCTGCTCCATTAGGAGAAAAGAGAGTATTGGGTATCGATCCCGGGTATCGTACAGGCTGCAAATTAGTGTGTCTTGATGCTGAGGGAAATTTGCTTCACAATGAAACTATATATCCACATCCTCCTCAGAAAGAGATGTCTAAAGCAGGAAGTAAGGTGGTGAAATTAGTAACGACTTATAATATAGATGCTATTGCAATAGGAAACGGAACAGCAAGCCGTGAGACAGAGCACTTTATCACAAATCTTCGCTATGAGAAAGAAGTGCAGGTGTTTGTTGTCAGTGAGAACGGAGCATCTATTTACTCTGCGTCAAAGGTTGCAAGAGAAGAATTCCCTGATTATGATGTTACGGTAAGAGGGGCAGTGTCGATTGGTCGCCGATTGATGGACCCATTGGCCGAACTTGTAAAAATAGATCCGAAGTCGATTGGAGTAGGTCAGTATCAACATGATGTGGATCAAACTAAGTTGAAAAAATCATTGGATCTTACCGTAGAAAGTTGTGTAAACCTTGTTGGAGTAAACGTAAATACTGCGAGTAAGCACCTTTTGACTTATGTTTCCGGTTTGGGGCCTGCTTTGGCTCAAAATATTGTAGACTATCGTGCTTCTAATGGAGCGTTCCGGTCTCGTAAAGAACTGATGAAAGTGCCTCGTATGGGTGAAAAGGCTTTTGAGCAGTGTGCCGGATTTTTGAGAATAGCGGGAGCAGAAAACCCTTTAGATAACTCTGCTGTACATCCTGAAAGCTACCATGTAGTAGAAAATATGGCTAAGGATCTTAAGTGTACGGTAAAAGATTTGATCGATAATAAGGACCTGAAGAAGTCTCTTAAGCTTGAAAAATATGTATCGGATAAAGTTGGTTTGCCGACTTTAAATGATATAATAGATGAATTGGATAAGCCCGGACGTGATCCTCGTAAGGGTATTAAGGTTTTTGAGTTTGATCCGAATATAAAAACGATAGAGGATCTCAGAGAAGGGATGATATTACCGGGTATTGTGACTAATATTACAAACTTCGGGTGCTTTGTGGATGTGGGTATAAAAGAAAATGGTTTGGTTCATGTCTCAGAACTGGCTGACCGCTTCGTTTCCGATCCGACAGAGGTTGTTTCGTTACATCAACATGTGGAAGTCAGGGTATTGTCTGTTGACACATCTCGAAAAAGAGTACAACTATCAATGAAAACGGCATAAAATAACAAGAAAATTATGTTTTTAAGCCTATTTTTAAACTCTGGTTCGTTATAATTGTTATTAAAATCAGATTATCTTTGTCTGAACTTTTTAAATAGAAAAACAAATGAAAAATTTAGTAGAAAAATTAAATCAAGATTTTGCCGCATTCTCTAAAGACGCAGCTTCACAAATCGAAAACGGTAATAAAGCAGCTGGCCAACGTGCTAGAAAAATTTCACTTGACATAGAAAAAGCTCTAAAAGAGTTTCGTAAACAGTCAATTGAAGCAGCTAAATAAAAGCATAATGCAATATTGCACGGAGGCTGTCTCATATTAGATTTGAGATGGCCTTTTTAATTTATTAGCTTTAGATGTTAATTATATTATTGCTCCTATAATTAAGGGTTAGATTATGAATTTAGAATTTCTTACATCAAAAGTCTGTAAAATAGCTAAAGAAGGAGGGCGCTTTTTAGCACAAGAAAGGAAAACCTTTCGTAAGGATAGGGTAGAGGAGAAAAATGCACATGATTATGTTTCGTATGTTGACAAGGAAACAGAAAAGCTATTAGTTGCCAGATTGTCACAGCTTCTGCCTCAAGCGGGGTTTATTACGGAAGAAGATACTGTTGCGTTTGAGAAGAAAGATTATTATTGGGTTATCGATCCTTTGGACGGTACTACCAATTATATACAAGACAATGCTCCTTACTGCGTGAGCATAGCTCTGACTACTGATGCCGAAATATTGTTAGGTGTGGTTTACGAAGTCTGTAGAGATGAATGCTTCTATGCTTGGAAAGGTAGTAACTCTTTCCTGAATGAGACCCAAATATGCGTTTCTGATAGGGACAATATGAGTCAAGCTTTTATCGGCTTAGACCTTCCTTATAATGCAGGGGATTACAAACCGGTAGTTAATCATTTGATGGATTCATTGTATGGGAAGGTTTCGAGCGTGCGGATAAATGGTTCAGCTGCTATGTCGATGTGTTACGTTGCCGCAGGGAGGTTCGATGCGTGGGCTGAAGCATATATTAAACCGTGGGATTTTATGGCAGGGGCATTGATTGTGCTTCAAGCCGGAGGGGCTGTTACTAATTTTACCGGCAGTTCTTTATTCAGGAAAGGACATGATATATTGGCATCCAATTCATTGCTCCATAATGATATGTTGGAACTACTAGCTCCATTTAAGGATTCTTTGTGATTGTTTCATTTGTTTTTAAAAGAAAACAGCTTGTTAAGAATATTATACTAAAATTGGGCTCCTTAGTAAGATAAGTTTTATAAATTTGAACTATCAATATACAGATACGCTATACCTCCAAAGCTAAATTAAAATATATGATAGAAAAGAGAGATTTAAACTTGGCTGTACTTATCGATGCCGATAATGTGCCTTACTCGAATATAAAGGGTATGCTTGATGAAATTGCTAAAATAGGTGTACCAACTATCAAAAGAATTTATGGGGACTGGACAAAGCCTAGCGTTTCGGGGTGGAAGCAACCTTTGTTGGAGCATGCAATAACTCCAATACAACAATATAGTTATACAACAGGTAAGAATGCTACCGATTCGGCAATGATTATCGATGCCATGGATATTTTGCATGGTGGTCGGGTTGATGGTTTCTGTCTGGTATCCAGCGATAGTGATTTTACGCGTTTAGCCGTGAGGCTGAGAGAGTCCGGTATGCAGGTAATAGGTATTGGTGAAAAGAAAACGCCTAGTCCGTTTATTGTAGCTTGTGATAAGTTTATTTATATAGAGATTATACGAGATTCAGATGATAATAACGAAACCGAGTCTCCTGCGTCTACAGTTAAGAAACAACAGGAAAAGACTGTTGAACCTGTAAATAAAAAGTTGATAAATCTATTAAAGAGTACCATTAGAGACCTTGCCGATGATGATGGGTGGGCTTACTTGGGTGATATGGGTAATCTCGTTATAAAGAAGCGTCCTGATTTTGATTCACGCAATTACGGCTTTTCAAAACTTGCAGCTTTAGTTAAAGCTCAAAGTAAGCATTTTGAAATGGATGAACGCAAGAGCGAAAAGGGACATTCGCGTTTGGTATTTGTTAAAATAAAGGAGTGATTTTATATTCTCGCTCTTTATTTATTATTAATACTATTCGCCTCTATTAAGAATAATATTAATTTTTTATATGTTTATTGGGCTGTTGTTTAGTCTGAAGAATATATCTTCGCACCCTGAATATGAGAATATTTAAAAGCTGCACAATGAAGAAAATTTTTATTATATGTATGTCTTTGTACTATTTTATCTCAATTTGGGGACAAGATCAAATACTAAAGTATGAAGTAAACAATGTAGGAGAACTACAATACAATATAACAGATGCCCGCGAAAAAGATGTGAAATATGTGAATTTATTGAGCATGGAGGCTTCCCTTAGAACAGATAAATGGTGGAAAAACGGATCGTTTGATATTGCATTTTGGTCGGTAGGAAGAACATTTTCTCACAATATAGCAAATGATTTTTTAACCTTTTCCAATATAGAAGAAGATAACTTTTGGCTTGTTTGCTCAAAATTTGGTTATCAGCAAACCTTCGGGGACTTTAGTTTGTTTGCAGGGATACGAAATATGAACTTAGATTATTTTAATAGTCCGTATTCTTCTTTCTTTACAAATAGTTCGGCAGGAATCTTTCCCACCATCTCTATCAACTATAGTGTACCAAACTATCCTCTTGGAGCTATCGGATTGCATACTGAATATACAAAAGGAGTTATTAATGTCAAAAATTCATATTATAATAATTTAGATAATTTAAATAAAGCATTGATTTTTAACCTCAAATTTAATCCAAAGAAATATGGGTTTGTCAATATCACTCAATTTGCATATATGCCTATAGATGGGTTCTATTCAACAGGGGTGGTTTTGGATAAACTCCCCGGAGAGTCTTTAAGATATTCATTGTATATGTTGGTCGAACAATCTATACTGCAAACAGATAAACAAGATCTAGGTATTGTCGCTCAGTTAGGATATGCCCCACGGAAAAGCAACGAATGTTATTTATACTATGGGGTCGGAGTCGTTATGAATAATTTATTCGGAAGAAGAGAAAGAGATACTGTAGGATTAAATGCTTTCAGAGCAAATACGTCACAGGGAGCAGAAACGGCTTTGGAAATGTCATATAAATATATAATCACTTCACATATTTCGATTCAACCCGCATTGCACTATATACATAGACAGGGTAAAGATGATTTGGTTGGACTTCTCCGTGGAAGCTTTACTTTTGGAAACTAAGGTTATTACTTTTTTATACTATCGAATATATCATCAGTCTTAACTTGTGAAAAGTATAAATTTCATTATCTCTTATTTTCGAGATAATCAGAATAAAATATAGGAAGAGAAATTCTATTCCTATATTTTATTTTTCTTTATCTAGTCTTTAAACTATTTTAATCATCGAATTTACTATTCTACAATATATTCTACTTCATGAGCTTCTACTAATTGTGGAATTTCTAACTTTTGTAGCATTTTATCCAATACTTTTTCAGGTAAAACATCCTCTCTATTTAGATTTTGAGCACGCCATTTGGCGTAAGGCTTTTCTAAATATACTATTTTGACTTTTGCATCATATAAAGTAAAAAGATCTACTAATTGTTGACGCATTAGTCGTGTAATATTAGTTGCATTCCAGATGAAATTTTGTCCTTTTCGAAGATATACGCGAGCTTGTTCTTTTGCTTCTTGAACTACTTTACCGGTAGCAGATCTATCTGTTGGACTTAATTTATACTTTTTGCGAATAGCATCGAGGCTTATAACTGGAATGTCTGTATTTAAAGATTGTATATAGTTATCTTTTCCCATCCCTGGTAGACCTGAAAGTATCGTAACTTCACTTTTGAAGTTATCAAACGGAACATAGCCGATATATCCGTCTATCGAGTCGAAATATTGAAATCGTGCATTCGGATTTTCAAACTCTAATGCTTTTCCCCAACATTCCTGCTCTTTACAAAACAGTTCAAAAAGCTCAAGAGATTCAAGTAATTGTGGTAAGTTATTACATATTCTACCTTTGGCATCAGCCTCGGCTAGTGTTTTTAATTGCGAAGTGTTTATCCTTAAAGACACTTCATGGATCTTTTTTGCAGGTTCTACCTTTTCTAATAGCCAAAGAGGCAGGCCATGGTAACGAACAAAGGATGTAATTCTTTCACGGATATGAAACGGTGTAGGGACATCTCGAAATAAGACTGTACGTGCTGTATATTCTCCTCTCCGAGCATGTCCATTTGCTGATACCTTGCCAAAACCTTCGTCAAGAGATGTTGAACGTTTTTCTACATCATGCAACAGGGCACTTACCCAAAGTATTTCTTGATCCTGTTCCGATAGGGATTTGTATTCTTCCGATTTCGTCAATTCATTTAAGACCATCTGTGTATGAGTTGCTACGTTACCTTCTTTATGATGTATCTTATGTTGCGGAACTTCTTTCATATCCTTTACCCAATCAAATTTTTTTTCAAGGGTATTCCAACTTTTATCTTGTGTTAATTTCCAATTTTTTTCCATAATTTCTAGTTTTATTCAGCCGGAAGAGTCATTCCCTTATTAACGGGCTTCATCTCAAACTGACATTTCTCGTTTTTTTATTGTGAGCCCAACGGTCATTTGTTTTTTAGATTTCTGTTCAATATATATATGATTTAGGTTGCCATTACATATAGTTCTATAAAATGAAAAGACATACAGAATCATATCTTTGTGAAAATATAATGCAATTGTTTTAGTTAATAAAATGTATAATAAATATAGCCCGTGAGGTAAGACTCAAGAAGGAATAATAAAAGGAAAGAATTCCAGTATCTATTCTATACTGAACAATTACATGACTTTATTTTCTGAAAAATGAATAAATTGATTCTTACAAAGGTATAAAGATTTTTTAACTAAACAAAATTGATCTAAGGCTATAATAATAGAACAGTATCTCGAATAAACTCTTTAAAATTCCCAATTAATAAATGTTGATACTGAGCTTGTTGTGAAAAACGTATATAAAAGTTGATAGAATTGTTTGTGGAAACAAAAAAAAGACATACATTTGCATCGCTTTAGAGGAAATATCGATAAGCAAAAATATTGGAGAGATGGCAGAGTGGTCGATTGCGGCGGTCTTGAAAACCGTTGAACTGCGAGGTTCCGGGGGTTCGAATCCCTCTCTCTCCGCCAAAAGGCTAAGACAAAATAAGCCAAAAACAAGAAAAGTCCTACAGATCAGTGATTTGTGGGACTTTTTCGTTTATCCCCATTTCATATAGAAGCCATAAAAAAGCCATTTTTTGACATAGCTGCGTAACCTATTCGTAACCTATTGTCAGAAAATCAAAATAGGTTACGATTTGTCTGATTTAGGCAGTTTGAAGTCCATTTTTGGAAGTCTGTATTTATCTCATTATTTGATTGTTGAATGTATTTTTGAAATTAAATTTTGAGTTATGAAAAAGACGACATTCAGTATCCTTTTTTATGGAAAAAAGAATGGATTAAAAGCAAATGGCAAGATGCCCGTTATGGGACGAATTACCGTGAATGGAAAATCGATCCAGTTTGGAACAAAGGTTGATGTTGATCCTAAATTGTGGAATGTAACAGCTAGTAAGCTTGTCGGAAAAACACAGGAAGTCATTAACACAAACTCAGTTCTTGATAGTATCAAAGCAACGATGACTAAGATTTACAGAGAACTACTGGAAAGAGAAGTTTCTGTTACCCCTGTACGTATTAAGAATATCTTCTTTGGTGTTGAGATCCAACAACAGATGCTGCTTGATCTTTTTAGGAAGCATAACGAAGATGTTGAGAAACTGATCGGTATAAATAAAAGTAAGGCTACTTACCAAAAGTACGAAGTTACCAGAAAACATTTGACTTCTTTCATCAAAGAAAAATACAATCGTTCGGATGTTGCCTTAAAAGAAATCGACTTTATTTTTATAACTGATTTTGAGGTTTACCTCTTGACCACAGCTGGATGTAATCCGAATACAACAGCCAAATTTATGCAATTTTTTAAGCGAATTGTTCTTATAGCCAGGAATAACGGATGGTTGAAGAGTGATCCGTTTATAAATTATAAGATCAGGATTAAGAATGTCGATCGGGGTTATTTAACACAGAACGAAATAGAATCTATCATTAACAAGAAGATAACGATAAAGCGCCTGGATCAGATTCGGGACATTTTTATTTTCTCCTGTTTTTGCGGATTGGCTTACATTGATGTGAAAAATCTGCGAAAAGAAAATATTCGTATATCATTTGATGACAAACTCTGGTTAATAGGTAAAAGAGAGAAAACAGGAGTGTCTTTTACCATTCCTTTGCTTAATATTCCTCAACAGATACTGGATAAATATGAAGGAGCATTATCAGATGATCGTGTACTTCCGGTTCCTAGCAATCAAAAGGTAAATGCGTATTTGAAGGAAATCGGTTCTTTATGTGGAATTGATAAGGAATTGAGCTTCCACGTAGCCCGGCACACATTTGCGACTCTGACTCTTTCTAAGGGAGTATCGATTGAGAGTGTAAGTAAGATGCTGGGACATACTAATATTCGAACAACTCAAATATATGCCCGTATCACTGATTCTAAGATAAGTAACGACATGGATGATTTTGCTTCAAAGGTAAAAGGTCTGAGTGATAAATTTGCAGTAAATCAATAAAATCTAAATTATGGAAACAGGATATATAAAGTTTATAGATATAGAGACTGATAGTCCCATTATTGAAGTAAAAATAGTAAATGGTACGATTTGGATGACAGTAAATGAAATTGCTGATTTGTTTGGTACATATACACCTACAATCAATAAGCACCTCAAAGCTATATTTAAAGATGACTTATTGAGAAAACCTGATGTAACCAAAGAATACAGATATACCCGAAATAAGAAAGAAGAATATATTCGTACCTATTATAATTTAGAGGTTGTTATCTTCTTGAGTTTTCGTATTCAATCCCTATACACCAAAGCTTTTCGGGTATGGGTATTGAATGCTTTTTGTGAATATGGAAAGACCAAAACAGAGCCTGAGGTAATCATATTATTTAATACTAACACAGGAAAGACCTCACTTAATACTCTGAATTGATATGGAATTACAGGTTATTCAAAACAAGATATTTGAAATAAGAGGCATGCGTGTCATGCTTGACTTTGATCTGGCAGAACTGTATCAGGTAGAAACCAAAAATCTGAAAAGAGCGGTCAAACGTAATATTGAAAGATTCCCTGACGATTTTATGTTTGAACTGACAGCGGATGAATGGGAAATCTTGAGGTGCAATTTTGGCACCTCAAACTGGGGAGGAACACGCTATATGCCTTTTGCTTTTACAGAACAAGGTATAGCACAATTATCCAGTGTATTGAACAGTCCTTTGGCTATTCAGGTAAATATTTCAATAATCAGAGCTTTTGTTGCATTAAGAAAGTATGCTTCAGGCTATGCAGAGCTTAACCGGAAGTTAGAAACATTTATGCTCGAAACCAATATGCAGTTTAATGAGATATATCAGGCTCTGACAGAGTTATCTAGTACAAGAGAACAGGAAAGTAAACCACGAAAACGTGTCGGATACATAAAAAATGAAGAAGAGGAGCAATAGCTCCTCCTTCTTATTTCTACGACTATCGCTTCATTCCAATTTATAAAATTATGCCGTCTTCTTTCAATAGAGTAAATACCTTTAATACACCGGGAACCTGAGCTGATTCCTGCTTATACATCTCTAAGTCGAAAAATTTCACTGCAGCAATTTCATGGCTAGGTTGTATATTCTCCGTTAAATTATATCGAAAAGTGTCTTGTTCCATTATCAATTCAGGCTTTTCTCCGTATGCCGGAGCTGAAATATGTTTGTAATTCTCGATTTTGTCAGGTTGCAAATCAATGTTTAATTCTTCACGAACTTCTCTGATAAGCGCTTCTTTGGAAGTTTCTCCCTTATCTACTTTTCCACCTGGTAGATACCATGCATTTTTATTATTGCTGTATGCCAAAAGTAATTGATTGTTCTTTGTAACGACCAGTCCTGCTGTTAATAATATCATTCTTATCCTTTATTTTATTATAGCCTAATGATTGAAAAATAGCTTTGTCTTAAAATTATATTAAGTTAAAAGTAAACGGACTTAATTACATCCTTATTGTACTTCCCTGTAAAATTCAGCGATATATTCTTCCATAAATGAATGCCGTTTTGCTGCTATCAACTTAGCAGATTCAGTATTCATCAGATTCTTTAGTTTAAACAACTTATCATAAAAGTGTTGAATACTTGAATTCTCTTTCTCTTTTTCATCAGGGCTATATAGAATTCGATTCTTACTGCCTCCATATGCAAAACAGCGGGCAATACCGATTGCTCCGATAGCATCCAACCTATCAGCATCCTGTACTATTTCGGCTTCTATGGATGATGGCTTGTTTCCTTTACTGAAAGAAACCTGAGAAACAACCTCAATTATCCGGTTTATGACTGACTGCTCAACAACCAAGGATTTAAGAAATGGGTTGATTAACTCCTCTGACTTATCCACTCCCTTATGGAGTTTATGATCGCCAAGGTCATGCAACCAAGCTGCTAATTCGACAATGAAACTATCGGCCTGTTCTGTTTGCAAAATCTTTCGGGCATTAATAACCACTCGTTCTATATGATAGTAATCATGTCCCGTTCCGTCATTGAGTAACGTTTCTTTAATATATTCCTGAGCTTTTATCAGGATATCTTCTTTATTCATTTTGTTACCTATTGAAAAATATCCATAATGGTGAATTCACACTCTTTGGATTGATGTTTATTAATCAGGGGAACCAACCGTCTGAAATGCTCTGTCTGACAATGTCTGTCCAATGCGTCATGATCCGGCCATTCTTCAATGAAGATGAAGTGAGTTTTATCGTCCTGATCTATATAAAGGTTGTATTCTATACAATCTTTTTCCAGTTTGGTTTTAGCAACCAATTCAGCATAAAGAGGCTTTACTATTTCCAAATACTCTTCTTTTATAAAATCCTCGGCTATAACTTTTATCATTGTTTGAATTATTATTTACAAATGTTGATTTTTCACTACAAATATACAGAATGAATAAGAAAGAGAATTCATTATTAAATCTCTAAGAATTCTTTAAATTTGTAATTTGATGAAAAATTAGTCGTAAAAAATAATTAAGATATTTGATGGCTGACACAAAAAGACTTGCTCCTACTGCTGAAACTTTAAAAATGCTTTTATTACGATCGGGAAATAAATGTGCATATCCAGGTTGTGATCATGTAGTTTTTAATGATAAAGATAAACTAGTAGCCGAATGTTGTCATATCGAGGCAGCTTTACCCGGAGGGGAACGCTATAATGTAAATCAGACAGAAGAAAATAGAAGATCTATAGAAAACTTGCTATTTCTCTGTCATAAACATCATGTAGAGACAGATGATGTAAATATTTATACTGTAGAGAAACTCAAGAAGATAAAACAAGATCACGAAGATAATTTTAAGGAAAACCCTCCTTCTGCCTCAATTGCCAGTATGAATAATGTAAATCAGGTACTGGTATCAATGACAGAAATCGAACGATCCTTAAAACGGGTAGATGTCAAGCAGGACCTTATTTTGACAAATCAAGAAGATGTTAAAGTTCTTCTTGAAAGAGTAATAGAAGAAAGAGTAAAATTCAATAAACTTATATATAAATATCCTCCAAATCATTTCATATCAGAAAAGGATTTCGGTGAAAAATTAACTTATTATATTCCCCGGGAATTATATACTGAAAAAGACTGGCATCTCAAGATTTCCTCTTTTGATGATCTTATCTCCTATCAAAATAATAAAAAGGGGGATAATAATATAATCCGTGCTATTGTAATCGCAGATGGTGGTGTCGGAAAAACAACATTTCTGCAATACTGGGCTCTTGATATAGCTAATTATGGTAAATTTTATCCTATCTATGTTAGTCTCAGAGATTGTAAATCTACTGATATATTGCAAGATTATATTTATAGACGTCATCCAGATATGGCTGAAATAGATAAATGTGAACACCGGTCAATGGTTTTGTTACTTGATGGTTTGGATGAAATAGGAGATTCAATAAATGCAATTAAACAAATAAACGATCTTTCAAGAACTTTTCCCGATATACATATATTACTGACCAGTAGAAGAAAACCTTTTTTTTACGAATTCTCTGAATTTGATCTTTTTTTATTAAGTGGAATCACAGATAAGGATATTTCACAATATATTCACAATTTATACCCTAAGGGAGAAATTCCTTATGATCATTTTATTGAGGAGATATTATCGAATAGTTTTCAGAATCTGTTATACAATCCATTTTATCTTAAAATATTGATTCATTGCTATATTGATAATAATAACAGCTTAAAAATAAGCAAAAAAGAACTGATTGACAATCTTCTGATTCAACGTAAAAGTAAAGATAATCTCCGACGCCCAGATCTTCAATTAGGGAAACGGGTTAATCAACGGAAAAACGAAAGATATGGACTAATGATTGCTTTTACAATGGCATTGAAGAACCAAAAAAGTTTGTCTGAAGATGAATTATTGGACCTGTTGGGTGAAGATGGCTTCAATTTAGCTATTGATTCTTTACCTATAAAAAAAAGTAGTCAAGATAATCAGAATCAATATTGGGACTTTGAGCATAATATTTTCCTTGAGCATTTGGCTGCATCAGTCGTAAAAGAATTATCCTTCCAGAAAATCATAGAATTTGGAACATCTCATGGAAAAGTAAAAACTAAGTGGAAAGATATACTGGCTCACTTATTGGGTATTTTGGACATGAATAATGAAAGGGAAGCCGAACTAAGTCAAAACCTAAAAGGATGGTTAACTCAGAATGACCCTAAATTATTATTCAATATAGAGATTACTCAAGTAGACCCGAATGAACGCTCAAATATTTTTCTTCAGATATTTCACGAGTTTCAGGAAAGAACTCTCTGGATAGATACCTATGATATCGATAGGAAAAAAATGGCTTTATTTGGTGAATCAAAAAATAATATCCGATATGTATTTAGTGAAATAGAAAATACAAACCATCATTGGAGAAGGCGGGCAAATGCCGCTTTAATATTTAATGAATTCACATTTGCAAGCTTAATAGATAAAGAAAAGAAAGAAATTTCGGAACAATATATTAAGGCTATCAAACAGGTTAATCAAGAGGAGGATAATTTATTGTATTATTTATTAATCTCATTTCCCTTTTCATATGAAGACGATATCGATGATATTGTTAATTATACTCAAAATATTAGGTCAGCTCGTACTCGAGCTGGTTTATATACTATTATTGGCAAAAATAATCTACAAGACAAATATTTACAGATTTTATTATCCGGTCTGTCAAATAGACTGACTCAGGGGAATGATGGTGTTTCTTTCGATGTAAGCACAGGCATTAAATTATCTTTAATGAATTTAAAGGACGCTGACTCGTATTCAGCTTTTTTTTCTTATTTAGCTGATGATATCGATTCCACATTTGATTGGTTTCAATATTCTCAAGATGAACTTATGCATATTGTAAAAAGGGGTATTACTTTCTTCAATGATGATATTTTAGTCAGTTTGGTGGATTTGTTAAAAAAACAATGTTTTGAGCTATATAGAAATGCTGATGTTTTCAACTTATTTAAAGAAAACGAGAATGTTCGAATTTCAATTATTAATATATTTATCGATTTTCTAAGGAAAGAAACTGATCGTAATCCTATTTATCAATGTTGTATTATTTTGGCATTCTTTATAAAAAATGAAGATTTCCCTAAGATTGAAGCAGAACCATTCCCTATAGAACCATTTCGTTATTTATACTTGTATGTTGATAAGAATACAGAAATATCCATTAATTTAAAAAAACTCTTAAAGGATAAATTTGATCATGAAGAACTCGAAGTTCCCGATAAATGGGCTATACGAAAAAAAAATGAATTTGACATCTATTTTACTCCAATGCGTTTTGCGCAAGAATGCTTAGAAATATTTGATAAGTTTAAAGATAATAAACTAGATCCGTATAAATTACTTACAGAATATCATTCTAAAGAAGGTACTAATTATAATCTATCAATAATACAATTTCTCAGGTGGAATTTTGGAGATCGAGTTATAATATCCAAAGAAGAGGTCTCGAATTGGATAAATAGTAATGAGAATAAATATTTGACTTATTTAAATTTGCAAATATCAGAAAATATTAATCGTCTTAATACAGAGGATAAATTACCTCCTGCCAAATATGAATTTATAAAACAATGGTATGATAAGAATATAAATTCTGCAGATTTCAAGATAACATATACCAGTGAAGATAAAAAACAATATACTTATGAGTCCGAATCTTTACCATTAATTCGTTATATGTTAACGTTTAATTTTGACTGTCCCGATGTACAATTATGCGATATGCTTAATAGATTAGATGATAACTTCAACCTTATAACAGATAAAATCAATGATAAGAATTTACTCAAGAACACGATACTGAATACACTTGGAAATTTTAAGGAATACAACTCATTTGTATTAAAAAATCAGATTATCTATGCTTTAAATAATAAGATTACAGAATCATATCCAATTATTATAGACATTTTAAAAGAGGACTATCTTAGTTTTTACAAGGGTAGCATTATCATTACATGGTTGCAGAATAATTTATCTTCAGAATCTCTTTTGGAGATAAAAAATAATTTAAATCAGGACGAATTATTAATCATTTGTAAGAATTTAATAATAAAAAACACACCAAATAAAGCCCATTCAATATTATTAGAGATTATAAAGGCTCCAAAAGATGAAAAAATAAATTTATTAGCTATAGATCTTCTTATTTGGCTTAAAGATCCATTAGGACTGCAAATGTCATTAGAATATAGCAAAGAAAAAGGGATTATATCATTGAATGACCCTTTCTATGGACATTACTCTTCTTTAGACCTTCCTGATAATTATTTATTATATGATGATATGGTTATATATCCTTTACTAATTGAATATTTAGATTTCTGTTTTTCGAAAGAGGGGAGTTTAAAAAGAGGACGAAGTCGAAAAATTGAAGGTAATATTAAATTTTTAGCATCTCTTTCAGAGATGAATTACATGTTAATTATCAAATCATTAAAAGAATTTATTGACTCAAAAAAGGATATATATCAAAATACTGAGGATTTAAATTTTTTAATTGAAGATATAAATAAGGAATACAAGGAAAAGCAATCTAAATATTTTAATTTTCAAGATGCAAAAAATATATGTGAAGAATTAATCAAATAAAAGTTTCCTCTAAGATGTATATTATCAATAAGTCATTCTAAAGTGAATAATTAAAGAATTTGAAAAAGTAAAAATTAAAGTAGGGTTAAATTATAAATAATATGAATATTATTATTCCGGCAAAAGTAGCAGCCATCCCCAAACAGCCGGGACGTTTTCTTGATAATTGATTGATCTGCAGATTCTTTTCCTCTATAGACTTTAACAGATTATCTATTTTTATTTGAGATGCTATTAGCTGCTTATTTAGTTCTTCTGTTCGTTTTGTTGCAGTTCGATCCTGTTCGATTTGATTATCTGTTAGTTTTTTTATTTGTACTGTAAAAGCAGTTATTTGTTCCAGATTCCTTTTATCTTTGGCAGTATTTGTTTCAAAGATTTCTTTAAGTTGTTTTTGTAAATTCGTTATTTGTGCGTTAGATTTTTCTGATGCCAACTTATGAGATTCAGTAATTTCTTTTAACTGCTTTTGGAGAGATTTGTTCTGTTCTTCTTGCTGAACAAGCTGTTTTTCATATTGCTTCTTTACTTGTTCTACTAATGCTGCTCGGCTTTTTGATTTTTCAGAAATGACACGTTCAACCATATCCTTAAAATATGTGCCTAATGCATGAGGTACAGCAACGACTTTATCTGCAATATTTTTAATAAATATTTTATCATTTTCATGACCTATGGCTGATATGATCGGGGTACTCATATATACAATAGTTTCAATAAGATTAATATTGTCTACAACTTCAAGCCCTGTTCCTCCTCCCCGTATAATAGAAATCGCGTCAAATGATTGAGTATCTAATTTTTTTAGCAACTGCAAAAAATCTGAAGTTTTATTAAAAGAAATTCTAAACTCAGAGAAATCAATGTGAGAAGAGGCTGCTGCTTTTCCAGCGATGAAATCTTTATCCGTAATTGATGTATCAGCAAAAATTAATGCTATCTTGGGTCTATCTTCTGTATATAATTTGTTCTCCAATAATGTATCCACATTATGGAAACCTTTTTTTAATTTTATATTTCTTAGTTCAGCTAATTTGATGTCTGTTCCACTAATTGTTTGTTCTTGAATTATTTCGATACGTGTAGCTTTTAATTGGAGTTGAACATATCCACCCTTTCTTATCTCTCGAAGAACAATTCCCGCAACCATTACAAGATTTCCATTAGTAACTTTCTGTTTTAATTCATTACTGACCATTAAAGTAATTTCCTCTCCAGTTAATTCATCTCTAAGAATATCATAGTTGTAGAATTTATTATTGTTATTTATCAGATAGACTCCTCGCATCCAAATAACTTTCTTATTTGTATTTTGATCTGATAGCATATCACGAAAGATACTCATCAATTCTGTCGGAGTATAAAACTGTGTTAATTGCTTATTTTCTGATGCAAGAAGTTCATTCATAGCTAATAAACGAGTTATCTCTTTACAAAACAAAAATACAATAATATCAATAGAAATAGGGCATACCATAATATATAAAAAACGATAATAGAATTTCTCTTTCGTTTCTCTTATTATAACTGCTCCTCTTTCGGCGGAGTCATCACTTGATCGGTCTTTCTGTTCATCGGGCAAAGGTATGAACAGCTTTTAGTCCTGCATATTCATTGCCTATCGGTTTTCGCAGAAATCTTCCTCTTTCCTTTCAGGCGAGCGTATTTACTGACGAAAAAATATGCCTGTCTAAAAGCCTATACCCATTTGTTGCCCTTGAAACAAAAAACGACCGACACGGCGGATGACGCATGAAAAAAAAAGTCGCAGTTATGAGAAACGAAAGAAAAATAATGAAACAAAACTCCCTCCCCTCTGGAATCATCATAAAATTGGGTTTAGGGGTAGCAATAGTGGCTCTGTGTGGGTGGATAGTGACACAGGTGAGTATAAATACTTCTGTTATTACGGGACTGATAGGTGGCTATCTGATTATCTGCCTTGTATTTAAGCTAGTAAAGCTATTCATCAAGATGATATTATCAATCCTTGCCTTTATCATCCTTATCTCCATTTTCTTAATTCTAATCTTTTAAACTGTACAGCCATGACAAAATTATATTCATTGTTCGCAGGAACAAAAACCGATACAGAAGTAAAAGCAATAGCTGAAAACCAAATTATACAAATGGAAGGATACTCTTATGACCGTTATGTAGTCCACCAAATTACACACGATAAATACGGCTATCACTATCATCTGATAAATCTACGTACCCTTGATATGCAACAATCTGAAATCATTAAACCGTTGAGCCAAAAGTTTGGAATCGGCATGTATTACGATGAAAACAATATTGAGTTTATGCCCGAAACAGAAGTCGCTGAACTCTATGCTAAAGCAAAGGCCAAAGAGGATGCAGAACAGGAAAAAGAAAGACAAGAGAATGAACGCAGAAAGGCAGTAAGGGAGATTGGTCGAAAATGGCTGAATGAAAACCTACCCGAAGATGCTAAAGCTATCATTGTGGCTCGTTTGAAAGTAGATGAATCCGACTCGCAAACTGACTATTATGCCTCAAGAGTAACACGCACTGTAATCTTAGGTTTTTCCAACCATAAGCGTGATATATTCTCCGAAATGCGAAAGTATGCTTCAAATTTTGAGGAAACAGCACATCTGGCAATCTATAACGAAAGCTATGAACATAGGGAAAAGTATTCAATGGGTGCAGGCTATTATCTGGGAGAAAGCAAATACAGCGGATGGATTATTGAGAAATCCCCTATATACGACAGAAAGAACAAGATTGATGAATTTGCCCATGTGGCAGGATGTACCGATGGTATTTATATCAATAACAGTAATGACAATAATACTTCTATCCAAAACGAGAAAGAACCAATCCTCCAATTTGAATCTGATAACCTCTCTTTTGAGATCGTTGATTATTCAGAAAAAGCAATTGCCCTGTTCGGAGATACCAAAGAAATCAAAGATCTACTCAAAGCAATGGGAGGAAAGTTCAATCCAAGACTAACACATAACAATGAAAAGCAAGCGGGATGGATATTTTCTAAAACCAAGAGAGAAGAATTAAACACAGTATTAAACCTAAACAAATAACGGCTATGAAATCAACAGCATATTTTAAACGAACCATATTAACACATCTAGAACAAAGGGCATCAATAGACCCTTTGTTCGCCCAATCATTTTCCAATTTTGATAAGAATATTGATGATTGCTGTACTTACATCCTGAACCAAGTACAGAAAAGCGGTTGTAATGGCTTCACCGATGATGAAGTTTACTCAATGGCTGTACATTATTACGATGAAGAAAACATAGAAGTAGGCAAACCGATCGATGCCCGAATTGCAGTAAACCATGTAGTAGAGCTAACAGAGGATGAAAAACAACAGGCACGGCAAGATGCTATTCAGAAAGCACAGAATGATGCCTATAACAAGATGATACAACCCAAGAAGAAGACAACAGCTAAACAAATAGCCAATACAAACCAACTAAGCCTATTTTGACCTATGAAACCAAAGAATAAATTCCAACAACAAGTTGTAGAAGCAAGCAAGACATTACCTGCAATAACTAAAGAACAGATACAATGGGGATATGATAATGCAATTGAATATCTCGGATACCGTTCAAAGAAAGGGATTATTACCTGTTCCAAGTGTGGACAATCATGGCAGGGAGAAGGAGAACTGATTACGACTATTTTAGGATGTGATTGTCCGAACTGTAAGTCAAAGCTGACTGTAAAAGCCACAGCCAAACGGACATTCAATGATAGCTATTACATAACTGTTATTGATGCCTATAAAGGCTATCAGGTAGTACGCACTATTATGTTAGGCTATACAAGCAAAATAGGAGAACTACCCAAATACACTGCATCCGAAGTGATGCAACGTTGGATTGCTCCTGATGGTAAATGTTGTACATTTGCTAAACTTAGACAGACAATGGGTACAATGTATTACGATTCATGGATATTTCATACTCCATTGGAGTTACGACAAGAGATTGATGTTTATAATCGTATCTATACAGGTGCAGTATATCCAAAACAAAAACTAATACCCGAACTAAAACGTACAGGCTATAAGAAAGCCTTGTATAACCAAAAACCGTTAGATCTATTCCATATTCTATTGACAGATAGTAAAGCCGAAACGCTGATAAAAACCAAACAAGTCAAATTACTAAAGCGTATTCTGGATAGCGGATGGAAGAATATTGATAATTATTGGCAATCCATTAGAATCTGTATTCGCAATAACTACAAAATCAAAGATGCAACCCTTTGGTGTGATTATATCGACTTGCTTCGATCCTTTGGTAAAGACCTGCTTAGTCCTAAATACGTTTGTCCGACAGATCTAAAAGCAGAGCATGATCGATATGTAGCCAAGAAAACGAAAGCGGATGCTCAATTAGAAATACAAAAACTTCTAGATAAAGAAGATGCATTCAGAGAAGTTAAAGCCAAATTCTTTGGACTTGTATTCTCAGATGGATTAATCAGTGTACGGGTATTGGAAAGTGTAGCAGAGATAATAACCGAAGGAAAAGCCATGCATCATTGTGTCGGCAGTTATCACTCTAAAGAAGATTCGTTGATTCTTTCGGCTTGTATAGACGGCAAACGGATTGAAACAATAGAAGTGTCAATCTCTCAACTAAAGGTTATTCAATCAAGGGGTGTTTGTAATAAGAATACTAAATACCATAATCAGATAATTAATCTTGTTGAGCAGAATATTCCGCTCATTGAAAAAAGATTAGCTGCATGACTAAAAAGTATCTATACTTTATTTCTTGACTTTTAAAAATTGAAAAAGTTAAATCTATTCTAGACATCTAGGTGTTTTCCTTAATAGCTAATTACGAGGTTTTTTAAAGTTTAATCGGAGGCAACAATTATGGGAGTTGGCATACCCCGAAACCAAAAAGCAATCGAGGTAATTTATTCCCATTTTGAAAAAACAGCAGATGTAAAGATCAGATACAACACTAATAGGAATATTAATGAAGGAGTTAGCCTATTGGCATATATATTTAAATTGCTTACTTCTAATGCAATTTCTTTTATGACTTTTTTCGGTAGCGGGAAGAAAACTAACAACGTAAAGATATATCCCCAATTATAAGGTTCTACTTCTAAGAAATTCTGTTTTTAGACGTTCACATTCTTCATCTAAAGGATGAAAGCTATAAGCTAAACACTGAGCTCTTGTTTCTGTAAAATATACAGAATCCAGTTCAAATATATTTATTGTTTCTCTTCCTTTATGTGTTATTGATTGTATCAAAATGCCTCGGTCATTTCCAACATAGCAAATATGTTCAGAAGGATTATCGAAATAAGGATGTACAATGTTAAAATCACATTTTCTATACCTTTTGTTAACAGGGTTATTTATAGTGTCTGCATTATTTTTTTTATTTAAACCATTACATCTAGGGCATGCTAATATAATATTATCTGGTCTAAATATAAATTGAGGATATAGCGATTGAGGTGCAATATGATCTCTATGTGAGTTGTCAAATGCTTCTAACCCAATTCCACAATACGCACAACAATTATTTTGCTCTTGCTGCAAATATATTTTAATTCTATTTTTATATGCATTTCTCATTACTCCGGCTCCATGAGGATCTAGGCCTTTTTCCCAATGTTCTTTTTTTAGAGGAACATAATATATAAACTTGAAGAAATTTCGATCATCTTGAGTTAAAGGCATTACGTTATATTTTCTAGGTATCTCAAATTTCATCGTTTATATAGATTTCAGCTTTACTTATTATGGTATTTAAAGGATCTTCATTCGGCAAAGTATAATTTTTCAATTTCTCGATTAATCTCAACATTTCCGCTTTATTGTCACTTTTTGATGATATAAGTGATAATAATTTCTGAACATCATATTCAAAGTAAAAATTCCTCGTTGTAGATACTTTAAACACATTATAAAGAATACTTTCCGGTGACCATCCGAGTGTGCTAAAATCGATTATTCTACAAACAATATTATTATCTATATCTTTTTCTAAGGCTATTACGCTAGATTCTTGTTGATTTATATCTGATAATAGAAAATGAGAATGGGTGGCTATAAGAAAATGTACTGAAGGATAATCATGGAAAATCTTTTTAAGATAATCCACATATTGAATTTGCCAATTAGGATGAAGGCTTATCTCTGGTTCGTCTATTAAAACTATACTATTATTTTGTATTTGGGACAATATACCTATAAACTCACTAATCATATGGGCTTCTCCAGAACTACTTGTTATAAATGAATAGTAATTCTGTTTTTTAGAAATACTTAATTCTGGATAGCCTAATATATCTAAATGACGTAACTCTGTTATCATATCATAGTCATTGAGAAGCTCTGAATCTTGATGTATTACATCATAATCTAAACTTCTGTTATTTCCTTCAATAAAAACTTGTTTATGAACTTGTTTTAGGAAGGCGACTATTTTCTCTAATTTATCAATATCCTTTTTTATAGATGAAAAATACTGAGCACCCCATAATGGAGAGTTTCTTCGTGGGAAGAAATCTTTCCATTTTTTTTCAAACAGATCGAATAATGTATCGATTGAAATATCTTTTTTATAAAAAGCCCACTTATATTTAGGCACATAAGAAAGCGTTAAATTTGAGTCTAGTTCTAAAAAATGAAATAACTTTTCTAACTCTGTAGCAAAGTTTTTTCTTCTAAATCCATCTACAATATTATCTACGGTTTTACGTACATATGTCCGAGTTCCAGTGCTACTAGGAGAATTTTCATTACGAACACCCAGATATTTGTATATACCAGTAGACTTAGCATTAAACTTGTCTGTAATCATTAGAGAACTAGCAAGTACAATATTGGGAAATTTAAGTAATGATATATCTATTTTATAATCACGGAAAGGTTCTATTTTTTTCTCAATACTATCGGTATCTATTTTTAGTGGATTATTCTTATAAAAAGAGTATCCAGAGTATTTCTTTTGGGTGTTGTAAAGTTTTATCAATTTGTTTGATGCTATTTCGAATAAGTCCCCATCTATACTATATCTAATTCTGAAATTATAAGATAACTTAATTGTATAACTATTATCCGCTTTAAATAAATATATTTCTCTAAATATTTCTGCAATAACTTTTAATACAGTACTCTTACCTGTGCCATTTGGTCCAATTATTATGGACGAAAATAGACTGTTATGATCTTCATTTAATTTTTCTAAACAAAAAACAAAATGAAGATCCCCTAGTATAGGGTGATCTCTTAGCTCCAAATAGTTTAATCTAAACATGATTAAATACTTAATGTTTTTTTGTGAAAATACTCATAAAGAAATCCATGGCAAAAATTACTCGACAATGTTTTTCAGTATGTTGACGAAAATCGATTATTTCCTTATAAATAAAGATAAATTCAGTGAGAGTGATTCATTTACTTTATACAATAGTATCTTTTTCCATTACAAACAAATTATCCGGAGAAAAAACAACAAAAGTCTAATAATAGGGTACTTTATTTCATTTTTTCACAAACTCTATTCCCGGTAATCTCATAAAACAGCTGTAATTTTTTTCGTATATTCCATTTCTTGTAAATTGGGTATTACTGGCGGTAAAATAGACCTGCTTTCTAGCTCTAGTTACGGCAACATAGAACACACTTAGTTCTTCTAAAAATGCTTTTTCAATTTCTTTATTAATTACCATATTACAATTATCACCACATTTACATTTGCTACATAGCCCCCCCCAGTTAGGAAACAAATCTTTTTCCATATCAGGCAATATTACAAAATCCCATTCTAACCCTTTAGCAGCATGCACTGTAGATATTATTATTTTTGCGCTTAAAAATTCCATATATTGCTTTATTCCATTATGCTCAAATGTATCCCTGACTAAATTGATTTTATCTTCATTGGACAAATGAGGATAATCAACAAATAAACGACTCCAGAATATATGTAATAGTTCAAGAAGGGCTTTTAATAAAGCTGAGTCATCGTCAAGATATAGTTGTTGTATTTTCTCAACATGTATTTTTCCTGTCTTTTTTGTAACTTTTGTATTTATCTTTAAAATTTCAATAAATTCATAAAGACATTTTTTGTTAAATTTTATATATTCTGCGTCTTCATCCGTGAATAAGCCATAAAAGAAAGGAATATTATTATGATTAAATGTATTAATGATTTGTTCGATATTTGGCCCTCTTTGTTTCGCTAATATAGCTAAATTTGAAGAAATATTTTTTCGAAGTATCTTCATGGATTTTTTTACCACCTCTAACGACTCTGTTGGTTGATCTTCATAAATACCGAATTCAACTTTAGAATTTAATTTATCTGGATTATAAAAAGGAGTAAGGGCATTCTGCCGTATTATCTTATCTAGCTGAAGCATATTATCATTTGAGGCAAATCTATAATTTTTCTCTAATGAAATAAGGTCAAGGTTGAACTTTTTTTTAGCGTGCGACAACAAGTTTGGCACAGCTCCAATAAAACCATAAATTCTTTGCAGGGAATCTCCTAAAAAAAGAACATTTGATTTTTCTGAAATTAAATAGTGCAAAAGCCAATAACTTAATAGGTTTGTGTCTTGAAACTCATCAACCAGTATAGTTGTATAATAATTTTGGTAAAAAGCTAAAATACCAGGATGTTCTTGAAATAATTTTATCGTTAATGTGATAATTGCATTAAATGGAATAGCATCCTTCTGTAGAAGTTCAGCTATCACTACGGAGTTGTACTCATTAATATTTTCACTTAAATATCTCCCTTTTATTTCTTTTACTGCAGAATTATAATTAGACAAAACATCAGCATCATTTAATGAAATGTTTTTAAATGACCGCATAATATTATCGCTTCTGCTATCATCTACAGATTGTAATATATCTAAATTAGATAAAGCGGGATGTAATATGTGTCCATATTTTTTTAAAACACTTCGACAAAACCCATGATAATTGGAAATGTATGTTTTCTCTTTAATATTTATTTGTTTGTCAAACCCATCTAACAGCTCGGGGATATTCTTAATAACATCCTTCTTTATTTTATAGGCGGCATTGACACTAAATGTGAGCGCTAATAATCTTTTGGGTACTGGTATTTTTCCTATTGCTATCAAGTATGCAATCCGACTTACCATTGTATGAGTTTTACCATACCCCGCCGGAGCCTCAACTAAGAGACGCTTGTCAGGAGAAAAAATCACTTCTAGTTGCCTGCTATCACCTTGGTGCTTTTCCTCTATTCGAGATTTAATGATAGATATTTCTTCGGGGCTCATGAGCACAAACCTTTAGCATGTTCAATTAAATCTATATATATTTGCGGAATATCTTCTTTTTCAAATTTCATTCCTATTAGAAGACCTAAGGGTTGCGATTTATTAATAGAAAACCATGTCGAATAAAAAGCCTTTAAATTCACAATATCTGTATCTTCTATTTCAGAAAGTTTCAGATTAGTCGATATAGGGGCAGGTAAATAGTTGTATTTTTTATGTGCTCTTTTATTCAATGCAGCAGCTTCCATTATTCTATCCTCCCCTTCAGAATCAAATTCACTAACAATTTCGTATAATATGCGATCTTTTCTAGTATCAACTAAAGCCATTAGCTCTGCCTCAAAATCACGTTCAGTAGTTTTCCACAAATTGGAAACACCTGTTGGTGTTGGGTCTCCGTCACTATCTCTGATGCCAACACATGGAATTCCAAATTTCTCAGCCAACTGAATCAACTGTAATACAGAATCTCCACCTGCTTGAATAACACAAATCCCGTATTCATCTAAGTCGATGTCACATTTTTGAGCAAAAAGAGGAAAACTACTATATTCTGAATCGCCCTCAACAAAAATTGCACATCTGGCAAAAAAGGCTTCTTTGATAAAAGGGAAATGTAATAACAAATGTTTTTCAAGCTGTTCTCCTAAAGATAGGTTTATTCCAGATATAATTTTAGTTTCGTTACTGTCTCTGTAAAGTCGTATTATTTGCCTAAAATCATTTAATAAAATACTCGGCGAATGTGTTGCAACAATAATTTGCCCATCAAATCTATCAATGCCAAATAGTTCTTTTATTAATATGCTTAAATCTGAATCTTGATTGTTGATAACTCTATTTAAATATTTTATTAATGAACGTTGCATATAAGGATGCAAGTGTATTTCAGGTTCATCAAGGCCTAAAACAACAGATATAGACTTGCATCCTGTTTCTTCATTCACAAAAACACCTGTTTCTCCTCTTTGATCTGAGATTGTTTGGAGCTTGTCTAAAATAGAAAGTGTTACTAATAATAAAAACTGTATTCCATACCCACATTTTGAAAGAGATGCACCTTTACTGTCTTGTAATGAAAACAATTTCGGTATTAGTTGTAAAATGTCTCCTTCCAAAACCGCAGATATTGCATTATCCTTAAAAGACTTTATTTTGACAAGTTTATCATTCACATCAGCCAGCAAACTTCCTGTGAAATTTGTATCAATTATATTTTCTGCATCAAGTCCCTCTATATTAGCTAAATAATCCTTAATCATTCTAGATAAGAAACGACCAACGCCACGACTACTATCAAAATTGATTTCTGATATAGGATTTCTCAAAGAATCATAATAAATAAAATTTAGGCATTTTATAAGTGAAGGTGAAATATAAGTCTCTGTTTCTAAGTGATAAAACTCCATGTTTTCATCAGGAGATATTTGCCGACATAGAATGTTTATATATGTATAATCGTCCAAATCAAACAAATCTTCGAAATGTCCTATCTCATCAATTGCAAGTTTAATTCGAATATTAACAGTTATGGGTAATGTGGCGTCACTAAAGTCATCATAAGCGAAGCCTCTTCTGGTGAAGATAATATTCAATAGATTTAGAATATTTGATTTTCCTAAATTATTTTCTCCCACAATAAAATTACATGATTTCTCAAATGCAATCATTACGTCAATTAAGTTCCTATAGTTTTCAACAGAGAGCTCTTTTATCCTCATAATGTTTTATTAAAAATGAAGAATAAAAATAGTTATAATAAAAATGCTTAACAAGTCTTTTTATCACATTGATTAAGATCGTTTATTTTTCAATCATCCATCTGTCTATATTATCATCTTACTATTTGTTTTTCAATCATTTTTATTGTCTCAAACAAACACTAACTCCACTTCCTCGGACTTAAATAACAATGGCTTTTTATTGTAATGTAATGCAAAAGACTACTTGGTGCTACAGCTATACTCTACAAACACAAATAATCTATTAAATAACACATAAATTTTGATAATAAACCATTTGCCAAAATGCTATTATAGGATAAACGCCCAAATCATCTTCGAGCGTTTATCTGATTATTAATTATTCCATTTCTTCACCCCTCAGTTTCACATCACTCGGAGCCATCACCAATGAATAAATAATACTTATCCAGCTGAACACATATGAAATAACCATCATTGTCATCATTCTTCTTCCTCCCCATTATCATTATTAAACGAAAATGAAAGCTGATAAGTATTCTGATAATTATCCTCAAAATAAATATCTATTACAGCCTGATCTTCCGATTCAGAAGTATAGTATAACCGAAACATCTCTTTATTCAGCTCATAAGTATCATTCGGTAGAAATACAGTTCCATCATCCATTCTTAATTCCCCTTTACCATCCGGCTGAAAATACCGCAGATAATACTTTGCATTATCGTATCTACCAGATCGTTCCAACTGACAGCGAATTTCTGCTGTTTCACCAACCTTTAGCTTTTTCGGAACAGGCAAGTGAGTAACCTTGAATTCATAGCTTTGGCGAATATCAATATCGTCGCTACAGGCACATGCGATACATGCAATCAGTATCGTGTATATTATATATGATGCTATTCTTCTCATATTGATTTCTATTTTTTACTTTTGTTTCAAATTTGAATGTTATGTTTATTTTCGTTCTAACCTATCAGAAACCACTTAGTGAGGTTGAAAAATATCTGGGTATGCACCGTACTTACTTAGATATAAATTATAAAGAAGGTCATTTTATTGCTTCAGGACGACAAGAACCCCGTACCGGAGGTGTTATCCTATGCAGAGCCGCAACCAAAGAGCTTGCTTTGGAAATTATGAAAGCCGATCCGTTTTATATCAATAAAGTAGCCACATACGAGATTATTGAATTTCTTCCGACCAAATACGCTGATGGTTTTGAACGATTTCTCTAATTGATCGTAAACTTAATTCCTACGCCTACTTGCGTATGAAATTTGTTGATATCCGTACCGAGCAATATCCGTTCCCGAGCATTAAGTAGTAATACAACTTTATCTGTCAGGTAAGTTTCTATCTCAAAACTGACCGCTCCACCGTATAGGAAATTATCTTCGGTTGTGATAGCTGCTCCATCAAAAAGCAGTTCTTTGCCCCAATTGATTGTTTCATAACCTGCCATAGCAGAAGCCCCGACAGAGAAGAATACGGTCTTGGACGGATCAGATAAGAACTTGTAATAATACCCACCTTCAGCAGTTATCTGTGATACAGGAATTAAAATATTCTTATATTCATATCTCTTCTGTAGATACTCTGCACCAAATACCCATCGGTTACCATTCTTCGTATAAGTAGATAAGGCAATACCGCCGAAGAAAGCCTG
>Ga0206117_100591_pt1 | contig 32804 bp, 28 predicted proteins | sample 3A5Ametagenome_FD_177997 | JGI IMG/M metagenome (GOLD analysis project Ga0206117, IMG submission 177997) | Enriched microbial communities from leaf-cutter ant dump, University of Wisconsin, Madison, United States - 3A5A | ecosystem: Environmental > Terrestrial > Nest > Insects nest > Nest dump... | reverse complement strand
TTGGAGATCTCGCGGAAGCCGTTCTCGCCCCAGGCCAGCGGCACCACATCCTTGGTGGCGAGCAGGTCGAACAGCTTCTTGCCGACCTCGCCCTGGGTCAGGGCATCCAGCGCCTTGTGGTCGGGCATCAGGAAGGGCAGGGAGAAGAGGTTCAGCTCCTTCACCTGCGGCGACCAGTTGATGGTGGAGCCGACGGCCATGTCGATGGTGCCCTGGCGGAGGGCGGTAAATTCCTTGGTCTGGTCACCGTTCACCAGCGAGGTGCCGGGATACATCTTGATGTTGATGCGCCCGCCGGTCTTCTCCTTGACCAGTTCGGCCCAGCGGTCGCCGCCGACACCCCAGGGGAAGGGCTTGCCCAGAACGGTCGAAAGCTTGTACTCCGCCTTGTAGTCGGCAGCGTTCGCCGCACCAGCAACCAAAGCTGGAACCGTCAGAGCGGCCAGCGCGATGCCGGCGAGCAGAGCCTTCAGCGATTTCATGCTTGTTTCCTCCCAAGCGCCCTATACGAAAGATACGGACCGGGATCGTACAGATGCACGCAGGACTGTTCCACGCGCAATTTGAAGCGACCGTCCGCGGTCCGAACAATGCGGCCATGCGGTGGAACCGCATTGCGGCCATGCGGCTGGTTCTGGCGTTCGGCGCTTATGCCTGGCTGTCATTGCCCATCGCCGGCCTCGCCCAAGGACTGCCCGGCCCGGCGACCCCGATGGGGCCTAATCCCAGCGAGTGCGAAATCCAGGCGGCCCTGCTCGGCACCACCGGCCCCAACTGTCCGCCGGTGGCGATGCAGCGGCCGGCCGCGCCACCCCCCGCCACACCGACTGCCGCCCCGCCGGGCCAGCGGCCGGGACCGGTGACGGTTCCGCCGCTGCCCGGGCCGACTGCCATGCAGGCGCCGGAGCTGCGCGCCGCATTCCGGGTGGAGTTCGATTTCAACTCCGCCGTCATCCGGCCGGAATCGCGGGAGATCCTGGACAAGGTGGCGGTGGTGATGGGGACGGCCGGCACCACACGCTTCCGCATCGTCGGCCACACCGACGCCGTCGGCGGCGACGCCGCCAACCTCGCTTTGTCCAAGCGGCGGGCGGCGGCAGTGGTCGAGTATCTGGCGTCTCGCCACCGCATCCACGCCGACCGGCTGGAGGCGTCCGGCATGGGTGCTCGGGACCTGCTGCTGCCCGACCAGCCGAAGGCGGCGGCCAACCGGCGGGTGGAGATCGTCAATCTCGGCGGCTGAAGTTTTTTCCGATCCGCCGGGAACCTTCGGCGGGGTGGGGTGTTGCGCAGGAGCGCCGACGGGCCTTCGGCCCTGTGTGCCCCTCCCTCCAACCCCTGACCGGGAGAGCCGATGCCGGATCATACCCCCATTCCCATCGACAGCCACCGCATTGCCGACGACGAGGTCGGCAAGCCGGCGGTCTTCGGCGCCATCCTGTCCGGCCAGCCGCTGGAGATTCACCGCAACATCTTCGAAGGCGACTACAGCCGTTTCCGGTCGGGGGTGTGGCAGTGCACGCCGGGCCTCGTCGCGATGAAGGACTGGCCCTATCACGAATTCTGCGTCCTGCTGTCGGGGCGGGTGATCATCACGCCGGAGGGCGGAACTCCGCGGGAATACAAGGCCGGCGACGCGCTTGTGCTGCCGATGGGCTTCACCGGCACCTGGGAGATCCTGGAAACGGTGCGCAAATACTATGCGGTCCAGGCGCGCCAGCCGCTGCTGCGGCGGATGAAGGCGCGGGTGAAGGGCTGGCTGCGACCGGAAGCCAAGGGCGGGCCGGCGGTGACTGCGCAGCCCGGCACCGCGTTCTGACACCTCGCCATCCGCCGGACGCCCGTGTTAGGGTCCGCCGCGCCGTCTGCCAGGACGGCCCCGTGCAAGACACTGACACCGGTGCGTCCCATCATGACCCAGGCCCCCCGTACCCTCACCGAGATCGCCGAAGCGCTGGGCGCCGCGGTCGAAGGCGACGGCTCCCTCACGATCCGCCGCGCCGTCCATCCGTCGGAAGCGGACGGGCCGGAGGATCTGGCGCTGGCGATGGACAAGGACCTGCTGGCCCTGCTGCCCGGCAGCAAGGCGGTCGCCGCCGTCGTCGCCGAGGGAGTCGAGGTGCCGGAGGGCATCAAGGGCCGCATCGTGGTGAAGCGTCCGCGCTATGCCATGGCCGGGATGCTCGACATCTTCGAGCGTCCGGTCCATGCCGAGCCGGGGGTGTCGCCGCAGGCCTATGTGGCACCCGACGCCGTGGTCGCCCCCGACGCCTCCATCGCCCCCTTCGCCTATGTCGGCCCGCGCGCCCGCATCGGCGCCGGGGTGGTCATCCTGCCGCATGTCACGGTCGGGGCCGATGCGGTGATCGGCGAGGGCAGCCTGCTGCACCCCGGTGCCCGCATCGGCGAGCGGGTGGAGATGGGCGCGCGCTGCATCGTCCATCCCAACGCCGCCGTCGGCAATGACGGCTTCAGCTTCGTCACGCCGGAGCCGGGCAGCGTCGAATCCGCCAAGACCACCGGCCGCGTCGTCGGCACCAACGTGCTGATCCGCCGGGTGAATTCCATCGGCACGGTCGTGCTGGGCGACGATGTCGAGGTCGGCGCCGGCGCCACCATCGACCGCGGCACGGTGACGGCCACCCGCATCGGCAACGGCACCAAGATCGACAACCTCGTCCAGATCGGCCACAACGTCCAGGTCGGCACCAACTGCATGCTGTGCGGCCATGTCGGCATCGCCGGCAGCACGGTGATCGGCGACCGCGTGGTCCTGGCCGGCAAGGTCGGCGTCGCCGACCATATCAGGATCGGCAGCGACGCGGTGGTGGCGGCCAATTCCGGCGTCGGCATGAACATCCCGCCGAAGTCGGTGTGGATGGGCTATCCCGCCGTGCCGCGCGCCCGCGCCTTCGAGCAATACAAGGGCCTCGCCCGCCTGAAGCGCCTGTTCGCCGACGTCTCCGACCTCAAGGCGCGCCTGACCGCCATCGACGGCGGCCCGGTGAAGACCGAAGCGGAGCCGGCGGAGCAGCAGGAATAGGCGGCAATCCGGCCGTCTTCGCCCTTCATCGTTCAACCACAATCGTTCCCATGACCTCCGGCCAGAATCCCACCCGTGAATCGATCCTTGGCGGCCCGGCCGTCATCCTGGTGCAGCCGCAGCTCGGCGAGAACATCGGCGCCTGCGCGCGCGCGATGCTGAATTGCGGGCTGACCGACCTCCGGCTCGTCAAGCCGCGGGACGGCTGGCCGAACCCGAAGGCGAATGCCGCGGCATCGGGGGCCGACCTCGTCATCGACAATGCGAGGATCTTCGAGACGACGGCCGAGGCGGTCGCCGATCTGGAGTCGGTCTTCGCCACCACGGTGCGCACCCGCGACATGATCCAGCGCTTTGTCACCCCGCGCGTCGCAGCCGGCGAGATGCGGGAGCGCTATGCCGCCGGCCAGAAGGTCGGCGTGATGTTCGGGCCGGAGCGTACCGGGCTGTTCAACGACGACCTGACCCTTGCCCAGACGCTGGTGACGGTGCCGCTGAACCCGGCCTTCTCCTCGCTCAACCTGGCGCAGGCGGTTCTGCTGATCGGCTATGAGTGGTTCCAGGCCGGCGACCGCACGCCCGACCGTTTCCTGCACACCGGCCAGACCCGCCCGGCGACGATGGCGGAGCGGGTGAACTTCTTCGAGCGGCTGGAGGCGTCGCTGGACCGCACCGGCTTCTTCACCAGCGAGGCGAAGCGCCCCTCGATGATCCGCACCCTGCGCAACGCCTTCGAGCGGATGGAGATGACCGAGCAGGAGGTGCGTACCCTCCACGGTGTCGTGACCGCCCTGGTCGAGGGCGACAAGCGGAAAGGCGGGAGTTAAGCCGCAAGCACCGCTATAGTGGGCGTCCATGGACTATGCGTTGCAGAACATGGATGTCGGGCTGGTGCTGCTGGACAGCGCGCGGCGGGTGCTGGCCCTGAACCCGGCGGCGGTGCGGCTGCTGGGCGACCGCGCGGCGGGTCTGGTCGGCGCCTATCTGCACGACCTGCATCCGCCCTCCCACCGCGCCAAGGTGGAACTGCTGATGGCCGCGGCCGGCGAGCCCGCGGCCCCGGCATCGGCCTGTTCGATGATGGTGGCGCTTCCCGGCCGCGTGCTGGTGGTGAAGGCGACCGCGCTGGCGCCCGCCGCGGCGGCGGGGGAGGGGAGTGCCGTCACCGCCCTGATGCTGATGGAGGCGGCGCGGCCATCCGCCGCCGACGCTCAAAACCCGCCATCGCAAGCTCCCGCATCGCAGGCGCCTGAACCGCTGGTCAAGCTGCCGGTGGAGAAGGGGCAGGGGATCGTTCTGCTCGACCCGGCCGATGCGGTCTATCTCCAGGCCGACGGCCATTACACCACCGTCCACACCGCCGACGGCGCCTTCTTCTGCGGCCTGCCGCTGTCGGAACTGGAGGCGCGGCTCGACGCCCGCTCCTTCGTGCGCACCCATCGCGGCTACATCGTCAACCTGCGCCATGCCCGCGCGGTCGAGCGGCAGGACGGACGCGCCGCCTTCGTCATGGCCGCTCCCGGCGCTCCCCGCGTGCCGGTCAGCCGCAACCGGGCCGAGGCGCTGAAGAAACGGCTGGCGCTATAGCAGCGTCCGTTCATGCAGCGATCCCACCATTCGCGCAGACGGGATGCCGCTGGTGCAGGGCCGCTTGATCGCAGGCGTGCCGGCGGGGAAACATCGGCTCAATCTTCCCCGCCTTTGCCAACCGGCCCCGGCCAACCGGAATGAGGAGCCCGCTTCCGTGGACAGCATCGACGCGCCCGACCGCTATGTCTCGTTCAAGGGGATCGATTGCGAAGGCAACAGCCGCCGCATCATCGACCGGCTGTACATGCACATCGACGATCCCGCCAAGACCAACGCCTTCTGGGAGCGGTTCCGCGCCAAGCTGGCGGTGGCCGAGGACCCGCTGAAACGGCAGGCCGACGGGCTTTGCCTGCTCTGCGCCAACATCTATTACATCGCCGACCTGTTCGAGGAGCATGACGACGAGGACGGGCTGGCGATGCTGCGCCAGCTGGAGGACGAGTGCTGCTGACCTGTCAGGGCCTGGGAGCCGTCCTGGCCGCCGGCTCCTTCTCGGCGTCCTTGTCCGCCGCGGCGTAGGCGACGCGCCAGACCGTGCCGGAAGCGTCCTCGGCGATCAGCAGGGCGCCGTCGGCGGTCACCGCCAGCCCGCTCGGCCGGCCCCAGACCTTCGGGGTCTCGTCGCCCTCCGCCGCACTTCCCGTTGCGGTCCCCGCAGCGGGGGTCACGCGGAAGCCGGTGACGAAGGTCTCGTAGGTGCCGGTCGGCCGGCTCTTGTCGAAGGGCGCGGTGTCGAAGGGCACGAAGGCGATGGCGTAGCCGGTCGGTCGCGAGCGGTTCCACGACCCGTGCAGCGACACGAAGGCGCCCATGCGGTAGCGCTCCGGGAAATGGGTGGCGTCGCCGAAGGCAAGCCCGATCGGAGCCGAATGGGCCTGGAACAGCAGCCCCGGCACCAGCGCCGCCTTCACCAGATCGGGCCGCCGCCCGGCAAGGTCGGGCTGCGGGTTGTCGCCGATGTAGGAATAGGGCCAGCCATAGAAACCGCCCGGCTTCACCGCCGTCAGGAAATCGGGAACCAGCTGGTCGCCCAGCCCGTCGCGCTCGTTGACGACGGCATAGAGGTCGCCGGTGCCGGGCTTGAAGGCAAGGCCGACCGCATTGCGCAGGCCGGCGGCGTAGGTGCGTTGGCCGCTGCCGTCGATGCGGAATTCCTGGATGGTGGCGCGCGGTTCCGGCTCCACCCCGATGTTCCCCTCCGATCCGATGCCGACATAGAAATGCCGCCCGTCCGGCGCCACAGCGACGGAGCGCGTGGCATGGCCGCCGCGCTTGCCGAAGGCGCCCTCCGCCGTCAGCCGCCGCCGCTCGCCCGCCTGGACCGTCCCGGCGGTCCAGGGCAGCCGCCAAACCCCGGCCAGATCGCCGACCAGCACCGCCCCGTCATGGAAGGCAAGGCCGAAGGGATTGTCGAAGCCGTCGGCCCAGACCTGGGCCATCTCCGCCCGGCCGTCGCCGTCGGCATCGCGCAGCAAGGTCAGGGTGCCCGGCCGCTGCTGTGCCACCAGCACGTCGCCGTTGGGCAGGACCAGCAGGTTGCGCGCATTCTCCACATGGTCGCGGAACAGGGTGACGGTGAAGCCGCGCGGCGCGCGCAGGGGCTGCTCGGCGGGGCGCGGCACCAGCACCGCTTCGTTGGCGACCGCGGGCGTGGCATAGGGCTTCGGCAGTGTTTCGATCCGCACATGCACCTCGGCGCCGACCGTCTGCATCGGATCCGACCGCACCGGGCCGGTCAACGCCGACTGGGCCAGTGCGGGTTGAAACAGGACCGGTCCGGCGGCCGATGCCAGCAGAGTGGCGAACAGGAAAGGCTTGAGCGACTGGGGGCGGAGGTCGGCCATCGGACGGGCGCTTTCACGGCGGGGGCGAGGGCGGAGAGTATGGAAGCAGGGCGGGCATGACAAATATCGGACCCGAATATGGGGACGATGCCCCAGCCGGTGTATGAACGCAGGCGGTGCAAGGGGGGCTGTACCGGAGGGGTCCCCCGCAAGTGCCGGGTGTCGCGAACGTCGCCCTTGCGGCCATCAAGTTGCTTGCGGATGCAGTCGGCGCCAGACCATACTCCGACCGATGTAGGCGGAAGGACCGGCGGGTGGCGCCGGTTGCCGGCGGCGGTGCGGCGACAACTCTGCAATGATGGACAGACACCCGATCGACGCTGCGGCACCCACGCTTTCTCCCACGCGCACCCGTCTGCTGCTGGCCGCGGCCTTCGCGCTGATCGCGCTGCTCGGTGCCGGGTTTTGGGGCTTCGTCGTATGGGCCGACCGGGAAGAGACACTGCGCAACAGCCGGGAGCAGGCCCAGTCCACCGCCCGCCTGCTGCAGGAGCATGTGCGGCGGACGGTTGCGACCGCCGATCTCGCCATCGGCCGCGTGCAGGATCTGATCCGGTATCACGGCATGGCCGGCCTGGACACCAACCGCGACGCCTGGATCACCGTCCGCGACATGGTCGACAACCTGCCGGAAATCGCTGCGCTGTGGGTGCATCGCCCGAACGGCGACAATGTGCTGACCAGCCGCCAGTTCCCGGCACCGGCTGGCAACGTCGCCGACCGGCCTTATTTCCGCGCCCATCGCGACGGCGCCGATTTCCATGTCGGCGAGCGGATCACCGGCCGTCTGACCGGGGCGCTCTCCTTCACGGTCAGCCGGGCGGTGCGGCAGGACGGCGCGCTGCTGGCCGTCATCCACACCAACATCGAGTTCGACTATTACCGGATGCTGTACGAGGGGCTGGAACTCGGGGCCGGTTCGGCCATCGCGATCTACCGCACCGACGGCAAGCCGGTGTTGAGGTTCCCCGCCGCAGAGCCGCTGGATGGGCCGGAAGGACCCACGGTTCTGCGCCATGCGGCGGAAGCCGCGACCGAGGTGTTCCAGGCCGACGGGCCTGACGGCGCCGGCAAGCGGATCCTCGCCTATCAGCGGGTGCCGACCCTGCCGCTGATCGTCTTCGTCGCCCTGTCGGAGCGGACGGAACTGGCTCCCTGGCGGGAGCGCACGGTCCGGGGCAGCATCCTGGTCGGGCTGGCGGTGCTGGCCTGCGCCGGGCTGGCCTATACCGCGCTGCGCAGCCTGGAACGCGAGGTGGCCGGCCGCCGCCAACTGGCCGACACCAACGCCGAACTGGACAGCAAGAAGCGCGAGCTGGAAACCGCCAACGAGGCATTCGCCGGCGCCAACCGCCGTTTGAACCTGATCCTGCATTCGGCGTCCGACAGCATCTGCGGCATCGACCGCGACGGGATGATCACCTTCGCCAACCCAGCCACCTCGGCGCTGACCGGCTATTCCAACGAGGAGTTGCTGGGCGGCAACCTGCATGCGCTGATCCATTCCCGCCGCGCCGACGGCAGCCATTTCCCGGCGCTGGAATGTCCGGTGACCGAGGTGCTGCTGAGCGGCGAAAGCCGGCGCGGACTGGAGGACACCTATTGGAGCAAGGCCGGCAAGCCCTTCCTGGTGGAGTACACGGCGTCCCCGATGCTGGCCGAAGGCAAGGTCGAGGGGGCCGTGGTGGTCTTCCACGAGATCGCCGAGCGCAAGCGGGCGGAGGCGGCGATGCAGCGCGCCCGGTTGGCGGCGGAGGCGGCGAGCCGCTCCAAGAGCGAGTTCCTGGCCAACATGAGCCACGAGATCCGCACGCCGATGAACGCGATCCTCGGGCTGATCCATCTGCTGCAGCAGACCGACCTGACCGGCCGGCAGGCTGATTACGTGCAGAAGGTGCGGGTGTCGGCGCAGTCGCTGCTGGGCATCCTGAACGACATCCTCGACTTCTCGAAGGTGGAGGCCGGCAAGCTTGAACTGGAGCGGGTCGATCTCCGCCTGGACGACTTGCTGCAGACGCTGGCGGTGATCGTCGGATCGGCCGCGCAGGAGAAGGACATCGACGTCCTGTTCTCCGTCGCGCCCGATGTGCCGCTGGATTTGATCGGCGATCCGCTGCGGCTTCAGCAGGTCCTGATCAACCTGGCAGGCAACGCCATCAAGTTCACCGAGGCGGGAGAGGTCGTGGTGTCGGTCGGGGTGCGGTCGCTGGACGACGAGCGTGCGGTGCTGGAGTTCGCCGTGCGCGACACCGGCATCGGCATCGCGCCGGAACAGCGCGACCGGCTATTCCAGGCTTTCAGCCAGGGCGACAGCTCCACCACCCGTCGGTTCGGCGGCACGGGGCTGGGGCTGGCGATCTGCGCCCGTCTCGTCCGGCTGATGAAGGGTAGCATGGATGTGGAGAGCGAGCCGGGCAAGGGCAGCATCTTCCGCTTCCAGGCGGAGTTCGGTCGCCATCCCGGTGGCTCTGGCCGACGAACGGACAGGGCTGAGGCCGGCTGGCCCGACTCCCATCCGCGCCCGGTGCCGCGCGATCTGACAGTGCTGGTGGTCGACGACAACCCCACCGCGCGCGAGGTGCTGGGCGCCATCGCCACCGCCTTCGGCTGGACCGTCACCGCCTGCTGCGACGGCCAGAGCGCCATCGCCGAACTGGAACGTGCCGCCGCCGCCGGCCATGCCTATGATATGGTGTTGATGGACTGGAAGATGCCGGGGATGGACGGCATCGAAGCGGCGCGCCGCATCCGCGCCGACATCCATGCCGGTGCCCCGATGATCATCGTTATCAGCGGCTATGGCCGCGAGCGGCTGGGCGCCCGCTTCGAGGAGGTCGGAATCTCCGGTTTCCTGGTGAAGCCGGTCACCGCCTCCACCCTGCTCGACGCCGTGACCGTCGCCTATGCGCAGACTGGATTTGCTGGGGCCGGACATGGCGGGACAATCGATGGTCAGTCCGGTCCGGACGCCGGTGGGCCTCTCCTTCCCCCCGCGGTTCCGGCGCCGCCCGGCGGCAATGGCTTGGGAGGGCTGAGCGGGCCGGCCTGGGATGCCAGCCGGGCGCTGCATGGCCGCCGGCTGCTGCTGGCCGACGACAACGACATCAGCCGGCAGGTGGCGTGCGAGATCCTGGAGCGCGCCGGCGCGTCGGTCACCACGGCATCGACGGGACGGGAAGCGATGGAGTCCGTGCGTGTGGCGGGCCAGCCGTTCGACGCCGTGCTGCTGGACGTGCATATGCCGGACATGGACGGCTTCGCCGCGACCGCAGCGATCCGTGCGTTGCCTGGTGGACGCCTGTTGCCGATCATCGCCATGACGGCGAGCGCCCTGCCGGAAGACCGGCAACGCTGCCTCGACAACGGAATGGACGCCCATGTGCCGAAGCCGCTCGACCTGCCGCAGCTGTTCGCCACGCTGGCCCGCTGGATCGGGCCGCCGCTGGTGGCGGTGCGGCCCTGCGCGCCCTGCGGTGCCGGCCCCGCCCCGCTGCACGGCGACGCCATGCTGACGCGCGCCGCGGCTCCGCCGATGCCGATTGGGCCGATTGGGCCGATTCCGGTGGGCCGGGCGGGCGGGCCACGGGCCGATTTGCCCGATGGATTGCCGGGCATCGACATTGCCGATGCGCTCAACCGGCTGGGTGGGGACACCGACCTGTTCCGCCGTTTCATCGGCCAGTTCGCCGACGGCTATGGCAACGTCGCCGAACGCATCGCCGCTGCGGTGAACGGCAACGATCTGGCAACTGCCAAGTCCATCGCGCATGAACTGAAAAGCGTCGCCGGCAACCTGGGTGCGCGCGGCCTGTCGGTCGCCGCCGATGCATTGCAGATTGCCGCCCACAAAGATGACGCCGTCGCGGCTGCGGCCCAGGTGCCGGTGCTGCGCAGCGAGCTGGCGCTCGTGCTGGAGAGCGCGCAGCGGCTGCGTGCGGCGCCCGACGGAAAGACGTGGCAGGCGGGAGAGCCGGCGATGTCCGGCCGGTCGGAAGAGACCCGGACGCAGTTGGCGAACCGCCTGCCCCAATTCGCAACTTTGTTGCAAGAGAGTAACTTCGCAGCGGCGGAGGAGTTCGCTATTCTGACGCCGTTGCTGACGGACTGGGTCGAGCCTTCGACGATGAAGGGATTGTCCACCGCCATCGACGGTCTGGACTTCACCAAGGCGCTTGGGATCGTGCAGCGGATCGCACGAGACCTCGGCCTTTCGTTATCGACGGTCTGAACGCGCCCATGGCCGACCTCCGCCCAAAAATCCTGGTGGTGGACGATATACCGTCCAACGTCCATGTGCTGAGCCGCATCCTGAAGGACGATTACGACATCTATTTCGCCACCGACGGCGAAAAGGCTCTGGATCTCGTCCAGGCGCGGATGCCGGACCTCGTCCTGCTGGACATCATGATGCCGGGGATGGACGGGTTCGAGGTGTGCCGGCGCATCAAGGCCGATCCCGCCATCCACGACATCCCCGTCATCTTCATCTCCGCCAAGAGCGAGGTGGAGGATGAGACCCGCGGGCTCGAGGTCGGTGCCATCGACTTCATCTCCAAGCCGATCAGCCCGCCCATCGTGAAGGCGCGGGTGCGCAACCATCTGCTGCTGAAGCGGCAGACCGACCTGCTGCGCAGCCTGTCCTTCCTGGACGGGCTGACCGGCATTGCCAACCGCCGCCGCTTCGACGATGCGATGGCGCGCGAATGGCGGCGTTGTGCCCGGTCGCACCTGCCGCTGTCGCTCATCATCCTCGATGTCGACCATTTCAAGGCCTACAACGATCATTACGGCCATCAGGCCGGCGACGAATGCCTGCGCATGGTGGCCGAATTGCTGTCGGACCGTGCACGACGGCCGAGCGACCTCGTCGCCCGCTATGGCGGTGAGGAATTCGTCTGCCTGCTGCCGGAGACCGACGGCCCCGGCGCTATCCGTGTGGCGGAGGATTTCCGCACCAGTGTCGCCGAATGCCGCATCCCGCACGCGCAGTCGCCGGTCATTCCCTATGTCACCATCAGCCTTGGCGTCGCCACCGTGATCCCGTCGGCCGAAGGCAGCCCCGAACAGTTGGCGGAGATGGCCGACCAGTTGCTCTACCGCGCCAAGCGCACCGGCCGGAACCGCGTGCAGGACGCCACGGTGCCGGTGCTGTGACGGCGCCGCTGACAGGATCGTTCTTTTCCGATGTCCGTGGCCGCGGTTTCCCTCGCCGTGCGATGCTGACCGATGGCTGGGACTGGATCGACCGTCGGGTTAAGACGCCGACCGCAAGGCTCCTGGCCCTGGCGGACTCTGCCGGGCTGCGGCTGGCCGACCCCGCAGCGGCGTTGGGGGATTGGCCGCCGGCCGACCGTGCGGCGATGGACGGCTATGCCGTGGCGGCCGCCGATACGCTGGGCGCCGGCTCCTACAACCCGGTGCCCCTGACGGCGGCGGTTGCGGTGAGCGCCGGCGACCCGCTGCCGCCGGGCTGCGACGCGGTGATCCCTTATGAGGCGGCGCAGACCGTCGGTCCCTTCATCGAGGCCATCGATGCGGTGGCGCCCGGCAGTGGGGTGGAACGGCAGGGCGGCTGGGCTGCCGCCGGAAGCCCGCTGCTGCCGGCCGGGCGGCGCTTGCGCCCCGGCGATCTCGGCCTGCTTGCCGCCGCTGGGCATGAAACCGTATCGGTCCTGCCGGCGCCGCAGGTGCGGATTCTGATTGCCGGTGGTGCCAAGGCCGGCGCGCCGGAGCAGGTTGCGGCCATGCTGGCGGCGCTGGTCCGGCGCGACGGCGGGGATGTCGAAGCGATCGAGGACGTGCCGGCCGATCAGGACGCCCTGGCCCAAGCATTTGCGCGGCCGGGCGCCGACCTGATCCTGTCGGCCGGACGAACCGGCACCGGCCCCGACGATGTGGCGGCGCCCACCCTGGCCCGCGTCGGCAGCGTCGACCTGCACGGCATCGCCATGCGGCCGGGCGGCAGCGCCGGGCTGGGCGTTGCCGGCGACGTGCCCGTCCTGCTGCTGCCGGGGGAACCGATGGCGGCGCTGGCGGCTTACGAACTGCTGGCAGGCCGCGCGGTGCGTCGTGCCGCCGGCTTGGCGGCCGACCTGCCCCATGCGACGGTCCAGGTGGTGACGGCGCGCAAGCTGGTGTCGGAAATCGGCTGCCTCGACCTGCACCGGGTCCGGCTGGATGGCGACGGCAGGGTCGAGCCGGTGGCCTCGCCCGGCTGGCCGGGACTGGCGGCGGCGGCGCGGGCCGACGGCTTCGTCCTGATCGGTGCCGACAGCGAAGGCGTGCCGGACGGCGTTCCCGTCACCATGTACAGGTTCGACTGATCTTATCCAGCAAGGGTTTGCCGCGTGCACAGTTCCGACCGCAGCCGCGAGGACATCCGCCGTTTCGTCGCCCAGGCCGCCCGCCAGGACCAGTTCCTGGAGGTGGTCGGCGGCGAGGAGGCGCGCGCCCGTTTCCACCGTCATCTCGACCTGTCACCACGGGGGGAGGAGCGGGTGCCGCTGTCGGCCTCCCTGGGGCGCGTGCTGTCCGCCGACGTGACGGCGGATGTCGATGTTCCCGGCTTCGACCGCTCGGTGGTCGACGGCTTTGCGGTGCGCGCCGCCGACACGGTGGGGGCGGCGGAGGACCGGCCGGTCGCCCTGCGCCTGAACGACGAGGTGCTCGCCGCCGGACATGCCCCCGAACTGACGGTGGAACCCGGCACCGCCACGGTGATCGCCACCGGCGGCATGCTGCCGCGCGGCGCCGACGCCGTGGTGATGGTGGAGACGACCGAGGCGGTGGAGCGGCCCGACGGCCTGTTCGTCACCCTGACCCGCCCGGCCACCCCCGGCGCCTTCGTCGCCGCCGCCGGCTCGGACATCGGCCGGGGCGAGGTGGTGCTGCGCAAGGGGCAGATTCTGACCTCGCGGGAAATCGGCGTCCTCGCCGCGATCGGGCTTGGCGAAGTCGCGGTGGTGCGCCGGCCGCGCGTCGCCATCCTGTCGACCGGCGACGAGATCGTCGCGCCGGGCCAGCCGATCCGCACCGGAGCGGTCTATGACAGCAACGGCGCCATCCTGGCCGCAGCCGTCGCCGAACTGGGCGGGGAGCCGGTGCCGCTGGGCATCGCCCCGGACGAGGACGAGGCGCTGGAGCGGCTGGTCGCCCAGGGGCTGGAGTGCGATGTGTTGCTGCTGTCGGGAGGCACGTCGAAGGGGGCCGGCGACCGCTCCCACCGCATCGTGGCGCAGCTGTCGGACCCCGGCATCGTCGCCCATGGCGTGGCGCTGAAGCCGGGCAAGCCGCTGTGCCTCGCGGTGACCGGCGGCAAGCCGGTGGTGATCCTGCCGGGCTTCCCAACCTCGGCCATGTTCACCTTCCACAGCTTCGTCGCCCCGGTGATCCGCACCCTGGCCGGCCTGCCGCCGGCACAGGCGGAGCAGGTCACGGCCACCCTGCCGGTGCGGCTGGGGTCGGAGCGTGGGCGCACCGAATATGTCATGGTCTCGCTGGTCCACAGCGCCGGCGGGGGCGCCGATGGAGGCGCCGGGGAAGGCGAACTGGCGGCCTATCCGCTGTCGAAGGGGTCGGGTGCGGTCACCGCCTTCAGCCATGCCGACGGCTTCCTCGCCATCGACGCCCAGGCGGAGGCGGTGGAGGCCGGCACGGCGGTGTCGGTCCAGCTGCTCGGCCGTTCGCTGACGCCCGCCGACCTGATCGTGGTCGGCAGCCAGTGCATCGGGCTGAACGCCGTGCTCGGCCGGCTGATCGGCGAGGGGATGACGGTGAAAGCCCTCAATGTCGGTTCGATGGGCGGGCTGGCGGCGGCGCGGCGCGGGGAGTGCGACATCGCCCCCGTCCACCTGATGGACCCCGCCACCGGCGCCTACAACACGCCATTCCTGGTGCCGGGGCTCGATCTCGTCACCGGCTACCGCCGCATGCAGGGCGTCGTGTTCCGCCGCGGCGATCCGCGCTTCGAGGGCCGGACGGCGCAAGAGGCGGTGGCCGCGGTCGCCGGTCTGGCCGACTGCATCCTGATCAACCGCAATGCCGGCAGCGGCACCCGCATCCTGACCGACCGGCTGCTGGGGCCGGCGCGGCCGACCGGCTACTGGACACAGGCCAAGTCGCACAACGCCGTCGCCGTCGCGGTGGCGCAGAACCGTGCCGACTGGGGTGTGGCCATCGAAACTGCGGCGACCCTCTACGGGCTGGGTTTCCTGCCGTTGCAGGAGGAGCATTACGACTTCGTCGTTCCCGCCGCCCGTCGCGGCCGCCCGGCCGTCCGCCGCTTCGTCGAGACGCTGGAGATGCCCGAGGTTGCCGACGCCCTGCGCGTCATGGGGTTCAACAGATAGTGTCTGACGCAATCATCCGGCGAATCCGAACAAAATGCCGCAGGTCGGGTTTTTTCGTGATCCAACGGTCGGACAGTTGCGTACCGACGGTCACGATGCGACATACAGCCCGGCGTGAAGGAAGCAAGGTGTAAGGGCTGCGGGATGCAGGATTGACGCAGAGGCCTTGAAAACGGGACGGCAGCCGCGAATTCCGGGAATGGGTGCCATCCCCGGCTTGTGCGAAAGCCGATGTTCCCCTTGAATGGGGCCATGCAGGACCAGCACACCCCCGCGGCCGACATGGCCCCCAGCCTGGAAGATTTGCTCGTCGCCGTCGGGCGCGAGCGGAACCGCCAAGCGTTCGGGGTCCTGTTCGGTCACTTCGCGCCGCGACTAAAGACGTATCTGCGCCGGTTGGGATGCGATTCCGGTGCGGCGGAAGAGCTTGTTCAGGAGGTCATGCTGTTGGTCTGGCGTCGTGCCGAAACCTATGATCCGATCCACGCCTCGGCCGGCACCTGGGTGTTCACCATCGCCCGCAACAAGCGAATCGATGTGTTGCGGCGCGAACAGCGGCCGGAGATCGACCCTGACGATCCCGCCCTGGTGCCCGAACCCGATGAGGCCGCCGACCGCCGGATCGAGGCGAAGGAAAGCAGCGGGCGCCTGCGCGCCGCGCTGAAGGATCTGCCGCCTGAACAGGCCGAGCTTCTGCGCATGGCTTATTTCGAGGACAAGCCGCACAGCGTCATTTCCGCGGAGCACGGCATCCCGCTCGGCACCGTCAAATCGCGCCTGCGTCTGGCGATGGAACGCCTGCGCCGGTCGCTGAAGGATGTCGGATGAGGCATTTTTGATGAACCGGCCGAGCCACCACCCTGGCGACACCCTGCTGATCGACTATGCCGGCGGCGCCCTGTGCGAAGGTGCGTCTCTCGCCGTCGCCACCCACATGGCCTTCTGCCCCGCCTGCCGCCACGCCGTGGCGGAGATGGAGGCGGTCGGCGGTGCCCTGCTGGATGATCTGGAACCGGAACCGCTGTCCGACGGCTGCCTGGAGGCGCTGATGGCCCGCCTGGACCATGAGCGGCCTGCGCCCTGCCGCCGCCCGGCCGTGAAGCCGTCGGCGGAGCGGTTGCGCTATCCGGAGCCCCTGCGCAGCTATTTGCGTGGACGGCTCGACCGCGAGGGACGGCTGGGGGAGGATGGCTGGCGGTTCCTGCAGCCCGGCATGCGCAGCATGGACCTGCTGTCCGGTCCGGACGGGACCACCAAGCTGATCCGCATGAAGGGCGGCGTCGGCGTGCCGGTGCACACCCATGGCGGCATCGAGCTGACCGTGGTGCTGGAGGGCGGCTTTTCCGACGAGTTCGGCGCCTTCCTGCCCGGCGACATCGCCATCGGCGATCCGTCGCTGATCCACCGCCCGGTGTCGGACCCGGAAGGCTGCCTGTGCCTCGCCACCACCATCGGCGGGCTGCGGATGACCGGACCGCTGGGGCGGCTGTTCAACCGGTTCGTGAAGCGGTTTTGACGAATTCGGCCTGCGGTGCCCTCTCCCCAACCTTTTCCTGTCTGGCGGAGAAGTTGGGGGAGGGCATCAGGAACCGACAGGCTTATGCCGCGACCGCCATACGTCCGTCGCGGGCGCGCATCAGCAGCCAGACCACCGAGACGCCCAGCAGCTTCGACGCAAAGCTGGCGGCCCAGACGGTCGGATCCCAGACATCCAGCATGCCGAAGAAGATGGCGGTGTCGACCGGCACCGACAGGGCGGCGCTGATCCACAGCCGGTCGCGCAGGGGGCGGCGGGTGATGGTGAAAACCGCCCAGTCGATCATCTCCGACACGGCGAAGGCGACGACGCTGGCCGTGGCGACGAAGGGGTCGGTCAGCAGATAGGACAGCACGGTGCCGCTGAGCATGGCGGCGAGCGCCCAGTGGCCGAAGCGCACCTGCACCATGTCGCGCAGGATGAAGATCAGGCCGGCCCAGCAGGACCAGACCAGATCCAGGTGCGGAAACAGGCTGAAGGCGAAGTTGATGGCAAGAATGCTGCCGATATAAGCGGCGAGCCAGAGCATGGCGATGATCCTCCGAGAGCGGACCCGCGGCAATACGGGCGCTGTGACCGGAGCAGTCCCCGCGTGAATGCGAGCGCCCCGAAAACGCCCCGTTTATCAGAACATCGCCATGCTGGGAAGGTGCCGTGTGGACGTTCATAGGGCAATCGCACATGGCAATTATGGTCCTATACAAGCAAGGACGCCATCCCCGCGCACGCGGGAATCCAAACCTTTTCAGGCGCTATGCAGGTCAGTTTCCTGGATTTTCGCCTTCGCGTGGCTGATGTGCATCCTCTTGTAGGAATCTAGATTGCGCATTCAGTTGCCCTGTAGACGTTTGTAGGGTGGTGGGGTGAAAGGTAAATTCTCCCAATGTGATTTTCTGGATTGGTTCGGCTAGAGCATGAATCAAAAGAAGGAGCTTGTTTCTAGGATTTTGCTCCACACATATGGACATTACAATTTTCTATCCGGTATGCTTGGAATTAAGTCTGAATATATTGTTCTTCTTCACGTGTTTTTGTGTCGGCAATCTTGTTTCTCTCTAATTCCTCTAGGAGTCCTGGGAATAGCCCGTTAATTTCATTTCGAACATCAGGCGAAAAATTTTGATCTGGTTCCTCAAAGCCATCTGAAATCGTATCTAGTACGTATTTTAATGATCTGTATCTTGCCCAATTCCTATCTGTTGCATCAACAATTTCCCACTGAGCGGCGGAATCTGTTCTTCGTAGCATAGTGTCGAATCTTTCTTGATAATAATCGTAATTTCTGTACATTTCGAAGTCATTAACTGTTAGCTTATTGTATTGACTTTTTCTTACTCTTTCTTCCAGGCGCGCTTTAAGTGTTTTCATGTCAATATTAAGAAATACTTTTGCTATTCTGACTCCATCACCAACAAGCATCTTTTCGAACTCATTTATGGTGCGGTAAAATTCCTGTTGAGAAACAATTCCGTCTGCCTCAGTGGCGGTGCCGCCGTTCTGGCTAATTTGTTGGAATATCACGCGTCCATACCAGGAACGATCGAAGATTGAAAATGTTCCTGGCCCGGGAAGTTTTTGCCAAAATGAATAAAGATGATGAATTTGATGTTCGTACTCGATTGGCTTTGTCATGTGCCAAACACGGCATTTGTCGGGTGTGAATCCCTGCATTAATCTGGAGGCTATGCCGCTTTTCCCAGATCCATCCCAACCTTCTATGACAATTATTGCTCTATTGGTTTTTTGGCTATTTTTCTTTGCGTTTTCGTAGGATCCCTCAATTATTGAGCATCTGCTGATTTGGTCTTGAATCTTTTTTTCCAGATCTTTTCTTCTGAATTCGACTACTTCTTTGTAATGGTTAAGAACGCAGCTTCTCCTCCTCATAGGCCTAACTCCACCTGGAAATTGCCGCATCTCTCCATGGTTTCCTAAAAATCTGTGCAAGTCAACAATAACACCCGGAAAATGCGAGACGTCATCTAGGATATACGCATAAATAGAGAGTCATTAAGAAGATTTGCAGCCGAATTTGAAAGATGGAAATCATGCGGGAAAATGCCGCGGTCCCATATGCTGCTTGCTCACCACAGGAAAGAAGAGAACATCGATTTCGACCCATCGTAAAGCCGGCGAAGTCCGCCCAACGCCCGGCTCCACACGTTTCCGTCGCCAACGCGCATGCCCCTCAAACCGGTGTCGCCTCGCCTTTCATCAGGGCGTAGGTGTAGCTGTCCACCAGCGCCTCCATCGAGGCTTCGATGATGTTGGTGGACACGCCCAGCGTCGACCATTCGGCCCCATCGGTCCGGGCGCTGCGGATCAGGACGCGCGGCATGGCGCCGGTGCCGTCCTTGGCGGCCAGGATGCGGACCCGGTAGTCCGACAGGCTGACCTTGGCGAGCGCCGGATAGACAGGCTCCAGCGCCTTGCGCATGGCGACGTCCAGCGCGTGCACCGGGCCGTTGCCGTCCGCCACCTCCATCCGCACGGCGTCGCCGACGCGCACGCGCACCACCGCTTCCGATTCCACCACCAGCTTGCCGACCGCGTTGTAGCGGCGCTCGTCGGTGACGTGGAAGCGCAGCAGTTCAAAGAAGCGCGGCACCTCGCCCAGCTCGCGCCGGACCAGCAGCTCGAAGCTGGCCTCGGCCGTGTCGTAGGCGTAGCCGTCGCTGTCGCGCTGCTTCACGAGGTCGAGCAGGCCGGCAAGGCGCTCGTCCTTCGCGTCCACCGCCATGCCGATGTCGCGCAGCCGCACGATCAGGTTGGAGCGGCCGGCCTGGTCGGACATGACGATCTGGCGGCGGTTGCCGATGGCCTCGGGCGCGACATGCTCGTAGGAGGACGGGTCCTTCTCCACCGCCGAGACATGCAGCCCGCCCTTGTGCGCGAAGGCGCTGGCGCCGACATACGGGGCGTGGCGGTTGGGCGCGCGGTTCAACCGGTCGTCGAAGGCGCGGCTCAACTGGGTCAGGAGATGCAGATCCTCGCGCCGGATGCCGGTCTCGTAGCCCATCTTCAGCATCAGCGTCGGGATCAGCGAGACGAGGTTGGCGTTGCCGCAACGCTCGCCCAACCCGTTGATGGTGCCCTGGATCATGCGTGCGCCGGCCCGCACCGCCGCCAGCGAGTTGGCGACCGCGTTCTCGGTGTCGTTGTGGCAATGGATTCCCAGCCGGTCGCCGGGGATGCCGTGCGTCTCCACCACCTCGCGGACGATGGCGTCGACCTCGTGCGGCAGGGTGCCGCCGTTGGTGTCGCACAGCACGATCCAGCGCGCGCCGGCCTCGAACGCCGCCCTGATGCAGGACACGGCATAGGCCGGGTTGCGCTTGTAGCCGTCGAAGAAATGCTCCGCGTCGAACAGCGCCTCGCCCTTGGCGGTGTGCAATGCGGCGATGCTGTCGCGGATGAGGTCGAGATTCTCCTCGCGTGGGATGTTCAGCGCGACGTCGACATGGAAGTCCCAAGTCTTGCCGACCATGCAGACCGCCTTGGCGCGCGACTGGGCCAGCGCCGTCAGCTGCGGGTCGTTGGCGGCGCTGCGGCCGGGGCGGCGGGTCATGCCGAAGGCGGTGAAGGTGGCGCGCGTCAGCTCCGGTGCCTCGGCGAAGAACTGGTCGTCGGTCGGGTTGGCGCCCGGCCAGCCGCCTTCGACATAGTCGATGCCCAGCCGGTCGAGATCCTTGGCAATCGCGATCTTGTCGGCGACCGAGAAATCCACGTCCTGGGTCTGCGCCCCATCGCGCAGCGTGGTGTCGTAGAGATAGATGCGCTCGCCCGTCATCGCCGTCTGACCTGTCAAGACAAAGGGATAGGCATCGGTTTGCCACCCTGTGGAAAGCCGGGAGAATGGACGATGCGGCGCTTATCCTCAACCGTTTTGACAAGAAACTTGCGGAAAGCGGGTCATTGCCGCAACGGAAGGGAATGGCGGAGCGTTGCGCCCCGCCTTCCAGGGTCAGTGGGCGAACAGCCGGTAGAGCGCGGAATGGTCCAGCGCGCCGTCGCCCTGGTCCACCAGCATTTCGTACAGCTCCAGCGACAGGCCGAGCGTCGGCAGGTCGATGCCGGACTGTTGTGCCAGTTCCTCCGCCAGTTTCAGATCCTTGAGCTGGGTGGTGACACGACCGCCGGGGGTGAAGTCGCCGCTTACCATCCGGCCGCCATGCAGGTCGAGGATGCGGGATTCGGCGAAGCCGCCACGGATGGCGTCCCGCACCTTTGCCGGATCGGCGCCGGCCGCCCTGGCAAGCGCCAGCGCCTCGGCCACCGCGCCTATCGTCAGGGCGACGATGACCTGATTGGCGGACTTGGCGATCTGGCCGGCGCCGCTCTCCCCGACATGGGTGATGCGGCGGCCCATCGCCTGCAGCACAGGCAGGGCGCGGGCGAAGGCCGCCTCGGACCCGCCGGCCATGATGGTCAGGATGGCGCCCTCGGCCGCCACCGTCCCGCCGGAGACCGGTGCGTCGAGCCACTCCGCCCCGGCTGCGGCAACGCGCTGGGCCAGCGCGCGGGTGGCGGCGACGGCGGTGGTGCCCATGTCGATCACAAGATGGCCGGGACGCAGGACCGGCAGCAGAGCCTCGGCCACCGTCTCCACCGCCGTGGTGTCGGTCAGCGTCAGGATGACGATCCCGGCCTGTCCGGCGACGGCGGCGGGACCGGTGGCGGCGATCATGCCCTCCGCCGCCAGTTCGGCGACCGGGCCGGGGCTGCGGCTGCTCACCACCAGCTCCGCGCCGGTACGGGCAAGCGCGCGGGCCATCGGCTTGCCCATCAGGCCAAGCCCGATGAAGCCGATGCGCTGGCCGGCAAGATCGGGGCGGATGGTTTCTTCGGTCATGTCGAGGCTTTCAATGGACGTGGATACGGTCACAGGCGCATGTGGCGGGCGCGGGCGCCCCGCTCGATGGCGGCGGCGCACAGCCGGTCGACCCCCAGCCTGTGGCGGATGAGTTCCAGCATGCGCAGTTCTTCCTGTGAGGCCTTGGGATCGGCGGCGGCGATGTCGCAGGCCACCGCATAGGCGGTTTCGCGCAGCTTGGCGGGCAGAGCCTGCTCGATGATTGTCAGCACCGTGTCCAGCCCGTCGCTGTCGCTCAGCATGGCGGTGCATTCGCGGGTGGCGGCCATCACCTGATCGCCGCTGTAATCCTTGAAGATCGGCAGGTAGCGCACATTCTCGCCGATGGCTTCCAGTTCAAGGTCGGTCATGTCGCCGTCGCAGGCGGACACCAGGACCATGACGTAGATGAGTGCGCTGTGGTGGTCGATCATGGAGTCGGTCGGCTTTCTCATGGGGCGGTCTCCGCTGGGGAGTGGTCGCGTGCAAGGTCGGCAATCTCGAACGCCGCCTTCGCGCCGTCAAGGGTGCCATGCCGGGAGTGGAGGGGTCGGCCGCTCGACGCGACGGTTGGCGTTGCCTATTGTCGCGCACCATGAACGTCGTCCTCAATGTCGCATTTCCCGTATTCGCCATCATCCTGGCCGGCTTCCTGTCCGGGAAGTCGAAGCTGCTCGGCGCCGCCTCGTCGGAGGCGCTGAACAAGTTCGTCTATTGGATGGCGCTGCCGCCGGTGCTGTTCCTGGGCACGGCACGGCGGTCGATCCCGGAAATCTTCAACGGTCCGTTCATCGGCGCCTTTCTGGGATCGATGCTGCTGGTCTATGCGCTGGGTGCTGTGATCGGCCGCCTGGTCTACCGCGAGCGCACGCAGATCCAGTGCATGCAGGGGCTGAATTCGGCCTTCTCAAACACCGGTTACATGGGCATTCCGCTGTTCCTCGCCGCCTTCGGCCCGGACCGTCTCGCCCCCACCATCCTGGCGACCGTCATCATGAGTGCCATCATGGTCGGCATCGCGGTGATCTGGATGGAATTCGCCAACAGTCACGGCAACGGGCTGGGCAAGGCTCTGCGCGACGTCGGCCGGGCGCTGGCGAAGAACCCGCTGATCCTGTCCACCGCCGCCGGCCTCGCCTGGTCGGCGCTGCTGCCCGGCGTCGCGGTGCCGAAGCCGATCGCGACATTCTGCGAGCTGATGGGCTCCCCCGCCGGCCCCTGCGCGCTGTTCGCCATCGGCCTGTTCCTGGCCTCGCAGCGGCTGACCGCCGGGCTTGCGGAGGCGGGATGGATCAGTGCGCTGAAACTGCTGGTCCACCCGGCGCTGGCCTGGGTGCTGACGCAGACGCTGTTCCCGATGGACCCGTTCTGGACCGGCAGCGCGGTGATCCTGGCGGCATTGCCGACCGGTGCGCTGACCTTCGTGGTGGCGAACCAGTACCAGACCTATGTGGAGCGCACCTCCTCGGCCATCCTGGTGTCGACGGTGCTGAGCGTGGTGACGCTGTCGGCACTGCTGGCGGTGTATGCGCCGGGGGGGTGAAGGGGGGAACTCACCACCCCCGCAGAAACTCCGCCGTCTCCTCCACCGCCTGCTTCAGCCCGACGCGCCGCATCTCCACCCCCTCGGGGAAGGCACCGCCAAGCCGGCTCGGCATCATCGGGTCGAGCAGGACGAAGACCCCGGTGTCGTCGGCGCGGCGGACCAGCCGGCCGAAGGCCTGCTTCAGGCGCAGCCGGGTGATCATGTCCTCGTAGCGGCGGCGGCCGAAGGCGTCGCGGCGGGCACGGTGCAGGATGTCCGGACGCGGCCAGGGCACACGGTCGAAGACGATCAGGCGAAGCGACCGGCCCGGCACGTCCACCCCGTCGCGCACCGCGTCGGTGCCGAGCAGGCAGGCGTGCTCCTCGTTGCGGAAGATGTCGATCAGGGTCGAGACATCCAGCGGATCGACATGCTGGGCATAAAGCGGAATGTTCGCCTGATCCAGCGGCTCGGCGATGCGGTCGCGCACGGCGCGCAGTCGGCTGATCGCGGTGAACAGGCCGAGCCCGCCGCCGCCCGCCGCCAGGAACAGCGATTTGTAGGCCGCCGAGACCTGCCCCAGATCGTCCTTGCGCACGTCGTTGACGACGAAGACGCGGGTGCGGTTCGGATAGTCGAAGGGGGAGGGGACCTGGGCGCGGATCGCCGGGGCCGGCAGGTGGCTGGCGCCGCAGCGGTCCTCCGCCGCGCGCCAGTCCTGGCCGATGTCGCCGGTGCCGTCGGTCAGCGTGGCAGAGGTCACCACCAGCCCATGGGCGGGACCGGCCAGTGCCTCGGCGAAAGGCACCGTCGGGTCGACCCAGTGGCGGTACAGCCCGACATCGACGTCGCGGCCGTCGATCCGCTCCACCGCGAACCAGTCGACGAAGTGCGACGGTGTTTCGGTCGGCAGGGTGCGCAGCATGGCGCGCCACCCTTCGACCGTCAGGGTGCCGCGGCGGTGCAGGCTGCGCGACAGGGCGTCGATGCGGCGGCGCTGGTCGGAATCGAGTTCGGCGCTTTCGTCCTCAAGCCGCTGGGCCAGCCGGCGGGCCAGCGCCTCCACCGGTTCGGACAGGCGGACCAGGGACTGCTCCAGCTCTTCCGCCGCCTCCAGCAGGCCGTCCACCGGATAGGCCTTGTCGGCCTCCAGGCTGTAAGGGCCTCCCTGGCCGGCGGTGCGGGCATAGACCTGCTGGCGGGCCAGTAGCAGGAAGCGTTCGGTCGGCCCCTGCGGGTTGTCGGCGGCCAGACGCGCCGACCAGCCGTCGGCGGGCAGGACGCGGGCGCCGATCAGGATGTCGTCGAGATGGCGCAGGGCCTCCTCGTCCCCGGCGACGATGTCCTCCAGCCGGCGTTTCAGGCCGCGGGCACGGCTGCGGCCGGTCTCCTCGGCACCCAGCAGCCAGCGGCGCAGCTCCTGCGTCTCGCGGCAGGTCAGATGGCCGGCAAAGGCGCTGTCGGCGGCGTCGAAAACATGGTGCCCCTCGTCGAAGACATAGCGGCTGGGCAGCGTCGGTTCCTCGCCGCCGCCGAGAGCCGCCTGCACCATCACCAGTGCATGGTTGGCGATGACGATGTCGGCACGCCGGGCGCGGCGCACGCTCTTCTCGATGTAGCAGCGGGCGTAATGGTCGCAGGCGGAATAGATGCACTCGCCGCGGCGGTCGGCCAGCCCCATGGTCGGCCCGCGCCCGGCGATGTCGACCAGCCAGCCGGGGAAGTCGCCGCCGGTCATGTCGCCGTCGCGCGTCGCCGCCGCCCAGCGCGCCATCAACCCGACGCCGATGGCGTTGTGCGGCTGGAAGGGCATGGCGCGCACCGCATCTTCCAGATTAAGTAGACACAGGTAGTTCTCGCGCCCCTTGCGCAGCACCACTTTGCGCGCCTTGGTCGCCGGGTCGGCATAGAGCCGGTCCAGCTCGGCGTCGATCTGGTGCTGGAGGTTGCGGGTGTAGGTGGAGATCCACACCGTCCCGCCATTCTTCTCCGCCCACACCGTGGCCGGCGCCAGATAGCCAAGCGTCTTGCCGACGCCGGTCCCGGCCTCCGCCAGCACGACGTTCGGGGTGTCGGGAAGCTGGCGCGGGGCGAAGGCGGCGGACACCGCGCTGGAATAGTCGGCCTGCTGCGGCCGCGGCTCGGCGATCTTGCCCAGCACATTGGCTGACAGCATGGCGGCGAGGCGGCGGCGCGCCTCGTCCGGATCGACCGGATTCTGGGCGGGCGGCGGTGGCGGCGCGCCTTCCTCCCACTCCTTGATGCGGGTCCAGACGCGCAGGCCGGAGCGGGCGGCACCCTTCTCCGGCCCGTCGGGCTTGCCGAGCGCCGCCAGCACCGCCGCCGCCCAGGGCCAGCCGGCACGCCCCATCTCCCAGGCGAAGGCGACGGGGTCGGAGGATTCCTCCCGTCCGGCGGCGCCCAAATCGCCCAGCAGCCGGCGCACGGCGCGTTGCAGCGCCAGGGCTTCCGCCTCGTGCCCCTCAGGCGTGGGCAGGTCGAGCGCCTCGGCGATGCCGCGCGGGGTGGGGACGCAGAAGCGGGCCGGGTGGACGAAGGCGAACAGCTCCAGCACGTCGAAGGCTGGGAAGGCGTCGATCCCCAGCCGGCGGGCGAAGGCGCGGGCATGGCAGACCAGCGGCGGCTGGCGGCGCACCTTCGCCGCGGCGGCGGCCAGCGACAGCTCCTCGACCTCGCCGTCGAGGGTCAGCGACACGACACGGCGTGCGCCGGCCACCATGGCGGGCGCGTCGTCGAGGCTGTGGAGCGGGGTGGGGTCGGCGGTCAGGTCCATCGGCGGCACTATATGGCGGTGGCGTGGCGCAAAGCGAGCGCCGCATGTTGACGGGCCGCCGCTTCACCCCCATTGAGGGAAGTCCGGAAGAGCCGAGCGGAGACGGGGCTGTATGCGGAAACTGCTGCGCTGGGCGCTGATCGCGGTGGCGGGGCTGATGGCCTTCACCATCCTGTGGGCGGCGCTCTACCGGGTCGTGCCGCCGCCGGCGACGCCGCTGATGGTGATCCGGGCGCTTGGCGGCTCCGGTCTGTCGCGCGACTGGGAACCGCTGGAGCGCATCTCCCCCGCCCTGGTCGAGGCGGTGATCGCCTCGGAGGATACCGGCTTCTGCGGCCATGGCGGGTTCGACTGGGCGGCAATCGAGGGCGCTTTCGAGGAGAACGAGGAGGGCCGGCGCCTGCGCGGCGGCAGCACGATCAGCCAGCAGACCGCCAAGAACGCCTTCCTCTGGCCCGACCGCAGCTGGACCCGCAAGGGGGCGGAGGCGTGGTTCACCCTGCTGATCGAAAGCCTGTGGAGCAAGCGCCGCATCCTGGAGGTCTATCTGAACATTGTGGAGTGGGACGACGGCGTCTATGGCGCCGAGGCGGCGGCGCGGCACCACTTCAACAAATCCGCCGCAGCGCTGACCCGGCGCGAGGCGGCGCTTCTGGCCGTGGTGCTGCCCAGTCCGCGCAACTGGTCGCCCACCAGGCCCGGCGCCTATGTCGCCCGCCGGGCGGGGGTGATCGAGCGGCGGATGGCGGTTGTGCGGCGGGACGGGCTGGCCGAGTGCGTGCGGTGAGCGGGTACGCCACCTTCCACCGAATCTTAACATCCGACGCGCTACGCTCCGCATTGCTTCCGCCCGGCCCGCAGGAGGCCGACCCAGGAGGCCGACCATGGCCAGGCATCGCACGCTGCAAGGAAACCTGTTCCCAAGCCCGTCTCCCGACCCGTTGCGGGACGAGCTGGCACCGCATCATGATGCTCAGCCGGAGCCGGGAAACCCCGCCCGTCTGCTGATCGTCGTTCTGATCGCACTGTTCACGCTGGCCGGGCTGGCCTATGGCGGCGGCATCGCGTTGGACCGCATCCTGGAACAGCGGCGGATCGAGGCGCGGATGGGGCCGAAGCCGCAATTGGCTCGGCTGCCTGCCATCGAAGTGCCGCTGGGCAGCGTGCGGGCGGTGGAAATGCAGGTTTCCCTGGTGCTGGCGCCGACGGTAGAGCCCATCCGTATCCTGCGCTATCAGGATCGCATCGCCGACCGGCTGTTCCAGACCGTCAGCCAGATCGACAGCGAAACCCTGACCGGACCGGGCTCTGCCGACCTCCTGAAGGCGCGCATCAAGGATGCCGTGAACCGCGAGGCGGGCGCCGGCCTGTTCCGCGACATCTACATCGAACGCATGGTCGTCAAGTGAGGCACGCGGGGCTCGTTCTGCGATGAGCCTTGTTTTGTGCGGCGCAATAGACTATCTAGGGCGTCTTGATCGCTGGAGGCTCGCGCGTCTCTTGAGCGAGACGCGCTGTGATTGCGCAACGGCAGTCCCCTAGGGGACAAACGTCCCAAGGTTCTAGGGGCGTACTGGCCGCTGCATCGGATAGACGCCTCTCCCTCTATCGACCTCCTCCCGGCGAGTCCGCCGGTATGTCCCACGCCCGCCATTGGGGCGCGCGGGGCCGTGCCGTGTTGCTTTGAGAAGGTTGTTACGACTTGACGTTTTCCGAACTCGGCCTGCACCCGCTCGTCCTGAAGGCCCTCGAGGCGTTCGAATACACCACCCCGACCCCGGTCCAGCTCGCCGCCATTCCGCCGGCGCTCCAGGGCCGCGACATCCTGGCCACCGCCGAGACCGGCACTGGCAAGACCGCCGCCTTCATGCTGCCGGCGCTGACCCGCACCGCCGAGCTGCCGCTGAACGGCGCCGCTACCCCGCGCGTGCTGGTTCTGGCCCCGACCCGCGAACTGGCCAAGCAGGTCACCGACGCCGCCCGCAAATACGCGAAGTTCATGAAGCTGAACATCGTGGACGTGGTCGGCGGCATGCCCTACCGCGAGCAGCTGCGCCTGCTGTCGCGCCCGGTCGACGTTCTCGTCTGCACCCCGGGCCGCCTGCTGGACCACGTCGCCCGCCGCCGCATCGCGCTGGACGAGGTCGAGGTGCTGATCCTCGACGAGGCCGACCGCATGCTGGACATGGGTTTCCTCGACGATGTCGAGACCATCGCCAAGTGCTGCCCGCCGACGCGCCAGACCATGCTGTTCACCGCCACGCTGGACCGCCGCATGGCGCAGCTGGCCGGCAACCTGCTGCGCAACCCGGAGCGCGTGGCCGTCGAAAGCCAGGCGACCTCGGTGAATGTCGAGCAGCGCCTGCACCATGCCGACGATCTCGACCACAAGCGCCGCCTGCTGCAGCATTTCGCCGCCCAGGAAGAGGTCGGCAAGGCGATCATCTTCGCCGCCACCAAGCGTGACGCCGACACGCTGGCCGAGGAGCTGAGCGCCGCCGGCCACGCCGCCGCCGCCCTGCACGGCGACATGGACCAGACCAAGCGCAACCGCACGCTCCAGCGTCTGCGCACCGGTCAGGTCCGCCTGCTGGTCGCCACCGACGTCGCCGCCCGCGGCATCGACGTGCGCGACATCACCCACGTCATCAATTTCGACCTGCCGCGCTCGGCGGAGGACTATGTCCATCGCATCGGCCGCACCGGCCGCGCCGGCGCCTCGGGCGTTGCGATCTCCTTCGCCGCCCGTGCCGACCGCGAGACGCTGGTCCGCATCGAGCGCTACACGAAGGCGACGCTCGAGGTGCATGTGGTGCCCGGCCTGGAGCCGACGCGTCCCTTCACCACCGGCGGCGCCGGCCGTCCGGCCGGTCGGAACGGCCGTCCGGGTGGCGGCGCCGGCAAGCCGTGGCACCGCAACGGCGAGTCCAAGGGCCCGCACGCCCCGCGCGGTCCGCGTCCGGACTATGCCCGCAACGACAACCACCGCGGCGACGCCCGTCCGGACCATGGTCATGCCCGCCGTGAAGCCCACGGCAACGGCAAGCCCGCGGCCCGTGCGAAAAGCTGGTAATGAGCAGCGTCCCTGACGCTTCTTAAGTCTTGAATGAAAAAGCCCTCCCTGCTGGCCTCGCGGTCGGCAGGGAGGGCTTTTTCATGTCAGGCCGGCTTGGTCGGCCGATCCTTTACTGGAACGCGATCTTGGCGTGGTCGCCCGGGTCCGGCGACTGGCCGGTCAGCTTCGCCTTCACATAGCCATAGGCGTAGACCATGGTGCTCGACGGGCTGTCCCAATATTCGGCCTGATCGACCGAGACCTTCAGCAGCGCCACCTCGGGATCGTCCGGACCCTGGGGGAACCAGGTGGTCATGATGTCGCGCCACAGGAAGCGGATCTTGTCGCGGTCGCGCACGACTTCGGCGACGCCGGAGGCGGACACGTAATCCTGCTTGTCGGGGTTGGCATAGGCGAGGTTGACGCGCCAGTGGCGGTCGATCTCGTCCACCTTCTCGGAATGGGCGCGGGTGAAGAACCACAGGGTGCCGTCCTCGAACCCCGCATGGGACAGCGTCGCCATCGGACGGGAGTTCATCCGGCCGTTGTCATCCAGCGTCGTCATCATCGCGACCTGGACGCCCTTCATCATCTCCCAGAGCTTTTTCACATCGCCCTGGTCGGGGCTGTGGCCGTGGCCGGCGGTGGTGCTATGGACCATGGTCTGCCTCTCGTTCGGTAGCCCAACTGAGACTGGGGAACGCCCGCCGCGGTCAGAAAGTTCCGATCAGCTGATTCACTCCCCCGACAGACCAGGAACCCGTCCCGGTGTGGTGGTGGTCGATGCGGGACAGCGACCAGGGGTCGATCCGCAGCCGCAGCGCCGCCTCCGGCGTCAGGTCCAGCGCCAACGCCAGCGCGCCGCGGATGGTGCCGGCATGGATCACCGCAACCAGATCGCGTCCGGCATGCAGGTCGGTCAAATGCCGCAGCGCGCTTGCCGTGCGATCCATCACAGTGGTGAAGCTCTCACCGCCGGGCGGGGCATGGCGGGCCGGGTCACGCCAGAAGCGCGCCGCCGCCTCGGCATCGCGCCGGGCCGCGGTGTCGTGGCTGATGCCCTCCCAATCGCCGAAATCCTGCTCGGCCAGAGCCGGCTCCACCACGGCGGTGCCGGCAAGGCGGGGTTTGCGGCTCCACAGGGCCTGGGCGGTCTGGCGGCTGCGGCGCAGCGGACTGGTCAGCCACAGGGCGTCGGTGGGCAGCCCGGCGGCAAGCGCTGCCGCCGCGGCGCGGTTGCCGGTGTCGGCCTCGCGGTCGCTCGACCCGCAGATGACGTTGTCGGGATTGCGGACCGGCGCATGGCGGATCAGCCACCAGCGGGTGACGGTCAGGGGGGTGAGGCTCATTGCGGTCATGCCGCCGCTCCGACGAAGGCCGACAGGGTCAGCAGCACCGCGGCCTCCGCCACCTGCTGTGCTGCGCCGAAAACGTCGCCGGTGTGCCCGCCGATCTGCTTGCGCGCGAGCATCGCCACCGCGACCACCGGCAGGAGCGAGGCGGCCAGCGCCGGCAGGGCAAGCCCGCCGAGCGAGACGGCGGCGATTGCGATGCCGAAGAGAAGCGCCAGCAGCACCGTCGCCATCGCCGGCCGGCCCTGCGCCGCCGCCAGCCCGTCGCGTCGCGCCGCCGGCAGGGCACGCGCCATCGCCGCCAGCCCGCAGCGCGACAGGGCACCAGCCGCAACCAGCGCCGCGACCGCCGCCGGCACCGGCAGGGTGGCCAGGGCCGCAGCGCGGATGCCGACCGAGAAGAGCAGCGCCAGCACGCCATAGCTGCCGACGCGGCTGTCGCGCATGATTTCCAGCTTGCGCGCCGCATCGCGCCCGCCGCCGAAGCCGTCGGCCACGTCGGCCGCGCCATCCTCGTGCAGTCCGCCGGTCAGCCGGACGGTCGCCGCCAGGGCCAGCAGCGCGCCGGCCAGCGGCGGCAGGTGCAGGGCGGCTGTGGCGGCATACACCGCCGCGCCCGTCAGTCCGATCAGCGCCCCGACCGGCGGAAACCAACCCATCGCCCGCGCCGAGGCACCTTCGGCCAAGGATCCGCCGAGCAGGCCGTTGAGCGGGCCGACGGAGGGAAGGGGCAGGCGGGTCAGGAACACCAGCGCCAGGGCGGCGTCCTGTGTCCAGCGCGGCGGAGGGGAGGGGGCGGTTGTGGCATCCGGCATGATCGGCATCGACTACGCCCAACCGGCGCCGGGCGCAACCCCGCACGGCAGGCGGTTCTGCATCGTTCGCATAGGTCCGATTCCTTGACCAAAACGCTCGGTCCGCCTACTTTGTCCGTTTGAACTTTCCCTTACCAGCATCGAGCACCCATGGCCCGTCTTCCGATCCTCGTCGCCCCGCATCCGATCCTGAAGCGCAAGGCGCAACCCGTCGCCGAAGTGGATGCGCGCGTCGTCAAGCTGATGGACGACATGGTGGAGACCATGTACGACGCCAGCGGCATCGGTCTGGCCGCTCCGCAGGTCGGCGTGCTCGACCGCGTCATCGTCGTCGACGTCCATGAGAAGGGCGAGCCGCCGAACCCGATCCGCCTCGCCAACCCGGAAATCGTCTGGTCGTCGGATGAGAAGGCGGTTTGCGAGGAAGGCTGCCTGTCGGTGCCGGAACAATATGCCGACGTCACCCGGCCCGTGAGCATCCGCGTCCGCTATCTGGATGAAAAGAACCAGCCGCAGGAGATCGAGGCCGATGGGATGCTCGCCACCTGCATCCAGCATGAGATCGACCATCTGAACGGCGTTCTGTTCGTCGACTACCTGTCGATGCTGAAGCGGAACATCCTGCTGAAGAAGGTCCAGAAGATGCAGAAGGCGACGGCCTGACCCGCCTCGATTTGATCCGATGACCCCGCTCCGTCTCGTCTTCATGGGCACGCCGGATTTCGCCGTGCCCAGCCTTGCCGCGCTGATCGAGGCGGGGCATCAGCTCGTCTGCGTCTACAGCCAGCCGCCGCGTCCGGCCGGCCGCGGCCAGCAGGTGCAGAAATCGCCTGTTCACCGCTTCGCCGAGGACCATGGCATCCCCGTGCGCACGCCCAAGAGCCTGCGCACTGCCGAGGCCCAGGCCGAGTTCGCCGATCTCAAGGCCGATGCCGCGGTGGTTGCCGCCTATGGCCTGATCCTGCCGCAGCCGATCCTCGACGCGCCGCGGCTGGGCTGCGTCAACGTGCATGGCTCGCTGCTGCCGCGCTGGCGCGGGGCGGCGCCGATCCAGCGCTCCATCCTGGCCGGCGATGCCGAGACCGGGATCACCATCATGCAGATGGACATCGGGCTCGACACCGGTGCCATGCTGTCGAAAGAAGCGGTGGCGATCACCCCTGCCACCACCGCCAGCAGCCTGCATGACGAACTGGCCGCACTCGGCTCCCGCATGATCGCCCCGGCGCTGGACGGGTTGGCCGCCGGCACCCTGGCCGCCGTGCCGCAGCCGGAAGACGGCGTCACCTACGCCGCCAAGCTGACGCGCGAGGACGGCCGGCTCGACTGGACGCAATCCGCTGCCCATGTCGAGCGGCAGGTCCGCGCCCTGACCCCCTGGCCCGGCTGCTGGTTCGACGCCTCCAATGGTGAGCGCATCAAGGTTCTGGCCGCCGAACCCGCCACCGGAACCGGCACGCCCGGTACCCTGCTCGACGACCGGCTGACCGTCGCCTGCGCCGACGGCGCCGTTCGGCTGGCCAAGGTGCAGCGTCCGGGCAAGGCGCCGGTGGACGGCGCCGCCTTCCTGCGCGGCTTCGCGCTGGCGGTCGGGCAGCCGGTCTCCGCTCCCGAAGCCGCCGAACCCGTTGCGGATTGACCGCCGTGCAGCGCTGGAAACTGACCGTCGAGTATGACGGCCGCCCCTTCGTCGGCTGGCAGCGCCAGGACAATGGCCCCTCCGTCCAGCAGAGCCTGGAGGAGGCGGTGCAACGCCTGTCGGGCGAGGTGGTGCGCGTCCATGGCTCCGGCCGCACCGACGCCGGCGTGCATGCGCTGGGACAGGTCTGCCATTTCGACCTGGAGAAGCCTTTCACCGGTTTGAAGCTGCGCGACGCCATGAACTTCCACCTTAAGCCAGCGCCCATCGCCGTGCTGGAGGTGGAGGCGGTGACGGAGGAGTTCCACGCCCGCCTGACCTCGACCGGCCGCGCCTATGTCTACCGCATCGTCAACCGCCGGGCGCCGCTGGCGCTGGACTCCGGCCGGGCCTGGCATGTCACCCGCCCG